>Ga0126327_10000088_pt1 | contig 26256 bp, 22 predicted proteins | sample InaspJWI30metaG_FD_101392 | JGI IMG/M metagenome (GOLD analysis project Ga0126327, IMG submission 101392) | Marine gutless worms symbiont microbial communities from Oahu, Hawaii - Inanidrilus sp. 1 OAHU.JWI-30 metaG | ecosystem: Host-associated > Annelida > Digestive system > Unclassified... | reverse complement strand
TGGCCCTTGTCATAGTAAAGGGCTTTCTTCTTCTCATCATAGGCATGGTGGCAGGCTTCACATTTGCCTTCGAAAGCTTTGGAGTGCTTGTAATGCTGGCCTTTATCCAGACCAACCGGGGCCCGGGACGACACGACCTGGTTCTTCTTGTCGTGGCACGCATTGCAGGTCACGGGACCGGACTTGAGGTTTTTCCCGGTAACCTCTTTGTGGCAGGCGATACAATTGTCATGGTATATATCCATCACCGCCTGACGGGATACATCGGCGTCCCGTTTGTATAGCAGGACCAGTTTCCCGTCCTTTTTTTCATGACAAGCGGTGCAGTCTTTACCCATTTCCTGGACGGCTTCTGAGTGTTTGTCATGGAAAAACGTGACCACCGGCCGTTCAAGATTGCCAAATTTTTTCAGCACATCAATCTTGATCACATCCGGCCTTTGGGCCTGGTCTTTACCGGTCAGCGAGGCCAGTCCATGGGTGCCGAAAACCAGCACTGCAGCCACCGCCAGCAGCAAACCACCCCACCGTAACAGCGAACTTCCCTTCTTCATAGTTCAAGTCCTTGATTGAAATTGCCTGATTATATAATTGTCGCTTTCTCCCACTCTCATCTCACGAATCGCACTTCCCGCCGCCGCTGAACGTCCCTCCTTCCAGCAGGTCCTGCAGAGTCGTAGCGTCATACACATCGAAAATGGCCGCTTTTACGTCGTTCCACATATGGTATAGCGTGCACCGGCCCTCAAAGGGGCATTCCGCCTTGGTCACGCAGGCCACGCACTCTATCAAATCCTTTTCTCCCTGGATATGGCGAATGATATCCCCCACCCGTATCTCGCGAGCCGGGGTGACCAATCTGTACCCGCCGAAGTAGCCGCGCTTTGAACCTACGAATCCGCTGCTTTTCAACTGGTTGAGAATGACTTCAAGAAATCGACGCGGAATGGCCTGGGCTTCGGCAATGTCGGATATTTTGATGGGGCCTTTGCCATGGTGGCGGGCGAGTTCCAGCATGGCCCGGATGGCATACTGTTGTTTTTTGGGTGCAATCAGCATAAAAGACCGATATTAAAAAATAATATTCCGTATTGATCGGTAAACGTAAATCCTGTTATGATTCTGCACAACCAAAGTCTTCCCGACTGCAAAGGTCAAAAAAGTTCCCGACTTTATAAGTCAGGAAAGGACTTGTTGTCAATCATTTTTCGAATCGGATTTGCCGTTCGCAAGGTGGATGCCCCAAGGTGGGAAGGTGCTGGATGCTTCGTCTCAACTGTCATTATTTTACTAATAATTACAATTTGTTGAACATTTTATCCGTCAATCTGGCCGGGACTTGGCCATCGTCAACTTTGCAGCTTTCAGCAGCCGATGAGGCGGAAATGCGGCTCTCCGGGCAACGGGGATATTCACACACCGCCACCTGCCTTTTGATGCCCCTTATAACCGCTTTTTGGGCTGCCGTGAAAAAACAATCCGACGCCGGGTTTGCATTCGGCGTTACAAAGGTGTCAACTTTCCGACCTGTAATTTGATGTCGCGGCTGTCTGTCACTGTGTCACCCGAAATTATAGTAATGGCAGCCTCGGTGAACATATGCCCGGCATGTACCGGCCTCGCCTGCGAGTTTCTAATTTTCAGCAGGAATGCAGCAATTATTAAGTATTCCGGTTACAAAATGGCGCCGGGTCTGAACGCTTGAGACATCTCCAGGCCCGTAAAACCGGGCGGCGGGGATGAAGGCTCCCGGGTAAAATTGCTTGTGTCGCAGCCGATTCCATGCTATTTGGTGCGGCTGATGTATCAACACCCGATTATGTAACAAGGAGGATACGCGATGTCACAGGACAGCAAGATGGCACTCGGCGGGGTGCTTTTGTTAGGCATTCTGCTCCAGCTCATTATGGTGGCGGCTGACACCAGAAATACACCTCACGATGCGGCGGTTGCCTTTTCAAAAGCCTATTTCGGCCTTTACCCGGAATTGGCCCAGACCATGGCGAACAACGGCGTCAATGAAGATGAAGTCGATGTCGCCGACGCCTACCTGCACAGCAAGTATCTAGAAGCCGCTGCCCGGGGCTACGAACTCAAGCGGCTGCGCAAATCATTCTCCAATATCCACACAAAGACGATTGCCAAAGACGCAACCACGACCACGATCCAAATCAGCGGCACGACCCGGACCATCATTAACCCGGTATTCGGTTTCGTCGGCAAGATATTTTTCATTACCAGCCCCACCAAGGTCGAGGAAACTATCAACCTCGTAAAAGAGAATGGCAAATGGAAAGTCAGCGGTCAGCCTTTTGATCTGGCTGGCGCAGTATAAGTTCCTGACGATCACAAGTAACGCCGATTCTCCCTTGACGGGGGGTGTCGGCGTTTTTATTTAAAGGAGCGCCCGAGCGGCAGCAGCAAAGATTGCAGCACACCGCCCGATTGATTGCCATGGACCCGCACTATCAAAGTTTCCGCGCATATGCCCGCCGCCTTGCTGCCAACCTGCCGGCACCCGCCTTTTACCAAGAATTTACAGACGAAGCACAGCGTTCCCGCCATTTTATGGTGAACAATCCGACCGTATCGAAGCTGCGCTGGTACGTGTCCGAAACAGTGGACAACACCTTTGGCCACGGATTCATGCATGCCGAAAAAGTAACCCTGGATGCCGGCACGCTCATGCTGGTGGAATGCGGCAAACTCGGGGAACCGGAGGGGAATGCGGAAGCCCTCCTGACCATGGTTCAATGCGCCGGTCTGCTGCATGATATCAAGCGGCGGCGCAAAAACCACGCTGTCAGCGGGGCTGAAAAGGCGCGGGAAAGTCTGAAAGACTACGCGTTTTCGCCGGACAGCGCCGCGGCGATCTGTCTGGCCATCAAGAACCACGAGGCCTTTCAACCGGTCATTGCATGCCCGGACCGGGAGAGCACCCTTGTATCCGGATGCCTGTATGATGCGGATAAATTCCGCTGGGGACCGGATAACTTCACACATACCGTCTGGGAAATGGTCTCGTTTGCCAACATTCCCATTGAGACCTTTATGCAAAAATATCCGGAAGCGATGCGGCGTCTGGCCGGTATTGCAGATACCTTCCGGACGGATACCGGGAAGAAATACGGTCCCGAATTCATCGATCAGGGGCTCAAAATCGGACGCCAATTATTGGAGTACATTCAAGATGGGAACCCTAAGGTCTAAACTCATCGGCAAGCGGATGCTGCGACTCGGCATTCCGTTCTTAACCTTATTGGGCCTGCTTCTACCTGTTCAGGCGCTGGGAGGAGCGGCCGCGGCGGAGCGGAAGGCCTTCGGACCCGGCGAAAAGCTCGTTTATGAGCTCAGGTGGACGTTCATTACCGCCGGCACAGCCACCCTGGAGGTCCTGCCCATGACGACCGTCCAGGATCAGCCGGCCTACCACTTCGCCCTGACCGCCAAATCAAATGCCTTTCTGGATTCACTCTACAAAGTCAGGGATCGAATCGATGCCTATACAGATGCTTCCCTCACCCGGTCGCTCCACTACATCAAAAAGCAGCACGAGGGGCCGACCATCCGCGATATCGAAGTACGCTTTGACTGGGAAAACCTGAAGACGCGCTATATAAAGACTGAGAAAGGCGGCGGTGAAGACAAACTTACCCCGGTCATGCCCAACTCGTTTGATCCCCTCTCGGCCTTCTACTTTATTCGCGGCGCCGATAATGTAAAAGTGGGCAGCGTTATCACCAGCCCCATTACCGACGGCAACAAGAATGTCGTCGGCCGGGCCACGGTAGTGAAACGGGAAACCATCAAGGTGAAAGGCCAAAAATACGATACCTTCCTCGTGGAACCTGAATTGAAGGATGTCGGCGGGGTATTCGAAAAAAGTAAAGACGCCAAAATCCAGATCTGGGTCACCGCCGACCACCGGCGCATTCCGGTACGCCTCAAGAGCAAGGTGATCGTCGGGAGTCTCGTGGGCGACTTGATCTCGACACAGGGCCTGGCGCCCTGAGCAAGCCGCTGCCACCCCAGCACCCGCCGGGCGTCACCATTAGGCCGCACTCAAAATCTTGCCGTATTCCCGGTTGGTTAGCGGGCCTGAATCCATCTTGACATTGCCGCGCCCTTCATATATTTTTTAGCCAGAAAATTTAGATCCATTCAGAGGCCAGATCGTCATCTTCGCTGGGCAATCGCGTTGCCGCAAACCATCCACACAGGAGGACCCTCTATGGCCACGCCTGAAGAAGTCAAAGATTACATGCCGAAAATTCGGAGGATCAAAGCCTTCCGGTACCTGGACGACATGGAATTACGCTCACTGCTGGCGATCGCCGAGGTCGTTGCCTACGATGAAGGCGCCAAGATAGTGGTCCAGGGAAAAACCGGCAGCCATTTTTACGCGGTCATTGCCGGCGCAGCGGATGTCTCCGTAACCGAACTGCAGGACAAGGAGATTGTCGTCAGCAATCTTATCGAAGGTGACACCTTCGGTGAAGCCGCCATGTTCCTGAAGGAAGAAAGAACCGCCAGCGTTACCGCCACCCAGGAATCGATCCTCATGAGCATCGCCCGTAAAGACCTGATGAATTTTTTCAAATCCAACTCCAGCGCAGGCGTCAAGATCCTGCTGGTGATCGTCTTCGGCCTGCTTACCAAACTCTCCCACGCCAACCAGGAAATTGCATTCGAAAAACAGGACGATCTCGATTTTGAGTATGTGGATACCCTGGTACAGGACTTTATGGAGGAAATATAGAGGATACTAACACATAGCCGCAATCAAGGCGGCGCTCACTCTTGTTCTTGATCGCAATCTTACGCTTAATCTGATTTGAACACCTGCCATCCGAGGATTAAGATTAAAAGCAAGATTACGATTAAGAAATCATAAAATAACAGGGCCGCCTCAACATTGGGGTGGCCTTTTATTCATCCGGCACCTCATAGCGGTAACCGACCCCGTGGACTGTTTTGAGAAAACGCGGGTGTGCAGGGTCCGACTCGATTTTCTTGCGCACCCGGGCCACATGCTGGTCCAGGGTACGGGTGGTGCCGAAGTAACTGACCCCCCAGACAGCATCCAGGGCTTCATCCCGACTGACAACACGCCCGGCATTTTTATGGAAGAAGTTGATCAAGCCCAGCTCTTTGGCGGAAAGGTCGGCAGTCGCACCATTGCATTCCAAACGGTAGCGATCCGGGAAAATGCGGGCCTGCCCGAAATCAAAAGGCTCCGGGGAGGTCCGGTCCGCATTAGAGGCCGCAGCCGCTCGTTGCACCCGCCGCAGGACCGCGTCCACCCGGGCCAGCAATTCATGCACGCCAAAGGGCTTGGTGATATAGTCATCGGCGCCCATCTTGAGACCGACCACTTTATCGATCTCCTCACCTTTGGCCGTAAGCATGATGATCGGAATCTGTGATCCGCCGGCGCGGATATCACGGCACAGATCGTAGCCGCTTTTACCGGGCATCATGATGTCCAGGATGGCAAGGTCGAACGAGACTTTTTCCAACTGTTGTTCAGCTTCACTGCCGTCGCCCGCAGCTGTTACCCGGTAGCCCTCGCTGCTCAGCAGGTCCACCAGTCCCTCACGAATACGGGTATCGTCTTCAGCGACCAGGATGCGTGGTTGCCCATCAGTTGTCATCCGTCATCTCCTTTTCCGGCAGAGTGATCACGAAGCAGCTGCCCTGCCCCGGAACCGATTCACAGTGAATATCGCCGCCCTGGTCCCGAATCAGTTGGCGGGCAATACTCAGCCCCAGGCCCGAACCGGGTTTGCTGGTTGTGAGGGAGTTGTCCGCACGCTGAAATTTTTCAAACAGGTGCGCTTCAAAGCTTGCCGGAACACCGGGGCCATGGTCTGTTACCCGAATAGCCAGCTGCCCTTTGGCAGCGCTCAGGTCGACACCCAGATAATGCCCCTCGCCGGCATATTTAATAGCATTGTCAATGAGGTTCAGCAGCACCTGGTCCAGGGCATCCCGGTCGATGTCGGCGTAGTGGCGTCCGATCGGGGCCTGCAGGACGATATCCATGGCCGCCGCCTGCAGCCGCACCCGGTGCAGGTCAATGGTTTCCGCCAGGTATCGACCGAGATCCATTCGGCGGCGATTATACGTCTTGCGGCCCTGCTCCAGCCGGCTGAAATCGAGCACGTTGTTCACCAACCGGGTCAACCGGTGGCTTTCGTCCACGATAACCTGGAGGTAGTGATCCCGTTTGGCCGCATCGACAACCCTTTTTTCCATCAGCAGTTCGGCATACATCATGATACTGGTCAACGGGGTTTTCAATTCATGGGATACATTGGAAACGAAGGATGTCTTCTGCCGGGCATCTTTCAAGCTCCGCAGCGCCTGCCAGGTCAGCAGCCCCCCGCCGGATAAAATGGCCACAATAAATATCCCCAGCAAAAGGCTCGAAAACAAAACCAGACTGGGACCGGATGCATCTGCCCCGGGACCGGTAAAAAATACGGCCACCTGCCAGTGCGGCAGCTGGGGTGCCAGTGGCACAGACACCTCCGGTTTGTCCCCTGGTTTCAGAGACGTTCCGCCGCTCTGGGAGAGAATCCGCCCCGACCCGTCGATGAGTGCGTAGACCGTCCCTGTTTGGGACAGGGCGGCAAATTCAGGCACCAGGCGCGACAGCAGCGCCATGAGTTCCAATTCCAACCCGTAAACCGCCCCCTCAGATGACGGCCGCACCCAACCGAGTATATGCAGCCGATTTTCTTCAAACCAGGGAATCCAGCCGGCCGCAGCGGGCTGGATCACCCGGGCGGCCAGGCTGACTTCTGCGGCCGGCGGAGCGCCTTTTGCCGCCTGCACCATACGGCGGCGGCTGGCCTGCATCTCAGCGATACTTTCGACCAGCGTCGATTGCTTCTGCTCGCTTTGTAAATCTGTTTCAGGCTTTGTGGGGTCGGCGGCACTCAGGGCCGGGGCGGGAACGGCATCACCCTCAGAAGCAGCGTGCCAGCCATAGCGCCCGGAGAACAGGGCCTCATAGCGATTTATAAAACGTTTTTCCTCATTGGTAGTGCCCGCGCGCGGGTCAGGCAGCTGCAAACCGTACCGCGGTTCCCAGATGAACACATTGCGGACCAGGTAGTTTTCCGCTTCCCAGCTGCGCAGCGTGCCGGCGGCCTCCCCCGGGACCGCCGCCCGCAGCGAGGTCAGCAGCTCTTCCTTGATTTCCGCTATGGTAATCTGGAGTGAATCAGCCAGCGTACCGCCCATTTCCCGGGCCGCAGTCACCCGCATGGCGTCAATGCGGTCCTGCTCGTGCCGCATCAGCCGCATGGCCCCGGCGGCAATGAGCAGGGTCGGAACCAGCAACAGCAGCCAGAAAAATATGATTGCACGCTTTCCCAATGTATTCCTGATGCTCTGTGGTGATAATTATGTAACCGAAATTGAGCGCTTGGCTTTTAGCATTCAGCTGTTCTCACTTTAATACCGGACATCACCCGGCTAAGCTTATTCTGTTTGGTCAATTTCACATTTACTCGAATTTGTTTTTATGGCTGACAGCCAACAGCCAATTGCTGCTTTTATCATTTGCTCTTCTGCTGGTGCTTCATCTGGTACGACTCCGTCCGCATAATTTTGCGGCTTTTGGGCGTCATTCCCTGGGACCGGATATCCGCAGCGCGGCTTTCCATCTCTTCGGCTTTCTCCAGCATCTCTGCATCCCCATGACGGGTACCAAAGGCTTTGAGCTTGAGCGCGGATTTTTTCAGTTCCTGGGCAGCAGCTTCGGTGCGGCCCTTGTCGGCAAAATCGATGGCCTGCTCCTGGGCAATGGCACTGTAGTTGAGCTGTACATCTTTCTGCACGCGTACATTGGTAGAGCGGTCCACCTTTTGCCGATCACGGCTGAATCCGGCCACGCCCCGTGCACTGGCGGTTTCGAAGCGTTTGGTGACGGGATCTTCATAGGTGACGTTTACACGGGCAATTTCCATTTTGCGGCCCTCTTTGCCCGGGGGCAGCTCCAATTCGACCAGTACATATTTTTCCTGGTTGCCGTATAACTGGTTGAGCCCCAGCTCCACCTGTTTTCCTCTGATGCGGCCATCCCGCCCGATAATGCGCAGCGGTTTTACCTCTCCGGGACACTCGATAATGACTTTGACTTTACGGGCCACCACGTTCAGCACATCGCCCAATTCCGCGGCAAATATCCGGGGCAGATCGCGGCTGGACTCCACGAAATAGGTGTTCCCGTCGCTGCGCTCCGAAAGTTGCGTCATGAGGTCTTCATTGTAGTCCATACCCACGCCCACCGTTGTGACGGAGATATTCTCCTTGAGCAGGGACGCCCCCAGCCGACCGAGATCTTCCGGGGAACTCGGCCCGGTATTGGCAATTCCGTCGGACAATAGGATGATCCGGTGCACATAATCTTCACCCAGATTGCGCCGAACCTGGGCCGCCCCCTGGCTGACGCCGCCAAACAGGGCTGTGTTGCCGCCGGATCGAATCGACCGGATCAGGGCCTCGATGCGTTCCACGTGGCGTGCTTTCTGTGCTTGAACCACAGTCTGGACATTGTGATCATAGACCACCACCGAAAAAATATCGTCCTGATCGAGACGCCGCAGGGCTTCGATGGCCGCCTCCTTGGCCTTGGCCAGCTTGGCCCCGGACATGGAGCCGGAACGGTCCAGCACGACACACAGGTTCACAGCCGGCCGTCGGTTCCTTTGCACCGGAGCCGGTGCGTCCAGGGTCACCTTGACGATGGCCGTCTGTACGCGGTCGGCCGGTAGCGTTCCCCGGTCTATTTCGACCCGGGTTTTGACCTTCTCGGTAGCGGCCTGTAATACGCCGGGCCGGACGCCTGCGCCCACCAGTCTGATCCATACAGCCACCCCGATGAAAACCAACCAATTTTTGACTGCTGTCTGTTTAATTGCGTTTCCCATGATTGCCCCCTGCCAGGTTCCCAGGGCAGCGCCGTACAATCGGTGGCAATTGTGTAACGGATACCAGCTATCGGGTTGTACGGCAACTGACCTTTAAATTCGGCCTCCCCGGCGGGTTTCCAGCTGCCGGGGCGGTATCCGTTGGGTGTTGCACCTGGCCCAATCCCAGCATATCTGCCGCCAGGTGTCGTAACCGCGGGGTAAAACGATTGTAAAAAAGATGTAAATCAGGTCCGGGCGGCAATACCGCATTAAAATGCAGGCTTTTCCGGAAGCAAAACAGCAGCACAGTCCGACCTGCGGATGACCCCTATTATTATCGCAGCACGAGAACCCTGCGCCTGCTTAAGGTATCTCAATCCCCAATCGTTTTATCTTGCGCCGCAGGGTGTTCTTGTCGATGTTCAATTCACGTGCGGTGGCCACCCGTTTCCAATCGTTGCGTTTGAGCGCCTGGATGATCGCCATTTTTTCGATGTCCTTTAAAGTCATGCCGCCCTGCATCTGTACAGACGTGGCCGGCTGAATCTGCTCCGGTAAGTGCTGTAGCCCGATCAGCCCGTTCGGGCAGAGGACAAAGGCATGCTCCAGGACATTTTCCAGCTCCCGAATGTTGCCCGGCCATTCATAGAAAAGCAGCGCCGTCATGGCACCTTGATCCAGACCGAGGATGCTTTTCCCTTTGATACTGTTAAAATAGTGGATAAAATGGTCAACCAGCAAGGGGATATCTTCTTTGCGCTCCGCTAAGACCGGTAGAGAGATTTTCATGACGTTGATCCGGTAATACAAATCATCCCGAAACAGGTTCTCCTTAACCATTGCCTCCAGATTGCGATGGGTGGCGGCAATCACGCGCGCATTGGTTTTTACCGATTGGGTGGCCCCCAACGGCTCATAGGTATGTTCCTGTAAAACCCGCAGCAGCCGCACCTGCACGGCCGGTGACACATCCCCGATCTCATCCAGAAAAATAGTGCCGTTCTGGGCCAGGGCAAATCGCCCGGCCTTGTCCTTTTTCGCATCAGTGAAGGCGCCCGCCTTGTAGCCGAACAGCTCGGACTCGATGAGGGTGTCGGGCAGCGCACCGCAGTTCACCGCCACAAAAGGACCATCTTTACGCGGGCTGTGATTGTGGATTGCCCGGGCCAGAAACTCCTTGCCCGTGCCGGTCGCCCCGTCTATGAGAATCGTGCTGTCACTCTCGGCTATCTGCGGCAGGATCTCGAAATAGCGCAGCATTTTGGCGTTCTTGCTGACGATATCTTCAAAAGAGTGTGTTTTTTAGATAGGCTTTTTTCAGTTCGCTGATGGCGGACAGATCACGAAACGTTTCCACCCCGCCGATGATGGCATTATCCGAAGCGCGCAATATGGCCGTGTTGACGCTGATGGGTATGTTTTTACCATCCGCGCGGGTAATGATAATCGGCATGTTGGAGATGGGCTTGCCGGACTGCATGGTCTGGCGCAGCACACAGCCGTTGCCGCACATATTGGCGCGGAAGATATCCGCACAGCGCTGGCCAATGGCATCCCGACGGCTGAAACCGGTGATCCTTTCAGCCGCCCGGTTGAAAGACATGATCTTCCAGTCCATGTTCACCGTGAACACCCCATCTTCGATACTCTCCAGAATCACCTGGTAGTTTTTCAAAACGGATTGCATAAGCCCTCCTACTGCCAGCACCCTTCCGGGTGCATTTGGTTCCCCTCCACCATATCACATGGATGCATTTGGTTTCCATTTAAATATTTACAATCGCATCCAATTCGAAATCCATGGTTTAATTTATCTATATTTACAGACAGATAAAACATACTGCCAACCCATTGAGATTATTGGCACCGCCTTTGCTCCCTAAGTAAACATACGGCCACCGAAAAAATACAATATGAGTGGCCATCACAGTAAGGAGGTGAAAACGATGTTTAAGAAAATCCTTTTTGCAACAACCGCATCCCCTACGTGTGATGATGCTGCCAAAGTGGCCTTTGACCTGGCGAAAAAGTACAATTCGACCCTGTTCGCCTTTCACGTATTCGGCATACCGACCCGGGGAGCCAGCCCGTTCGTCGTGGATATGCGCACCGGTGAAGAGGAGACCCATGACGATGACTATACGGCCTGGGTCAAAGAAGAGATGAAAAACACCTACGCCAAACAGCTCCAGGAGACCGACAACTGTGTCGTCGACTGCACGGTCGGTCCGCCCCACTGGGCGATTTTGCGGAAGGCCCGTGAGGAAAATGTGGATTTGATTGTCATGGGGGCCCATACCCGCCAGGAAGATGTGGGCGCTGCCCGTTATCGGCATATTGTCGGCAGCACCATGCAAAAAGTTGCCCGGCGCGCGCGCTGCCCGGTTCTGATCGTCAGCCGCCCCTGCAACACCTGCTTCTGGTATTTCAGCAACATTCTGTTCGGGGCCGATTTCTCCAAGGCCTCTATCTCCGCATTTCTATTTGCCTACAACACGGCCAAGGCCATCGGCTGCAAACTCCACCTTTTCCACGCCATCGATATTACCGATATGCAGTTCGGCAAAATCACCGGACAGGAAGAAATCGAAGCCCGCGTAAAAGCGGCCCGCAAGAAAATGGAAGAGATGTACATCTCGCGCATGGAGGATTTCGACACGTATGCCGTTGAAATCTGGGAGGGCATCCCGCATGTCGAGATTCTCAAATACGCCCGGGAAAAAAGTGCGGACCTGGTTGTTATGTCACACCATACCCGCGAAATCGACCCCGAGAAGGCGCTGCTGGGCAGCACGGTTGAACAGGTCGTCCTGCGATCGGCCTGTCCGGTCGCCAGTGTCAATCGGCCGGATAAAGTGGACGCCAGTTTTGACCGCCACTCAAAAGCATATCGTAAAAAAACGGAGGCTGTGGATGCCTGATTTAAATACATGGGACTGGGAAATCGGTGAAAAGCGGATCCCCTTCCAGGCCTGGTGGCAGCAGTTTGGCTGGGTTGAAGAGTTTTATGTCAGCCCTGATGGCGAGCAGTTGGCCGCCATTGTCAGCCTGGATGAGGGTATATGCGGTGTCTGTGTCAATGGCACCGTCTGGGAGGAAACATTCGACAAAGCCTGGCATCTGCGCTTTGCGCCCGATGGGCGCCTGACAGCCCTGGTGGCGCAAGATGAAGAGTGGACGGTGGCGGTGAACGGCCGGTTGTGGAACCAGCGCTTCGATTTTGCCTGGTCCCCCAAGTTTAGCACCGACGGCCGCCGGACGGCGGTAGCCTTTCAACAGGATATGCAATACGGCCTGGCCGTGGAAGATGTGGCCTGGGAAGAACGGTTTATTAATCTAACCGACATGACCTTGAGCCCTGACGGTGATCAGACCGCCGCTGTCGTTCAGACCCGGGGATTGCAGGAAGGCGACATTTTCGGATTTGAGGAAGGTGCCTATACCGCCGCTGTTGACGGTCGCCCCTGGGACCAGACATTCATGAATGTGTGGGGGCCCCGGTTCAGCGAAACCGGTCAACACCTGGCCGCCCAGGTCCGTCTGGATCGGACGGATTACACCATTGCGGTGGACGGCCGGACCTGGGGCAGCGAATTCAGTCTGGTCTGGGAACCGGTTTTTCATCCAGCCACCCAGCAGGTGGTTGCGCCGGTGCGGATGAAGGATGGCTGGACCATGGCAGCTGACGGCCAGGTCCTGTGGAACCGACGGTTCACCCAGTGCTGGCATCCGCAGTTCAGCCCGGATGGCAACACCCTGGCCGCCATTGTCGCCCCCTCTTTCGGCAAGTGGACGCTGGCCGCGAATGATAGGCCCTGGCGTTTGCGGGTACCGGGAGCGGTTACCGATTTAACCTTCAGCCCGGATGGGACCCGCCTGGCCGCCTGTGCCAAAGGGAAAACCGGCTGGACGTTGATTGCCGACGACCGACCCTGGCACAGCACATTTGATCGGGTGTGGCCGCCGGTTTTCAGTGCCGACGGCAGCCACCTGGCCGCCCGGGTAGAACGTCAGGGCGCCTATACCCTGGCTGTGGACGACAAGGTTCTGCCGTTAAAGAGCACCGCTATGTGGGACCCGGTCTTCAGCCCGGATGGAGACAAATTGATGCTCAGATCCATTGAAGACGGCTATTACTGCCGTCGGATAGCGCCGGCCGCTGAAGTGCTGTCGGCCTTCAAGGCGGCGGCCTAAGGCCAGGCGAAAATACCCGTGGCAAGGTGCATCCCCAATGAGGAGGGAATCCAATGCACACACTCTATAAAGTCGTTAGCGGCCCTTTACTCTGGGTTGCTTTCATAGCGTTCATCGGCGGCAGCATCTTGAAACTGTGGCAACTTTACTCGCTGGCGCGACGCAAAGAGGCCTTCATTTTCAGCTATCTCAGCCTCAAATACAGCTTGCGCTCACTGGGGCACTGGCTGATCCCCTTTGCTACCGTCAATATGCGTAAACATCCATTCCTTACCTTGGTTTCATTTGCCTTTCATATCTGCCTGCTGCTCGTACCGATCTTTGCCCTCTCACACATTGTACTCTGGGAAGAATCGTGGGGGGTGACCTGGTGGGCCCTTCCGGATGGACTGACAGATGTCATGACCCTGGTGGTAATCGGTGGCTGCCTGTTCTTTCTGCTGCGCCGCCTGACGCAACCTGAAGCCCGCTATGTCACCAGTGCTTCGGATTTTGCGCTGTTGCTGATGGTGGCCGCGCCGTTTGTTTCCGGCTTTTACTGCTACCACCAATGGCCGGGCTACCAGACCGCCCTGATCATACACATGCTGTCCGGAGAAATCCTGCTGGCCGCCATCCCGTTCACCCGTTTGAGTCATATGCTGCTGTCTATCTTCACCCGCAGTTACATGGGCTCTGAATTTGGAGGTGTCCGGCATGCCCACGACTGGTAACCAGACCGTGAAATCGTTTTGGATAGCAAACCTACACTTTGAAGGAGGCCGCCATGGATGAACCGGCGATCAGAGCCGAAACAGTGAGTCCAAAGTCCCCCCACCCGCCAGAGCCTGCGGTTGATGAAGGAATAGATAAGGGCATCCGCGCACTTTCCCCGGAGAAAATAGAACAGGTTATCAACACGGTCCTTACCGCTGAAACCGGTGCCCGGTTTGAGGCGTATATCAACACATGCGTGCATTGCGGACTATGTTCCGAGGCGTGCCACTTCTACCTGTCCTACGATAAGGACCCGGCGTTTTCCCCGGTGGGCAAAGTAAAACAAACCCTCTGGGAATTCGTGCGCCGCAAGGGTCGCGTCAGTCCGGATCTTATCAGGCGCGCGGTAAAGATTGCCCATACCGAGTGCAACCTGTGTAAACGCTGTGCCATGTACTGCCCCTTCGGTATCGACATCGCTTACATGATGCTGGTGGTACGCCGCATCTGCCATAAGTTGAAGGTCACCCCCCTGTATATTCAGGACACGGTCAACAGTCACTCCGCCACCAGCAACCAGATGTGGGTCAAGGAGGATGAATGGATCGACACCCTCCAGTGGCAGGAAGACGATGCCCGCGATGAAATACCACACCTGCGCATCCCGTTGGAAAAGGAAGGGGCCGATATCATGTACTCGGTGATTGCCCCCGAGCCCAAGTTTCAGGCGGAGTTGATCTATCAGGCGGCCGTCATCCTGACCAATTCCGGTCTGGACTGGACAATGCCGGCTACCCCGGGCTGGGACAACAGCGACATGGCCATGTTTACCGGCGACAATGAGATAATGGCCCGGATAACCCGCGCGCATTTCGAAACAGCGGCCCGCCTGCGCGTCAATCGGATTGTGATGGGTGAGTGCGGGCACGCGTACCGCTCTGTCTACGACACCGGCAACCGCGCCCTCGGTTGGAAGTGGCCGCCCGTTTATGTGCAGCATGCCGTTGAATTCTACCATGAATTATTAGAGAAGGGCCTGCTGGAAATCACCAAAAAAATCGAGGCGCCCGTTACGGTGCATGACCCATGCAATATTTCCAGGGGTATGGGGCTGCATGACAAGGCCCGCGACATCATCAAAGCCACCTGTACCAATTTTATAGAAATGCATCCGAATCGGGAACACAATTACTGCTGTGCCGCGGGCGGCGGGGTCATCAACTGCGGCCCCCCCTACAAGCAAACCCGGGTAAAGGGAAATAGGATCAAAGCGGAGCAACTTGCCGCCACGGGTGCCGAAATCCTGGTCGCCCCCTGCCACAACTGTCACAGCGGCCTCGAAGATATTAATCACCACTATGAATTGGGCATGGATGTAAAGTTCATCAGTGATATTCTCTATGAAACAACGACCAAACCATCATGAAAAAGGGAGATGTAAAATGACCCCCTTCAAATTGGGCTGTGGCCTTGTCAGTTTGATCCTGAGCGTGCTGGTTGCGCACGGCTTTGCCCAGGAAGATATGCTGTTTGTCGACAATAGTATTTTTGTTGCCCGGCCCGGCCGGCCGCGATTTTCGCGCACGATGCCCACAACGAAGAAAACGATATCGAAGACTGCAGCATCTGCCACCACCTGTATGAAGACGGTAAGCTGGTGGAAGATGAATCTTCCGAAGACCAGCGCTGCGCTGATTGCCATGGCTCCAAGCAGGCGGGTAATAAGCCTCCTTGCGCAGAGCGTTTCACTTGAACTGCAAGGGGTGCCATTTGGAACAAAAAGCGGGGCCGATCATGTGCGGTCAATGCCACCAGGCAAACCCGGAGGCTGGCTCCTGATCCAACCGCGGGATCTTATAGAACACCGCCGGACTGCGAATCCCGGCGGCATCGTCCAAAGAGAGGTTGCAATGGCAAAAAAAATCCTGATTGTAGATGATGACCCGATCATTCTTAAATACCTCGACAACTTGTTGACCGACAATGGGTATGAAACCCACACGGCGGCCAACGGGATTGAAGGTACCGAGTTGATGGAGAAAATAAAACCGGATCTGATCACCCTGGATTTACAGATGCCGGAAGAATGGGGGCCGCGGTTCTACCGCCGCATGAGCAAAAACAAGTCCTTGAAGGACATTCCCATCATCGTTATCAGCGGTTTGACAGGCAGTAAGTACAGCATCCCCAAAGCAGTCGCACATCTGGGCAAGCCCTTTGAGGCCGAGGAACTGCTCCGCCTGATCCAGGAAAATATATAACGGCAGGACACGCGGCGCCGACGGCAGCTTATCGCGCTGTATGCAATCAATTTAAAAAGCAGGAGCTGGCCGTGCGATGATAAAACGACTAACCAAGAAGAGACATAGCCTGGCTTTAAAAATCATCGTATCGATGGGCGTCATCCTCCTGCTGTCATTTTCGGCCTGGACCTTTTTTCACGGCCGCCTGTTCAAAAACAGGGTTATGACGGATATATTGGCCGATTGTGATCAGCTCAGTGATGCCATTCGCTTGGGCACCCACTATGCGATGCTGTTCAATGCCCGGGATGATATCAATCAGATCATCAACAATATGGGCCGGCTGAAAGGGCTTGAACATGTTCGTATTTACAATAAGGCCGGGCAGATAAAATTCTCCAACCTGAATGCCGAGGTCGGCCGCACCACCGGGATTAAAGCCGAAGCCTGCGACATTTGCCACCGCACCGACCCCCCGCTTGAAAAGCTGAACCTGCAAGCCCGGGGACGAATTTTCGAATCACCCGAAGGCAGCCGGCTGCTGGGGGTGATTACCCCGATCTACAATGAACCCGGCTGCTCATCCATGCCCTGTCATGCTCACCCGGATGACAAAAAGATTCTGGGGGCCCTGGATGTGGTCCTGTCACTCGGGGAAACAGATGCCCAGGTGCACACGATTCAAACTTGGATGGCCTTGTTTACATTCGCCGTCTTCGCGGTCTCATCAGTCGCCATCTCCATAATTCTGTTACGATTTTACATTACTCCGATCCGGCGGATGATCACCGGCACCAAGCAGATCGCCCAGGGAGATTATACGGCTCTGGCCTACTACAATAAAAACGATGAAATCGGACACCTGGCGACGGCCATCCACCGCATGGGTGAAGATATCGGCAATAAACAGCAGGCGCTGAATCGCCAGAAAGACAAGTATCAGGACCTTTTTGAACTCGTGCCCTGTATCATCACTGTCCAGGATAAAAACTACAAATTGATCGGGTATAACCGCGAATTTTCGAAGCGTTTCGCGCCCTCCCCCGGAGACTACTGCTACACCGCTTATAAAGGGTTATCGAAAAAATGTGAAAATTGCCCGGTTGAAAAGACGTTCAACGACGGCCTGCCCCACTACAGTGAAGAGACCGGCATCAATAAAGACGGTACCAAGACCCACTGGATTGTAAAAACCGCCCCCATGAAAAATGAAGCCGGTGAAATTATCGGGGCCATGGAAGTAAACCTCGACATCACCCACCGCAAACAGCTGGAAGACAAGCTGGCCCAGTCCGAAAAGAAGTACTATGCCATTTTCAACAACATTCCCAACGCGGTATTTGTGCTGGACGCAAAAACCCTGGAAATTCTGGACTGCAACCACAGTGTCGGCCGGGTTTATGGCTATAGCAAGCCTGAAGTTGTCGGGCGTTCCTATCTGGACTTTTTCCCGCGTGAAGACAGGGAGCGGTATGTAGAACCACTCAGCGCCGGCCGGGACATCGAGCAGGCCCGGCAGATCGATAAACGCGGCGGCTTCCTGTTTGTGCATATTCGTCTTTCGCCCTCCCAATACCCGGGCCGGGATGTCTTGCTCGTATCGACCAGCGACATCACGGATCGCCTGGAGGCCGAACTTAAACTTATCCAGGCCGGGAAAATGGCCACCCTGGGCGAAATGGCGACCGGTATTGCCCATGAATTGAACCAGCCGCTCTCGGTGATCAAAACAGCGAGTAACTATTTCATCAAAAAGACCCGCAAAAATGAAACCATTGAACCTGATATTCTCAACACAATGGCCTCAGAGATTGACGGGCATGTGGACCGGGCCGCCAACATCATAAACCATCTGCGTGAATTCGGTCGCAAATCCGAGTTCACGATAGAAAAGGTGCAACTGAATGACGTGTTGAACAAAACCTTCGACTTGTTTGGCCAGCAACTCAAGCTGAAGGAAATTGATGTGGTCTGGGAGCTGGATGAAACCCTCCCTGAGATCACTGCCGAGGTCGGACGGTTGGAGCAGGTATTTATCAACCTGATGATCAACGCGCGCGACGCCATCGAGGATAAAATTGCCGTTCGCGGTAATGCCGATTTTGACAAAGAAATCGTTTTTGCAACCTATACCCGGGATAACGTCATTATCGCCGAAGTACGCGATACGGGCATCGGCATTCCCGCCGGCTTGCGCAATAAGATCTTCGAACCGTTCTTCACAACCAAAAAAGTAGGAGCCGGGACCGGCCTGGGGCTGCCCATCAGTTACGGCATCATGAAAGATCTGGGCGGTTCCATCGAGGTCGCGTCAACCGCTGAAGGCGGGGCCTGTTTCAAGTTGACCTTCCGCGCTGGTGGCCGGAATGACCAAACCGAACGAAAACAGCGTCATTTTACTGGTGGATGACGAACGGGGTATCCGCAACGTGCTCGGCATCACCCTGCAGGATATGGGGTACCCGGTATTGCTGGCCGGCAGCGGTGAGAAGGCCCTCAAGATCTTTGAGGAAAACCTGCCGGCCATTGTACTGACCGATATAAAGATGCCCGGCATGGATGGCATCGAACTGCTGTCAGCCGTAAAGCGTCTACAGCCGGAGACCGAAGTCATCATGATAACCGGTCACGGTGACATGGACCTGGCCATTAAGAGCCTGAAGCTGGCCGCCGCAGATTTTATCACCAAGCCTATCCACACCCCGGTTCTGGAACGGGCGATCGAACATGCTGCTGAACGCATCACCATGCGGAAGCAGCTGGCCGAATATACCCAGAGATTGGAGGCGCTGGTTGCGGAAAAGACCAAAAAGCTGATAGATGCGGAACGGCTCGCCGCCATTGGCCAGACCGTGGCCGGGCTTTCGCATTCCATTAAAAATATCACCGGCGGCCTGAAGGGCGGTGCGTTTGTCCTGGAAAAGGGCATCTACATGAACAATCCCCAATACCTGCAACAGGGCTGGCAGCTGGTCAGCCGCAATGTCGATAAGATCGCACACCTTTCTCTGGACCTGCTGCACTACGCAAAAACCGGCGACATCAACTACCAGCGCTGCAACCCCAATCGCCCGGTTCAGGAAGTGATCGAACTGATGACACCCCGCGCCGAGGAAGAGGGGATCATAATCGCGGCCGATCTGGATCCCAAGGACCGCTCCTTCTTTTTCGATCCGGAAGGCATCCACCGCGTGCTGCTCAACCTGGTTACCAATGCCCTGGATGCTTTCGGTGAAGCTGGTAACGGCCGCCGTCCCAGAAAGATCAGCATTCATACGCGGTCCTCAGCCGGCTGGGGGATTGAATATCAAATCCGGGACAACGGGGAAGGCATGGATTCAAAAATTCTGGATAAGGTATTTCGCACGTTTTTCACCACCAAAGGGCAAAACGGTACCGGTATCGGCCTGATGCTGAGTAAAAGCATTATTGACAAACACGCCGGCGTCATTGAAGTGAAATCACAACATGGCATTGGCAGTGAATTCATTATCAAACTACCGGACAGACAGGAGCCGCCATGAATAACATCATACTCAAAGATGACGGTCTCCTCGTTTATCAGGACAGGCCGGTAAGAAACAGTCCCCTGATGTATTCCGGGTTTCAAATTGAACTGGACACCGGTTGCTGCCTGCGCAGTTTTTTTCTAATGCTGGATGCCTATCCGACCCTGGCCAAACTGAATCCCTTTATTCCCGTATTCCTGGAACAATTCAACCGCTGCCCCGCTTCGGCCTGCAGCGGCGCGGATATCGATTGCCTGATACTGTCGCGCACGGTCGAGATGATCGGTGCGCCCGGTGACCCCCGGATGCAGCTCTACGTATCGCTTGAGGGGGTTCGTGATGAAACGGTAGCCCCGATAAAATCCTACTGGCTGGAAAACCTGCTGGACTTGCCTCTCAGACTGGGGAGCCTGAAGCATCTGGTTTTCGGTGATAAATTGGATGCATTCACTTTTGATACCGTTTTCAGCCTGTTCGAGCTCATTGACGGAATTTGTTGGGAATTGAGCTTTCACAACCTGCCGGCTGAATGCCGGATTGACCTATAGGGTAAAGAACGGTTAGAATGACCCCGTCAGCGAAAAAATGTGTCCTGGTGATCGAAGACGAACTAGACATGCGCATCTTTCTGCGCACGCTGCTGGAGACCAGCGGCTATCACCCGGTGTTGACGTCCAATGGCCGGGACGGCCTGGACCAAGCGTTGGCCGCAAGGCCGGATTTGATTATCCTTGACGTCATGATGCCCCAAAAGGGCGGTGCCCTGGTATATGTCCAGCTTAAAACTGACGAGCAGCTAAAATCTATTCCGGTAGTAATGTTGTCCGCGGTGAGTCCCAATACGTTTTTTCACTACTTGAATATACACAATGCCCAGGCGGCTGTTCCTGTGCCGCAACCGGAGGCTTATATAGAAAAACCACCGGATCCCCAGATATTAATAAGGACCCTTCAAAAATATCTTTAATACGCACTGGAGGCAGACCTGCATGGCACAGCCTCAAAAACCGATCCTCGAGACCATTTTACTGGTGGATGACGAAGACAGCATTCGCACCGTCCTGGGTATCTCACTCACTGACGATGGGTATACGGTCAAACCCGCTGCCAATAGCCGGGAAGCATTGGAGCTGTTCCATAAACACCATCCCCCCATCGTGCTGACAGACATCAAAATGCCGGGCATGTCCGGAATTGAGTTGCTGGAAGAGATTAAAAAAATCGACCCCCATACCGAAGTCATCATGATTACGGGCCATGGCGACATGGAACTGGCGATAAAAAGTCTGAAAATGGATGCCACCGATTTCATCACTAAGCCCATCAACGATGACGCTCTGGAGATTGCCTTAAAACGCGCCCGGGAACGCATCCAGATGCGGCGAAAGCTCCAGGACTACACGGAAAAACTGGAGCGCCTCGTAGAAGAGAAAGCCGGAGAACTAAATGTCTCGGAACAAAGCTACCGGCAGTTGTTCGATTTAAGCCCGTGCTATGTTACGGTACAGGACCGCAGCCTGAAACTAAAAGCCGCTAATAAGCGTTTCAGAGCCGAATTTGATGGTGACATCGGCCAAAATTGCTACCATGCGTACAAACAGCGCTCCAACCCCTGCCCGGAGTGTCCGGTCGAAGCGACCTTTGCAGACGGCACACCGCACCAATCGGAAATGCAGGTGACCACCAAAACCGGCGAACAATGCCACCTGTTCATTGCAACTGCACCGATATTCGACCAGGACGGTCAGGTCGTCCAGGTCATCGAGATGTCCACCAACATCACGGAGCTGAGGCATCTGCAGGATCGCCTGGCGTCCCTTGGTTTGCGGGTCAGCTCTATTTCACATGCCGTGAAAGGACTGCTGACAAACCTGGATGGGGGTATGTATCTGCTGGAAAGCGGTTTACATCAGGACAACCTTGAGAAAACTGCCGACGGGATAGAAATCGTAAAATTCACAACAGACCGCATCCGCCGGATGATCTTGGACATCCTCTATTTCGCCAAAGAGAGGCCTTTGCAGATTGAAACTGTCGACGCTGCTGTGTTTTTCAACGAAATAGCAAAAACTTTTGAAGCCAGACTACAAGGTAAAAATATTGAATTTGAATACCAGGGGGACGCTTCGGCGGTAAAGGCTGATATCGATCCCGGTGTTATGCGCAATGCCCTGCTCAACATACTCGATAATGCCAGCGATGCCTGCCTGGAAGACAGGTCCGACAAAAACAAAAAAATCATCTTCGGAATGCAAAACCAAAAAGACTATCTGGTTTTTGACATCATCGACAACGGCATCGGCATGGACAAGGAAACCACTGAAAACCTTTTCGGTCTATTTTTCTCCTCGAAAGGACATCGCGGCACAGGCATCGGCCTGTTTTTCGCCCACCAGATTATCAGCCAGCACAATGGCACTATTCATGTCTCTTCCAAAAAGGGTCAGGGTGCCCATTTCCGGGTTGTGATCGCCACCACCTTACCCCGGGATGAATACTAGCCGCACTCTGGAAACCGCACCGCAAGCGCCTCAATAAAAGGCCGCCGAACCTGCAGTCCGACGGCCCTGACCGGTTTTGCCCCGGGTTGGAATATACGGTTAAAAATCGGTGAAATCGTCACCCTGCAATTCTTCCGGCGGACTGAGCGGCAGCTTTTTTTGGGGGGCCTGCGTTGCGACCGGAGCGGCTGCATCCGGCTTTGCCGGAGCCTGGTCCTTGCGGCTGGCGGTTCCGATGAGAACTACCAGATCGTCCACCACCTGTTTGATCTCGAGTGCACGCCGGTTCATCTCTTCAGCCGAGCTGGCCGACTCTTCGGAAGTGGCCGCGTTCTGCTGGGTAATGCTGTCGATCTCCGTTACAGCAGTATTGAGCTGGCTGATCCCCTGGGCCTGTTCGGTTGATGCTTCGGAGATTTCGTGGACGAGGTCCCGCACTTTAGCCGTACTCTCGGTCACTTCATGAAAGGCGGCGTTGGTACGCTCTACCAGCTCTTCCTCTTTAATTTTATTGGAAGTGTTCTCGATGAGACTGGAGGTGTTCCGGGCCGCTTCTGCGCAACGCATGGCCAGGTTGCGCACCTCGTCTGCCACCACGGCAAAACCGGCCCCGGCCTCGCCGGCGCGGGCCGCCTCGACAGCAGCGTTCAACGCCAGGAGGTTTGTCTGGAACGCGATCTCGTCGATGGTCTTTATGATGGCGGAGGTCTCATCGCTGGCGGTGGAGATTTCCTGCATGGCCTGGGTCAGCTCGGTCATGAATGTTTCTGTACGCATCACCGTCTCGTGCGTATCGCCAATAAGGGTATTGGCCTGGCCGGCGTTTTCAGCGTTCTGCCGGGTCATGGCGGAAAGTTCCTCGAGTGACGACGACGTCTCTTCGAGGGATGCCGCCTGGCTGGCGGCTCCGTCAGCCAGGCTCATGCTGGCCGTATTGATCTGGCTGCTGGCCTCGGTCACATGGTTGGCGCTCCCATCCAGGCGGTTTATGACGCGGTGAACCGGCCGGGTTATGGAACGGGCCACCAGCATGGTCACGGGCAGGGCCAGAATAACACAAGCCAGGGCCACGATGCCCAGCAATTGGATCATCTGCAGGGTGTTTTGGCGCGCCACCGCGTGGGAATAAAGCGCCAGAACCGCTCCGATCGGCTTATCCTTCTGCTTCAGCTGCAGGGCGCCGCTGGCGAAGCCGTCGTCCCCGATCTCGAGGTCGCCGATCACAACCGGCTGCCCGGCCACGTTCAGGGTTTGGCGTCCGGAAGCCCAAAGGCCCGGATCGAGGGTCGGGTAGTCCCGGAAGGTACCGACGCTGAGATTACTGCCGGCATACATGTTGATCTCGGCTCCGGAAAATGTATTAATTCGATTGACGAGATCGTTGGTAAGCTTGCCGGTTACAGCCAACAGCCCGATCTGTTTTTTTCCAGGTCTTCGGTCTTCGGGTTGTAGACATCCGCGATCACCGGGACCATAGCCTGCAGGCCAATGGCTCCGGCCACAAGCACATATTCAGCTGCCGCCTGGCCCCGATGATCACCGCGTGCAGGCGACGTCCAGCCTGCCGGTGCGGTATCGCCCTTCTCCCAGACAGCATTGCGCAGCTGGTCTGCCGAGGTAATCCGGGCCTCACGGAAAATGACCGCCTGCCCAACGGTGTAAGCATAACTCAGCAGGGTTTCCTCAGCATTGGACCCGGCGTAGGCAACCGGCTGCATCTCGTTGTCGAACAAAGCAGCCTGCGCGTATCCGGTACCCGCGAAACTCGAATAGAGTTTACCCATCATTTCGGCGTAGGTCTGCTGCACAAACTGCTGTTCTCCTTTGCCCTTGTAATCGGACAGGAATTTGAGATTGCCGCCCAGGTCGGCCGCCGGGATCAGTTTTTGGGCAAAAGCAATGGTCTGGCCTTTACGGTCATCCAGATCCTGGGCGATCATGGCAAAGGTTTTTTCCAATTGCCGATCGGTAGCGGCCGTATTTTGTTTGCGCACGTTCCAGGATACGAAGGCGGTCGAAACCAGCATGCTGAAAAATACGAGACCCAGTGCCATGAAAATGAGTTTCTGCTTGAAAGTCATACGATAAGCTCCTTAATCTATGATGGATACTGCGCATTACGGGTTTCCGGCCCGACCAACATAGGCCGCTCGATTGCGGACGTATCTTGAGGGCTTGAACCGAGCGACCAACAGGAAGACTTTGTTTGAGATAGGTTCAATGCCCGCACTGGTCCTGTTATCGGTTTTCAGGACGGATTCTTTAGAGGATATATTGAAAATACGGCCTGATATCCGGCATATAAATCCTGATGACCGGCCGCTTTTACCAGGCACGCCGGACGGTCCCAGGCAAAGTGTGATTCAAACGCTTTGGCAGACAGGATTTGTTGTTGACAAGCATTCGGTTTTATGATCAATATTTCTCCATCATTTGTTGGAAACATTTTATGGGATATATTTGATGGAAGGACAACTCCATGCCCTCAGCACTTGAAAAGGCCCACCGAGATCCGGATTCCATGAAAGCCAGGATCCTGGCGACTGCCCGCACTTTGTTCGGGGAATACGGATACCACGGGGTCACTACCCGTATGATAGCCAAGGAAGTCGGGATCGATGTTTCCACCCTGTACTACCACTGGGGCGAAAAACAGGATTTGTACGAAGCCGTGCTGACCGACCTCAATGATGAGATCCGACAGCAGCTTGGCGATATCGAGCGCCTGGTGCGGGGTCGGCCGCTGGACTATCGCCTGGCCAAGGCCATCGACATCATGTGCGATTACCTGTTCTCCCGCCCTGAGGCCTCGCGCCTGATCCTGTTCAGTTATTTCGGCAAAACCCGCACGGACGCGGTCCTGGATGCCCGCATGACCGAACACATTGCCAATATCGCCATCGCCATGGGCCTGGCCCTCGATAAAGAGCACGTCTCCCCCGAGGCCAATGCCCGGGTCCTGGCGGTCTGGAACTCGGTGATCAACTTCACGGCCGGCAACGACTTTTTTAAATCGTTACTGAAACTGGACCAGCCCGAGTATGCCTCGGTGGTCAAAGAATCGCTCAAGTTCATCCTGATACCTGCGTTTACGCGGAACCAGGGAAAAGCAGTTAACTAAATGAGGAGGATTGACAAATGGCGCTGAATTTAGATGCCCTGGGTCAGAAGGTCGGCCCCTTGACCAAGGATTATTCCTGGAAGGATGTGGTCCTGTATGCGCTGGGGGTAGGGGCCGGATTTTCCGATCTCGACTATTGCTACGAAAACAAATTGAAGGTGATTCCCAGTTTTTCGATCGCCGCGATATTCGATATCCTCGCCCAGATTGGACTCAAGTCGGAGGTAAACCTGGCCGGAATTCTCCATGGTGAACAGGAGCTTATCTTTCACAATCCCATCCCGCCCGAAGGGACCTTGACAACCGAAGGTAAAATAGCCCACTACTATGACAAGGGCAAAGACAAGGGCGCCCTGGTCATTGGTGAAAGTGACACCTGGCATTCCAACGGCCAGAAACTGTTTACCAGCATCTGTACTATCTTCAGCCGGCTGGACGGTGGATTCGGCGGCGAGAATGCCCCCGGGACCACGGTGTCCTTTCCCGAGCGTGATCCCGATTTCGTTGTGGACGAACAGCCGTTGGAAGATCAACCCCTGATTTACCGCCTGTCCGGAGACATCTTCAGCCTGCATGTCGATCCGGATTTTGCCAAAGCCTCCGGATTTGAAAAACCGATCATGCATGGTTTGTGCACCCACGGGTTTGCCTGCCGGGCCTTGATCGACAAGCTGATTCCCGGTCAGCCGGAAAAGGCGCGCCGCATGGTCTGCCGTTTTTCAAAAACACTCTATCCAGGGATCCCCATCCAGACGCAGATCTGGAAAACCGGGGACGGCCAGGCTCTCTGGCGGACCGTCAATGCCAAATCCGGCAATATTGTCATCGACAACGGGATCTTCGAATACGGGGATATCCCCGAGATGCAGATCCGCTTCGACGATCGGGTGGCTATCGTCACCGGCGCGGGCGCCGGACTGGGCCGGGCCTACGCCCTGGAACTGGGGCGCCGCGGCGCCAAAGTAGTCGTCAACGATCTGGGTGGTGCCCGGGACGGCTCCGGTAAAGGATCGAGCAGCCCGGCCGACGATGTCGTCGTGGAAATAGAGAAACTGGGCGGCAGCGCCG
>Ga0126327_10000087_pt1 | contig 26491 bp, 28 predicted proteins | sample InaspJWI30metaG_FD_101392 | JGI IMG/M metagenome (GOLD analysis project Ga0126327, IMG submission 101392) | Marine gutless worms symbiont microbial communities from Oahu, Hawaii - Inanidrilus sp. 1 OAHU.JWI-30 metaG | ecosystem: Host-associated > Annelida > Digestive system > Unclassified... | reverse complement strand
GCCGGCCGGCCGGCCTGGTATCGAACACATCCATCAGGGTGCGGCCTTTGTGCAAAGTTTCTTCAAACTCCGCCGCAGGATCTGACTCAAAGACAATGCCGCCCCCCACCGAGAATACGATGCGTTCATTCATCACGGTTGCCGTGCGGATGGCGATGGAGAGATCCAATGTATCATGAAAACTGATGTAGCCGATAGAACCGGTATAAATATGCCGCCGCCGTGGTTCGAGTTCATCGATAATCTCCATGGCTCTAATCTTCGGACAACCGGTGATAGAGCCCCCGGGAAATGCAGCGCGAATCAGATCTACCGAATCTTTGCCGGGTTCCATTTCGCCGACTACGTCCGATACCAGATGGTAAACATTCTGATAGGCCTCAACCCGTTTGTGGGCCTGGACCGTCACGGAACCACCCCGGCAAACCTTGCCAATATCGTTGCGCAGCAGGTCAACAATCATCGACAGCTCGGCATCATCCTTCACGCTCTCTTCGAGTTCCCGGCGCAAGGCTTTATCAGCCGCCTCCGTCTCACCCCGGGGCCGGGTGCCCTTAATCGGCCGGGTTTCCACCCGGGTAGCCGCCCGACTTAGAAAACGCTCGGGTGAGGTAGAGACTATCTGATGGTCAGCGGCATTTATATAGGCAAAAAATGGAGCCGGATTGCGTTTGAAGAGAGCCCTGAAAAAATCAAACCCGCTGCCGGCAAAATCAGCCTCGAAGCGCTGCGACATGTTCACCTGATAGACATGTCCGGCCGCAATGTACTCCTTGATTGCCTCCACAGCAGCCATATAGTCCAGCCGGTCAAAACCCGAGGCAAGATTCTCTTTGTCACCAGTGAACCCGCCGGTACCGGGAGCAGGCTGCTTTAAACGCTCTTGAAAACGGGCTGCCAACTTTCCGGGGGTTGTGCCGCTTTCCGAAAACTCGGGGATTTGCAGGGTGGTCGTATCATTGAGTCGATCGTGCGCAACCAGCACAGCCGGTGCATAGAGGCAGATGTCCGGCAAGTTCAGATCATCCAGGGCGGTGCGAGGCAGGTTTTCCAGGCTGTCTTTGAGATCATAGGCCAGGTAGCCCATCAATCCAGCCGCCAGGGGTTGGTCCGGCGGTGCATCTGGAAGTGCAAACGCATCCAGGATCTCTCGCAGAACGTCGAAAGGATCCTGGGTGGCCGACACCACCTGATCACGGACCGCCACCTGCATGGACCGCCCTTTCCCCCGCAGGGAAAGCCAGGGCCACAGGCCGAGTAGGTGATGGCGGGCGCAATCCAAATCCCCGCCGCTCAGCAGGACGACTGTCCCCGTCTCATCGGCAAATCGGGCCGCCAGGGACTCAAATGGCTCATCCAGGATCAGTTCTTCACGATAGATGCCGGTAATTGTACCGGCCCACTGTTTCAAAGTTTGCATAAAGATCCTTCCAGCCGCCTTATCTATCGAACTGGAATTAGGGAATTGATCGAGCGTTAATGCCGTTATGGCAAGGCTGGGTCCATGGCACCGCTGTTTGCGGAGCGCCGAATTTGAAAGTCTCCCGGACCGATTCAATTTGATGCGGTCTCTGCAGCGGGCCAAGGCGTAAAAAGTTTTCAATCAGGGGATAACCATGCTCAGTCAGGAAACTTTCCGGGTGAAACTGAACGCCGTGCAGGGGATACAATGGATGATAAAGTCCCATGATAACACCGTCGTCACTCATGGCGCTGATCTGCAAACTTTTGGCGTCATTCACGCAGGTTACCAGGGAATGGTAACGGGCCGCCCGCAAGGGGGAGGCCAGCCCCTCGAAGACACTTGCGTTGCAATGACTGACCAGACTGGTCTTACCGTGTACCGGCAGTGCGGCCCGCACGGTCTCACCACCGAAGACCTCATTGATACACTGCATGCCCAGACAGACCCCCAGGATAGGAACCTCGCGGTAGAAGGTGCGGATAAGCGCCTTGGAAACCCCGGCCTGAGACGGATCCTTGGGACCCGGGCTGATTAGGATATAGTCCGGCTGGTGTTTCCGGACATGGTCCAGAGCAATTTTGTCCGCCCGATACACGTCGATGGCCAGATCGTAGCAACGAAACATCTGTACGAGATTGTACGTAAAGGAGTCGTAATTATCGATCACCAGTAAGGATGCCATCAATTTTTCTCCAAATAAAACAGGCCAACCCATGGAGTCTGGGTGGCCTGAACCTATTGCATAACTCACTTTGACAGATGACTAATTTTGATTCTCACATACCCGAGAACCGGCCTTAAGGTCAAGTGAAGAATGTACCGTCGGACTATCCCCGGAAAACCTGCGCCGCAGCGGCAGCCATAGTTATGCCGGTATTTTTCTGACATTGACATTTGGGGCCGACACTTCTATTTTTTATCTCATACTGCCAACAGTTCCCACAACAATCAAAACCTTGTTCACCAGCTGCCATTATGGAAGAAGCCGTATTTAAATTTGATAGCGAAAAAAATATCGCCTACATCCGGCTAACCGGTCAGTTAAACAAAACTGCCATAATAAAGGCCTTTGACCAGGCTGTTGCCGATACGCACTACCGCGAGGGCATGGGCCGCTTGTGGGATTTTCGAACGGCAGACCTGTCGCTGTTCGACAATGAAACGATTTATGAACTGGCCCAGCATTCTAAAAACTACCCGCCGGGTATAAATGATGTCAAAGTGGCCTTTGTGACCAGTTCAGATTTGAACTACGGCCTGACCAGGATGTTTGAGATGGTCAGCAAGGCCGCAACGCCCATATCGGTTTTTCGAGATCTGTCTGCCGCCGAAAACTGGCTGACGGATGCTGTCTAGCCCTACCCCCGGCATCCGCTTGGGCACAACTGCCCGGCCGTTTGAACAAGGCGCCCGACTGTCACCGGATGCCGAACCAGATTAGGATTGGAATGAATACCCAATTTCTTGAGAAACTACGCCGCAAAGAGCTATTGATAGGTACCATCGTCACCCTTGCTTCGACAGAGGTCGTTGAGATTTACTGCACCGCAGGGTTTGATTGGCTTTTCATAGACCTCGAGCACAGCGCCTTGAATATGCGGGAAGCACAACTGCTCATGCAGGCGGCCACGGGCAGCGCAGCCTGTTTTATACGTATCCCCGCCAACGATGAAACCTGGATAAAAAAGGCTCTTGATATTGGCGCCGACGGCATCATCATCCCCCAGGTACAGACAGGAGAAGAAGTAAGACAGGCGGTTCAGGCGAGTAAATATCCGCCGCAAGGCACCCGCAGTGTCGGCCTTGCCCGGGCGCAGGGATACGGCGCTAAATTTCAGGAATACGTTTCCACCGCCAACACCGAAACCGCTGTTATAATTCAAATAGAACACATTGCCGCTGTAAATACTGTCGAAGACATTCTCGCCGTCACGGGTGTAGACGGCCTGTTCATCGGGCCTTACGATCTTGCGGCAAGTATGGGAAAAATGGGGCGCCCTGATGACCCTGAGGTGACAGCCGCAATGGCCCGGGTAGCCAAGTCAGCCAGACAGGCCGAAATGCCTTTGGGCATATTTGGAGCTACCCCGGGATCCGTAGCACCCTATATTATGCAGGGATACACGCTTATAGCCGTTGGGATCGACACCCAGCTGCTAGGTCAGACGGCCCAGAACATTGTAAGCGAGGTAAGCGCACAGCGCATTTAAAAAAAGGCCGCATATGGCCAAAATGAGCAAACCACACATGCCTTCAATCATACGCAGCATCGACCATATCAATATCGTCGTGAAGAACCTGGAAGAGGTAAAGCGTTTTTTTATTGCGCTTGGTTTTGAAATCAAGGATCAGTCGCGCCTGCACGGCAAATGGATATCAGAAACGGTTGGTTTGGAGAATGTGGATGCCGAGTATGCCAAGTTCACGCTGCCGGGCGACAGCACTTCACTAGAATTGATTCAATTTAATAATCCGCCGGCCACCAGCATCCCCAACCCCGGCCAAGCCAACACGCAGGGACTGCGGCATTTAGCAATGCAGGTCGCAGATATAGAAGCGGCCGTGACCTTCCTGAAAGAGCAGGGCATTGAACCGGTCAGCGCCATCCAGGAGTATGCCCCGGCCAGAAAAAAGCTGGTATATTTTAAAGGGCCGGAAGACATTTTACTGGAATTGGCCCAGTATGGCGATACCCAGGCATAATCAAAACCCACAATAGGAGCGTCTGCCCATGCCGGAACCTGAAGTCTGGGTCTTCTTCTACGGCTCCTACATAAACCTGGATGTGCTCAGGGAGGTCGATTACAGGCCCCGGAAATACGAAGCGGCCCGGTTACCGGGGTTTTCCATCTCGATCCGGCCGCTGGCCAACCTGGAGCACTCGGATCAACATACGGTCTATGGCATCGTCGCCACCGGAACGCACGCTGAACTGGGCCGCCTGTATGATCACGCTGAGAATATCCTGGGGGGCCGCTACCTGCCCGAAGCAGTAATGGTGCAAACCATGTCAGGCCGCTGGATGCCAGCCCTGACCTATATCGCACCGCAGCTCGGCGAGCGGCCGGCCACCGCCGATTACGTCGAACGGATCGTAAAGCCCGCACGGTCATATGGCTTCCCCGCTTGGTATATTGACCGCCTGGAGTCATTCAAACCTGGGCAGCCCTGAGGTTTTAAGAAACGCACACCGTTACCAGACCGCTAATATCAAAGGTTTGCCGCGGCCCTCGTTTTCAATTGACATTATTGGTGGTCTATATTTAAAGAAACCTCGTAACGCTCAATCGCCTGCCTTGTTTTCATACAGTGAGAACCAGCAGGCATGCGTTCGTTTGTCTCTATGCCCGAACCAACAATTACATACCCGCTCATCATTGTGTTCATCGGTGCTCTTGTGACCGCCCTGGCGGGCCTGCCGTCATTCAGGCCGCGATTGAAAGCCCCCTTGCTGGGCCTGCTGCTGTCGCTGGCACCATTGAGTGCCTTTATCCTGCTGCTCATGCTGGTTCCCCCCCTCCAGGCCAACCTGGTCTACACCTGGCAGGTTTATTGGCTCCCGTCAGCTGAACTGACAGCCGGTCTGTATGTAGACAGCCTCAGCGCCCTGTTTGCACTTTTAATTACCTTCATCGGTACGTTGGTCCTCATCTATGCCGGGCAATACTTCAAGGGTGACGCCGGTGCCTGGCGGTTCTTTACCTATATCCTGCTGTTCATGGCGGCCATGCTGGGGTTGGTCATGGCCGGTGATCTGGTAACGCTTTTTATCTTCTGGGAAGGCACGAGCATCGTCTCTTTTCTGCTGGTAGCCTACAAGGGAAAGAGTGAAACTGCCCGCCGCGGCACCTTCAAAGCACTTTTGATCACCGGCGGCGGTGGAATTGCCCTCCTGGTGGGTCTGCTATTTATCGCCCACGCAACCGGAGATGCCCGCTTCGTCGCTATCTTGAGCAGCGGTGATACCCTGCGCGAAAGTCCCTACTATCTGGTGATGCTGGTATTGGTGGCCCTGGGGGCCTTCACCAAAAGCGCCCAGTTCCCGTTTCATGTCTGGCTGCCGGATGCCATGAGCGCGCCTACCCCGGCCAGCGCCTACCTGCACTCAGCCACCATGGTGAAAGCTGGTATTTACCTGCTGGCCCGTTTGAACCCTGTCCTCGGCCTGACGGAAGCCTGGTTCTGGCTCCTGACAGGGGCTGGCCTGGCGACCATGCTGACCGGCGCCGTCATGGGCCTCAAAAAACACGACCTCAAGGCGGTTTTGGCATATACCACCATATGCCAGCTTGGCATCTTGATGATGATGATCGGGCAGGATATGGAAATCTCATTTAAAGCCCTCATCATCGGCATACTGGCCCATGCACTCTACAAAAGCGCCCTCTTTCTGGTAGTCGGCATAGTCGACCATGAAACCGGTACGCGTGATTTACGGCGTTTGGGCGGCTTGCGGCACACCATGCCTTTTACGTTTGTCATTTGTTCTCTGGCAGCGCTGTCCATGGCCGGACTTCCGCCGCTGTTCGGATTTCTGGCCAAGGAAACCTTGCTGGCGACCGCGGTCCATCACTCCCTGCCCGCAGCAGCCGCCTGGATTCTTACCCTGTCCAGTGTGCTGGTCGGTGCACTCCTGCTGGTCATATCCGGCCGTCTCGTCTGGGATACGTTTTTGGGCCGGCCCCGGGACAACGATGTGCGGGGGCATGAAGCCCCGGCCCTGATGCTGCTGGCCCCGGCGCTGCCGGCGGGCCTGTCCCTGCTGCTGGGCCAGCTGCCCGGCCCCAAGTCAGAGGCGGCCCTGCTGGCCAATGCCGCCGGGGCGGCCTATGGCGCCAAAGTAAAAGTTTCCCTTGCCCTGTGGACCGGGCTGAACATTCCGCTGCTGCTCTCCATTATTGCGATATCCTGCGGTACACTCATCTTTATATACCGGGATGCCATCATTGCCCGGCTGCCCGTCCTGCCCGATCGGCTTGCCCCAGGCCGGCTTGTTGACCTGGGCCTGCTGGGCATCGACGCCCTGGCCCGGTGGGCCACCCGCCTGCAGCATGGGAAACTGCGCTACTATTTGGTCACCATGCTCGCGGCAACCCTGGTTCTGATTATAGTCATCAGCGATGCGGCCCCGGCCCTGAACTGGGAGGCCGTAACCTGGCCAACGTTCACCTACAGTGGTGAAATCCGCCTGCTGAAAATAGCGGCGCTGCTGGTCATAGCCGGCACTTCTCTGGCCTGTGTCCTGCTGGTAAACGACTTTTTTGCCATCCTGGCCTTTGGAGCGTCTGGCCTGGGCGTAGCGGTGCTAATGGCCCTGGAGCCGGCCCCGGACGTGGCCCTCGTTCAAATCGTGGTGGACATCCTGCTGGTCATTATCCTTGTGTTGGCCCTTTCACAGCTGCCCAGCAAGCAACTGCGCGACATCCACCAGCTGGTGTTCAAGCGGCACCGTGCCGGCCTCATCCGCGACGCACTCATCTCCAGCGCTTTTGGCGTCGTCGTGATGTTTATGGCGCTGGCCGCCCTGCTGGGAAGACCGCGGATAAGCGATATGACCCCATTCTTCCAGGTAAACGCAAAACCACTCGTCGGGTCGAAAAGCATCGTGGGCGCCATTCTTACCGATTTTCGCGGGGTTGACACTTTGATGGAAATAGCCGTATTCGGGCTGGCTGGGTTGGGGATCTACACCCTCATCTGGTTCGCCGGTCGAAAATTCAACGCCGCCTGTCCAGTGGATGACAAATGTGGCTGGCCATCCGCGCCCAATTTCAGCACCCTGGGTATCGGCGGCTCCCCGGTGTCGGAACTGCTGCGCGGGCTGGCTGTCATTGTGCTGCCCCTGGCGATGACCATCGGGGTCTGCGACCTGCTCTTCGGACATGACCAGCCCGGGGATGGATTTACCGCCGGCGTCATCGTCAGTATCGGAATTGGCTTCTGGTATGTCGCCTATGGCTATCATGAAACCCGACGGAGTCTGCTGTGGTTGAAACCCTCGGCATTTATCGGCTGGGGCCTATTTTTGGCCATGCTTTCAGGAGTTGCAGCCGCCATGGTGACCGGACACTTTTTCGGCAATGCCGATTTCGGTGAGATGCTTGGATTGCACCTGCCGGCGGGTATCCACCTCAGCTCATCTTTTCTGTTCGAAATTGCCATTGCCCTGTGCGTGGTCGGCAGTGTGTCCCACATGCTCAACACCCTCGGCCACCCCGAAGAGGAGGAGACATTATGGAAATCCTAACCGCCTTTGCCATCGGGCTGACTTTTGCCGCGGGCCTATTCCAGATTCTCAGGCGCAATGTCATCCGGGCGGCTATCGGGCTGATGCTCCTGGCCAACGCCGTCAACCTCTTCCTGTTGACCACCGGTGCCTACTGGGGTACGCGGGCACCTTACGTTGGGTTGGCATTTTCCGAGCATAGCGATGCCCTGCCGCAGGCGCTGATTCTCACGGCCATCGTCATCAGCCTGGGAACCACCGCTTTTGTATTGGCCATGCTCTTCATTATCGCCCGGTGTTATGAAACCTGCGATTCAGACGATGTGACAGGATTGAAGCAATGACGACCCTGAATGCCAACCTGGTCCTGCTACCGCTGCTCATCCCCTTTTTCGGCGGTGCCGGCGCCCTGCTGCTGAAACACCGCAGTGGTCTGCAGCCCTGGTGGTCCCTGGCCGCCATGTCCGCCGCACTGGTTAGTTCCGTGCGCCTGCTGACAGTTGTGTGGCATACTGGGCAGCCCCGGGTATTGCAGCTGGGGAACTGGCCGGCGCCTTTCGGCATTTCCCTGGTAGCGGACCTGGTAGCGGTTTTCTTTGTCTGCATGAGCCACCTGGTCCTGGTACTCGGGGTGCTGTATGCCATCGGCAGCAAAGACAGTTGTGTCCGCTATCCCACCTTCTATCCGTTTTTTCTGTTCCTGGCCACCGGCCTGACCGGTGCTTTTTTAACCGGCGATATCTTCAACCTGTTTGTCTTTATTGAACTGCTGGCCATTGCGAGCACCATTCTCACTGCAATATCGGATGACCGCTATGGTACCGAGGCCGCTTATAAATATTTCTATATGAGTCAGCTGGCTGCCTTTTTCCTGCTGCTGGCTGTCGGCGCCCTTTATGATCAAAAGCGCCACATTCCCTTTTCATTTCTGGCAGCCTGATTTTCATACCGCCGCGCCGACACCGGTGAGTGCCATGCTGTCTTCAATCGTTGTCAAACTGGGCATCTACGGATTTATCCGGATGAACACCCTGCTGTTTATAGATTACAGCGCGCTTTTGCAGGCCATCCTCGTCAGCCTTGGAATAACAGGAATCGTCATTGGGGGGCTGTCTGCCATCGGCACCCACCATGTTAAGCGCATGCTGGCCTACTCCACTCTGGCACAGGTCGGCTTCATCCTGGTCGCCATTGGCTGGCATACTCCTTTGGCTTTTACAGCTGCATTGGTATTTGCATTTAACCACGCTGTGGCAAAGGCGGCCATGCTGATGCTGGCCGGTTATGTGGCCAGCCGGGCCTCGGTGAAATCAGCGGCATTCGACATTGTGACCGGCGTGGGGCGGCCCCTGCCCATGGCCGGCGCTTTGTTTATGATCGGCAGCCTGGGTTTGGCCGGCATTCCGCCCACCAATGGTTTCATTAGCAAAATGCTGGTCTTTAAAAGCGGAATCGCCGCCCAGCACCTGGGGGCGCTGCTCCTTATCGGGCTGGCCAGTACGCTGACCCTGGTCTATACCATGCGGGCATTTATGCGCATCTGGTGGCAGGCGCCGGTAGAAGGCGTCCGCACCAAATCCGACGGCGACCGGATTTTGGCCCCCTTTATGCTGGTCGTGCTGGTCCTGATGCTGGGTATTTTCGCCGACCCGCTGGTTCAGTTGGCCCGGGAGGCGGCTTTAAGACTTCTGGATCCGGAAATGTATATTCGGGCCGTTCTGGGCCCGTAGCAGCGAGCAATAAAGATTGAAAGGTAATTGATTATGCATATCGTCCTGCCCACTATCGTGCTGGTATTTACCTATCTGGCCCTGTCGGCCAGTGTCGAACCTGGCAATGTGCTCCTCGCAGTCGCCATTGCGGTAGGCATCCTTGCGGCCGTACGACCCGGGCGGTACCAGGTCAACTGGCGACAGGTGCCGGTATCTTTACTGGCAGCAGTGCGCTACACACTGCGCCTGCTGTTCAACATGTTTAGAAGCGGCCTCCAGATGGCTCGCATTATCCTGGATCCGAAGCTTCCGCTAAAATCAGGGATCGTCGCCATCCCTACGGGGTGCGCGACCGAAATCAGCCGTGCATTGAGCGCCCACGCCATCTCCCTGCCGCCGGGCGAACTGTTTATCGAGATGGATCAGTCCGGCACCATGTTTATCCATACCCTGGATGTCGAGACGACGCTGGCGCAATCCAATACCGCCCAGAAAGCACAGCGGGAGCTGCTGCAAAAGATATTTGAATAGAGGGAGAACGCCCATGGCACAACTATTTTCGACTACCGTACACATTTCACTCCTGATTCATGTTGTTCTAATTGCCCTGGCGGCCTGGCGTCTGTGGACCGGCGAAAACGTTATCGACCGGCTGGTTGCCTCGGACCTGCTCAGTAATCTGACCCTGGCGGTCCTGGTGCTCATGGCGCTCATCAGGCTGCAGTTCATGTATATCGACGTGGCCCTGGGCCTGGCCGCCCTGGGCTACATAACCGTGATTACGTTCGCCCGTTACATTGCGGAAAAACGCGCGTATTGAAAGGAGGGCCGATGGAAAGCGCACTTTATCTGATCGCCACGCTCATTGTTGCGGCCGCCACCTTCTTTTCAGTTGTCGGCGTACTGGGCTATATTCGACTGCCGGACGTCTATACCCGTATACACGCCGCCGGCATGGTGGGTATCTTCGGCGTGGTGTTGCTGCTGGTTGCGGCGGCCGTGCAAACGCCGGCCGGCTGGGGCCACGCGCTGGTGCTGATTTTCTTTCTGCTGGCCGCCGGCCCGCCCGTGGGTCATTCAATCGGATCGGCGGCCCACCGCATCGGCCTGCCCCGCAAGGGTGCGGTCCGCGATGACCTGGCCCAACACCTGGAAGAGTAGCTGTCTATGAGTATGCGCCTCAAAAAAACTGTCCGCCTGAAACTTGATGCGCTGATTCGCGCTGTTACCGGCCACCGCCCGGACCGCGAGGCTGGAAAAACGCCCTTGTATATCACCCGGCTGGCAACACCCTTATGCCCGATGACGGCCTGTGCCAGCGGACAGGGTGTGTGTCTGCTGGAGTTTACCGACAATCAGCGAATCGTGAGGGAGTTGCAGGATCTGGTCAAGCGCCTCGACGCCGTTGTGATTCCTGAAACCAATTCACATCTTGATCAACTTCAGGCCGAATTGGGGGCCTACTTTTCCGGCCAATTGAAATCATTCGCCGTTTCCCTGCATACCCCCGGGACCGCTTTTCAGCAGGCCGCCTGGAGAATTCTGCGTGACATCCCCTATGGCGAGACACGCTCCTACAAGCAGCAGGCGATTGCCATTGGCAACCCCAAGGCTGTTCGGGCCGTAGCAGCCGCCAACGGGCAAAACCGTGTCAGTATCGTTATCCCCTGCCACCGGGTAATCGGTACGGACGGAAGTTTGACGGGATATGGCGGGGGGGTGGATCGCAAGAAATGGTTATTGGAATTTGAAAAGGCGCGCGGCGTGCAAATCAGGCTTTTTGACGACTGAATTTTGCGGAAATGAAAAACCAGACCAGGCCGATGGCCTGCAAAACCAGCATGACCCCGAATCCAACCCGGTAAGCATCTACGGGAAAAAGCCCTTCCTGGGTGGGCGGCCACAGGTTGATGATGGCCCCGATGCCCCACTGGCCTGCAAACGCGGCTACAAAAACAAGCAGGTTGAGGGCGGTATTGACCCGTCCGGCCAGACTCACCGGAAACTGCCGGGAGAGCTCAGCGTAGACGACGATGCCGGCCGTGCCGAAGAAGCCGAACAGAATCCACATGATTGCCGGCGGCAGTACATGGCCGGCCGTTAAAAAAGCCAATACCACCATGAAACTCGCCATCCCGGTCACCGGCACTACGAATGCTTTTGTGCCCTGACTGGTAAGGCGGGCAGACAGAGCCCCCAGGACTATAAACCCGACAATCATGGCCACGGCCGTCAGAAACAGGACAAAGGCCACCTGCTGACGATCCAGACCGGCCACATCTTTGAGCCAGGGCCCCGCCCAGAGACCGTGTATAGAAAGTGCACTGGCCTGGGACATCAGCGCCAGGGGTGCGATCCGCCAGAATTTAAAACTCGTGAATACCTGCCGCACGCCTTGAATTTGCTCTCGCAGGCGGGTACCGGTCGCTTCGCGCCGCTTTTCCGACACAACGAACAAAACGGTCGCGGCCACAATCAGGCAAAAACCCGTCAACGCCATAAACAGTCCGCGCCAATTCGTGACCTCCAAGGCCGTTTGCACCGGTACCGTACCAGCCACGGCGCCCAGGCCGCCGGCCGCCATTTGAAATCCATTTATCAAGGGCAAGTGTCGGGCCGGGAACCAGATCACGAAAGCTGTAAAAGCTGCCATGAGACATGCTGAGACGCCAAAGCCGATCAGGGCCCGGCCGATCAGCAGCCCGGTTACGGTTTCGGCCCGGGCAAAAACAAACGCGCCCATAGCTGCAAAAAGCAGTAGGGCAGCCTCAGTTTTACGCGGTCCATACCGGTCGAGCAGTACCCCTAAGGGCAGCTGAAAAGCAGCAAACGTTAAAAAATAGGCCGCTGTCAGCAAACCCAGATCGGAAGGATTCAGGCCGATATCGGCCACCAGATCCGGGGCGATGACCGCGTTCACCACGCGGAACAGGTAGGAAATGAAATAGCCGGCCGCAAAGGGTAGAAATACTCTGAAAATCGTCGGTAGGGTAAGTTGCATTAGTCTGAATCTAAACGCAGGCAGCTGAAAACAGGTGTTATTTCAAATTCTTGCCATGTGCCAATCTCTGGATATGCAACCGAACGCTGTACCCTAGCATTAACCTGCCACAATTACAATCATCTTCCGGAAGCCGTGCCCGGTATAGGCGCACATTTGGTGACCGTCAAAATGACTTTTGGCAGCAGCCGGACAGGTAGACCGGGATAGGCGTATTGGCGACTGGCCCGACAAAAAAATGCTAAAAAAATATCCCGGTACTAACTCAATGATTTCGAGCATGTTGCTTATAATTGCAGTAATTTACCAGATCCGCGATGCTTGACAAAAGTGATCCGGAGACCATAGAATATGGTTACGAAAATTCCGGTTCCAGCCACCTGGAGCCCGTTAAACCCAATCCACCGGAGACGGTTGGAAATCTGCTGCCAAACCGGCTCCGCGTAAAACCACAGCTCACCAAAGGAGGTAAATCCATCTCAGATCAGTTTTCGGTCAATTCATTTCTTAAAGCCACTGGGTGATGGTGGAAAACATCACCAGGGAGGGGAAAGTATGAACGTATCGGTTACTTTTATGAATTTAAAATCCTCCAACCACTTCAAAGACTACGTCCACGAAAAACTCAACAAATTTGACAAATTGTTAGATGATCCCGGATCCGCAAGCGTTGTACTGCGATCGGAGAAACTGCGCAAAACCGCAGAGATCAATCTGACTGCCGGCCGCCTCGAAGTGCACGCTCACGAAGAGCATGAAGACATGCATGCGGCCATTGATTTAGTACTGGACAAAGTCAGATCCCAGATCACCAAGAGCAAGGATAAACTACAAAACCGTAGAACGCGTGTGAATAGCAGAACCATCAGGGCCACAGAGCAGATGGAAGAATCAGCTGCCCTGCAGCCATAAGTATATAAGCTAAAACAATCTAAAGGACCAAGGGCCGGAATCAATTCCGGCCCTCTTTTTTTGGGCTGTGCGGGCATGGACCTTGCACATCTTTAGGGCAAACCGGTCAGTAATCCGTGGATGATTCCGGCCGGTCCGGCGTTAACCAGAACAACCACCAGGAATTATAAATGATTGCAATCAACAAGGTTAACAACAATACCGAACTGCTCTCCAAACTGCTGAACAGCGTCGCCCGCAAATACAAATGCGGCGCCAAATTTTCGACAGTATCCGGCGTGCTGCAATATGAAGGCGATGAGGCCTGCCGCCAGCACATTATTGATGAAACCTTGGAAATAATCTCCAGCGAGTCCGGTTAGGGCTCGAATTAAGACGGCCGGCCGCCGGGCTTGATTTGCGTGTCTAACATGCGGCCATTATAGGGCCCCTATATGCGACCATACAGTGTTGATCCTAAAACCGCAGGGAGAGACACGAGAGGCCTCCGTCCATTTTTTGAAATTCGGACATCTCCACCTCGATAAGCTGGTAGGATCTATGGGTTAATTCCGTTTGCACACCCGGGAATCCAGCCGGTATCACGATCCTTTCATTGATCCTGATACAGTTGGCTGCATACGTCTCCTGCGGCGGTACAGGTATGATGTTGAAATCAGCAAACACCGGATGATCGATCAACTCCCCGGCCGCCAGCAGGTCCCGCCCTCCAATCCACGCTATGCCTGTCTTAAGATGAAGAAAACTGCGCAGCGCCACCGTGTAGCCGGTGTAACCGGCAGATGCTACAAGTTCAATCAACTGCTTTGCCCCTTGCAGGTTGGTGCGCGCAGTCAGACCGATATAGAGGTGGTTGTTTATCGCGAGTACATCACCGCCGTCCAGGGTTCCGGGGGGTTCTATCTTCGCAGCTTCAGGATAGAATTCTTTTAAGGCCGGCTGAGTGATGTGCTTTTCACCGTTACGGCTCTTGGCACCGGGATTGGTAATTACCGCGACTTGCGGCGTGAGAATGGCCGTATCTTCTATGAAAGTTGAATCGGGGTAGCGCTCATCCGCCGGCAGCACGGTTATTGTCAGACCGCATTGCTCCAAGGCGGCAATATAAGCGTCGTGCTGCTTCAAAGCCCGGGACAGGCTGGGTGCACCCATTTTTGCAGTAGTGATTCCGGCCGCAAATGAGTTTCCGGGTCTTCTGACAATGGCACGCGTAAACATGGCAGCACCGGCTCCTTTTCTGATCAGATTCCAATAGAAGGGCAACATTCAATCTCAAGGCTTTCTGGAAGTCAACCCGTGATTAACCACCGGTCCGCTTCCAGCGATCAAAATCCCCATTTTTCCCTCCTGTACATGGCTTGCCTATTGACCGGACGCTAAAAAACTGGCTATAAAAACCCAGTTTCCACATGTATGGGATGGTACCGATACTTTAATTCCAGGGAGGGGATAATGCTTAGAAAAATACTGTTGCCCGTGGTTGCCGCATTTATGATGGCGGGACTTTTTACCATCATGTCCTGCGGTAAAACCGAGGATTCCCAGAAGCCGGCTGAAACGAAAAAATCGGAGGCACCCGCCAAAGTCGCCGAAAAGCCGGCCGAGCAGTTTATTTTTGGTCTATTGCTTGTGGGTCCCTACAACGATCACGGTTGGAGCCAGGCCCATTATGAAGGCGGCCTCTATGTTGAAAAGAATGTTCCCGGCACTAAAATGATTTACATCGACAAGGTAAATCCAGCTGACCGGGCCGGTGTTACCATCCCGATGCTGGTTGATGATATGGCCGAAAAAGGTGCCAAGCTGATCATTGCCAATTCCGATGACATGAAAGACGGCACCCGGGAGGCAGCCTTGAAACACCCGGAAATCAAGTTTATCCATATTTCCGGGGATGACGCCTTGACCGGGAAAGGGTCGCCCAATCTGGGCAACCTGATGGGCAAAATGGAATACGGTAAAATGATGGCCGGGTTCGCGGCCGCGATGACCACCAAAACCGGCAAAATCGGCTACCTGGGACCCCTGATCAATGAGGAAACCCGCCGGCTGGTGGCTTCCTGTTTCCTCGGCGCCAAGTATGCCTGGACAGAAGTACTGAAAAAAGATCCCGCCGACCTGCAGTTCAAGGTGACCTGGATTGGCTTCTGGTTCAATATCCCCGGGGTGACCTCTGATCCGACCCAGGTTGCCCAGAATTTCTTCGACACCGGATACGATGTGCTTATCTCAGGCATCGATACGACCGAGGCCGTCATTGTCGCCGGCCAGAAAAAAGGCCAGGGCAAAGAGGTGTGGGCTATTCCGTATGATTACGAAGGTGCATGCGAAGGCGGTTCCAGCGTATGCCTCGGGGTACCGTACTTCAACTGGGGCCCAGATTTTGTCAAAGTGATAAAGCAGACCATGGCCGGAAGTTGGCAGGCAGATTGGATTTGGTCCGGACCGGATTGGAAGGATATAAACAACCACAGCACCAGCGCCGTGGGCTATAAAAAAGGCGATGCCCTGTCTGCAGAAGCCTCACAGGCTCTGGATAAATTCATTCAAGGTCTGGGCGACGGCAGCATCAATCTTTTCAAAGGTCCGCTCGATTACCAGGACGGCAGTCCATATGTAAAAGCGGGTGAGGTGGCCAGTGACAAGGAGATCTGGTATATGGAACAACTGCTGGCCGGTATCGAAGGGCAGAGCAGCGCCAAGTAAGGCAGGTTAAAGTGAAGTGACTAAAGTGAGCTAAAATGACTAAAGTTATTGAGTCGCTGCGCTCCACTGGTTTTTTAAAATTAGTAGCATACCTTGACTTTAGATCACTTCAAACTTTAGTCCACTTTAGACACTTTTATCCGTGTTATAACCATGCTGGTTGCTTTGGTACCGGCATTCAAAAACGCGGCAGAATAATAACTCTGGAATGTCATCGCTGCAGGAACCGGTTCGTCCGGTTCCTGCAGTTTTTTTAGTTCACCGGATTCTGGGATGAAAATAGAGCTCATAGACATCCACAAGCATTACGGCCCGGTGAGGGCCAATAATGGGGTCAGCCTGTGCGTGGAGCCGGGCACTATCCACGGCATACTCGGTGAGAACGGTGCCGGTAAAAGCACCCTGATGAAAATTCTGTCCGGCTTCAGCCGCAAAACCTCGGGTGCCATCATCCTGAATGAGCAGCAGCAGGATTACCAGACGCCGGCTCAGGCTGCCCGGCTGGGCATTGGCATGCTGTACCAGGATCCCCTGGATTTTCCTTCACTGACGGTCCTGGACAATTTCATGCTGGGCCGCAAAAAGCATCCCCAGCAATCACGTGCCGACCAGAGTAATGAACTCCTGGAGCTGTGCCAGTCCGTCGGGTTCTGCCTGGTGCCGTCCCAACTGCTGAAAACCCTCACCGTAGGAGAACGGCAGCAGCTTGAAATCCTCCGGCTGCTGGCCCTGGGCATCGAAGTACTCATCCTCGATGAACCGACCACCGGAATTTCCGCCTACCAGAAAGAGACCCTTTTCCAGGCCCTCAACACCATGACGGCGGCTGGTAAAAGCGTCATCCTGGTCTCCCATAAGCTTGAAGATGTCGAATCCCTCTGCCATAAAGTCACCGTTTTGCGCAAAGGACAGGTAAGCGGTGAGATGGTGCGCCCCTTCGATACGGATACGCTCCTGGCCATGATGTTCGGCACACCGCCCCGACCGCCCTCCCGGCAAGCACAGGCTCCCGGAAAAATTTTGTTGTCGCTCCAAAGTGTAACGGCCAAAGGCGGCCGCAGCGGGCTGCAGGACTGTAGTTTTCAGGCCCGTGAGAGTGAAATCATCGGTTTGGCAGGCCTGGAAGGCAGCGGGCAGTCCGTATTTTTGCGTACCGCCGCCGGTTTGATCCCACCCCGCAGCGGTACCATTCACTTTTGCCGCGAAAACATGACCGGCCGGGATTATCATCACTTCGCCGATAAATGCCTGGCTTTTCAGCCCACGGACCGTCTGGAAGAGGGCCTGGTCAGCGATCTGACCATCGCTGAACACTTTGCCGTCCAGGATCAAAAGCAAGGTCTGTTTCTGGACAAATTCCGTGCTGCGGCCCAGGCCGGACACGGCATCGATAAATTTAAAATTTTAGGCACCCGGGAATCTACCGCTGAATCCCTTTCGGGCGGCAATCAGCAGCGGCTCCTGCTTTCTTTTTTGCCGCAAAAACCCTCCTTGTTATTACTGGAAAACCCGACCCGCGGGCTTGATCTGGAATCGGCTCACTGGGTTTGGGAGCACCTGCAAGCATATTGTGAAACCGGTACGGGCATTGTCTTCTCTTCTTCCGAACTGGATGAAATTCTCATGGTGGCCCATCGGGTGCTGGTATTCTTCAATGGCCGCATCATCGAGGATGTTGCAACTGACCAGACTGACGTGAACGCACTGGGGAGGGCCCTGGCAGGCAAAGTTTGATGGGAACCGAATTAACGACACATAGCCGGTGGTTCAGACTCGGCGGGGAATTGCTGGTCGCCCTGGGAGCCGTCTGTACCTTTACAATTCTGATTCTGGTGCTATCCGGCGCACCACCCTTCGCGGCCTTTGCCCAGATAGTAAAGGGCTCCCTGGGTTCCTGGAGTAAGTTTGCCCATGTGATAAAAGCCTGGATACCGCTTACCCTCTGCGGCATGGGCCTGCTGTACACCTTTCGAATCGGCCTCTGGAATATCGGCATCGAGGGCCAGGTCATTGCCGGTGCGATATTGACAACTGCCATTGTGAAACTTGGGCTTGATTCCGGCCAACCGCAGCTATTCGTGGCCCTGTCCATTGGTTTCGGCGCCATTGGCGGCGCCATTTGGGCGGTGATCGCCGGCTGGCTGAAAACAAAAGGCGGGGTACATGAAATCTTTGCCGGTCTCGGTCTCAATTTCGTTGCCCAGGGAATTGCCCTCTGGTTGATCTTCGGACCCTGGAAACGCCCGGGGGTCGCCTCCATGAGCGGTACTGAAGTATTTCCCACGGAGTTCTGGTTGCCCTATCTGGCCTCCGGCCGCATCTGCCTGCCCGACCTGGCCCTGGCTATTTTTGCCATCGTTTTCACGGCCGTTATATTGAAATATGCCCGTTTCGGGTTGAATTTGAAAGCCATCGGCAGCAACCGGACCGCCGCGTACCTGTTCGGCTTAAAACCGGATCGATTTATGCTGCTGGCCATGGGCTTTGCCGGGGGCTTTGCCGGCATAGCCGGCAGCCTGCAGGTAACTGCGGTCTACCATCGCCTGATCCCGGCCATCTCGAGTAACTACGGCTATCTGGCTTTGCTGGTGGTCATGCTGTCCAACTACAATATCGCCGCGGTTCCGGCCGTGGCCTTTTTCTTTGCGTGCCTCAACGTGGGCAGCATCCAACTGCCCATGGTGTTAAAAATTGACTCTTCTCTCAGCGAGGTCATCCAGGGCGCCCTGGTGTTGGCGACGCTGGCTGTACAAGCCTGGCGGGTAAAACGAAAACGGGAAAGGGAAGTCATTTAATGAAGTGTTAGGTGACTAAAGTTCTGGAGTCGCTAAGCTCCGCTGATTTTATCAGATCAGCAGAATGCCTTAACTTTAGTTCACTTCAAACTTTAGTTCACTTTAGGCACTTGGGTTTTTTTATGGAAATAGAACTCAGCATACTCCTGGCCAGTGTGGTTGCCGGGGCAACCCCGATTTTACTGGCCACTTTGGGGGAGACCATCACCGAGAAAGCCGGGATTATCAATCTTTCTTTGGACGGCAGTATTTTGCTCAGTGCCATGGCGGCCTTTGTCATTACCTATAAATCTGGCAGTCTGCTGGCCGGGTTCGCCATAGGAGCGCTGGTGGGCGCGGCCGTGGCGCTTGTCGTCGCCCTGTTCAGCATCTACCTGGAACAATCCCAGGTGGCCGTAGGTTTCGTGCTTACCCTGATGACCCGGGATCTGGCCTACTTCCTGGGGAATGATTACTCTCGCCTGCAAGGACCACAGGTCGCCCACCTGCCGATTCCGTTGCTGAACGACCTTCCATTTGTTGGACCTGTCTTTTTCAATCACAATTTACCGGTCTACTTCAGTTTGGTCCTGATCGGGTTGTGCTGGTGGTATATTTACCGGACACCGGCGGGCCTCAAACTGCGTTCGGTGGGTGAGCATCCCCGCGCCGCCTATGCGCGCGGCATTGACCCGAAACTGACCCAGCTGCTTTACACCCTGGTCGGCGGTCTGCTGGTGGGGTTGGCCGGGGCAACGTTCTCATTGGCCACCAAGCCCGGCTGGGGCCGTCCCCAGGGGGCAGAGGGGACCGGCTGGATAGCCCTGGCCCTGGTTATTTTCGGCGGCTGGCATCCCCTCAAGGCGGCCGCCGGCGCCTTTCTGTTTGCATTTCTCCAGGTGATGGGCATTTACCTGCAAGGCTGGTTTCCATCGCTTCCGTCGCAGGTATTCCAGGTGGCACCCTTTCCACTGATGATCTTTACTCTCTTGCTTATGTCGGCCGCCCAGAAGGAATCGGTGCAGCGCTTCGCAGCCGGAAACCCGGCGTTGAAACAATTTTTACAGCTTCTCTCCGGTGCGGCGCCGGCATCACTGGGTAAGCCGTATAAGCCGGACTGATCGGTTTCCACCACGCTTAATCTTCATCACCATCTTAATCTCCCAAACCCCTTGCTACCTTTAGATTAAGAGCAAGAGTAGGATTATAATCAAGAATGGATACGGCCCTGGGATCTTATGGCATGATTCTAACCGGCGGATTGAATACGTTCCATTGTGGCCCGGGCGACATAAGGGGCGGCGGACTCGGGGAATGGCGCGATGGAGCTGGCGTTGATTTCGCACAGGACGTAGGTGTCCTCTCCCTGGTCGTTCCTGGGGCCCAACAGAAAGTCACAATCCCACAGGAGCGGCAAGGCCGCGGTATCCAAATCCAGTTTGCGCTGCATCGCGGGAATCCATTCCTCTTCCAGGATGTGCTTGAGCCGCTGAAATTCCGGCATGGTCGGGGGATGATAAAGACGGGGGCCGGGCTGGGGCGCCTCGCTGGCCGGGGTCCCGGGCGATGCGGGGCACAGGGCATTGACGGCCTGGTGACCAAAGCCCGCCACTTTATCGACCACCAGGTAACAGCGGACTATCCCTTCAGGAAGACGGGGCTGATAGGCCTGATCGATCATACGCCCCTCTCCAGCGAAATAGGGTTCGCAGTGTTTTAAGAACACCCCCAATGCAAGCGTTTTCTCAACACTGCCCTTTTTAGCCTGCCTCACCTGCAGCATCGTTTCCGCATTCAAGCGGATATCTTTCTGCGGCAGTGCGACCCACCACACGCCGCGGCCGCCGTTGCCGCGATACTGTTTAAGGACCCGGGGCTCACCGGAAGCCAGCCGTTTGGGAAGTTCGCCGCGCATCTGGCCCAGGGTGCGATACAGATGCGTATCACTGCCCCAACCGATATCCCGCGTCTGGTAGAGAACCTCCTTGGTGCCGATTTTCAATATGGTATCGGGATGGGTGCTGACCAGAACGCCCGCAGCGGAGATTTCACGAAGCATGGGGTCCAGGACAGATCGGTCACGACCGTCCTGGATGGGGTTGTACCAGACCAGCACAGCGTCGACCTGCAGGAGCTGCTGACGAACCTCCTCGCAAAAATCGTCGTGATAAACGGCTGGTTCAGCCTGGACACCCAGTTCTGCGAGAGACTTGAATATCAACACCTGGCGCGTGTCCTCCGGGTTCGCCTGCTGCCTGGTCTGACGATCGCCCGGATAGAGAATGGCGACCCTGCCATTGTGATTAGCGGTCATAGTTCAATCCCTATTAGGTCAACTGTTACCACAGACCGGATTAGCGGGCCTTCTTCTTCAGGTAGCGCCGGGCGATTTGATCGGCCGCCCAGGCCTTCCCCTGGCCGTTTTGTCCTTGTCGATAAAGGGCGACAATATCCGCTACCATGTCCCTTGCATTCTGGTGCGCAGCGGTCACTGCCCGGATAACCGGCGTCATATCGCCATTTGCCATGAATTGGCTGAAGGCAGGCCGAAATTCGGGGAACAGCTCCCGGCCGAGCCCGTCCAGGAAAGCGGCATAGAGCGCCAATGAAACAATCTGTCCGGAATCGATGAGGTGCGGCAGCGTACCATGTTCGGAGGTATCCGCCAGCAGATCCTTCACTGCCCGCACCAGGAGTTCCACCGGGGTGTGCGGGTAGTCGGCAATGATTTCCCGCCAGGTTTCCCGATCGAATACCCGATCTTTTGTTTCGCCCACTTCATGGCGGATATAGGTTTCGGATTGCGCCGCAAAGAGCGCCGGCAGTGCGCCGCGCAGTACTTTCGGCTCCTGGCCGGATATCCCCATTTGCGCCAGGGCATACTCCAGGTACGGCTTCCCGGATTTTTTAAGGTACTGGATCTGATCCCAAAGATACATCCGGGCCGCCTCACTGCGCAAGACAATGACGCCATCCCGTGACATGGCCGGCAGGGTCAGCAGATCGCGGGCCAGTTCCTCTCCGAGCAGGAGCACCCGTTGACCGCCGATCTTCTGCTCCTGGTTTGTGCGGGCCAGAAAGAAGGTGGGTTTCAGACTGTAAGCATATCCAGCCCCATAAAAGAGCCCGGATGCAGCCAGTCCCCGATTGATGGCAGCGGTATCGAAGGCGTCATGTGACACGCCGGACAGCAAGATGGGCTGGTACGCGGACTCGCGGACATCCTCCCAGGTTTCCTCCCGCCGTCCGATCCAGTCCAGGATCTCTTCCTGGGCCTTTTCTTCCCAGGGGGGCAGCTGCTTTTCCCATTTGTAGAGATCCCGCATCCGCAGGGCCAGGCCACAAATAGAGAAGACCCCGGCATGGGTGGCATCCGAGATATTGCAATTAGCCTGCACCTGTTTGGCGATAGAGGCCGACAACTCTTTCTCGAGGGCGCTCGTGGCCGGATTCAGTGTTTCCATCCTGTTCCTGTTCGTTGCAAAAGGTGATCGTTTTATATCGCCCTAGAATAATCAGTCCTACCCGATTGTCCATGCTGGAAAGGTATCGCTTCGACCGTTATTGTTTCCAGGCCGGTGAGATGAAACAGTGGGGAAGTTCTAACTCGCTGGCGATATGAATTAATTGGTGCCGGGTGCCTTACGTTGTTACTTTCACTTTATCCCTTGAACCCTCGGACCCTCGAACCCTTTTGTCACTGGCCCCTTATAACCTATCACTGCCTTTACGCCGAGGTGGTCCGAAAGGACATCCGGAACAACCTCGTAATTTATAAACTCCAGATCAGCCGATATTAAAATCCAATCCAGACGGCGGGAGCCATACGTATTCAGATCGACTGCTTCCGGCCGGTAGACTTGCAATCCGGATTGCCGGGACAACTCTCTGACCACGGAAGTATCCGCCAGCCAGTTGCTGTTGAAATCACCGAGAATAATCTTGGGGATATGGCGATCGGCCAATATCGCCCGCATCTCTGCGATCTGCCTGCGGCGAACGCCGGATTGCGAAAAACCTAGATGAACCGAAATAATGTCGATGAAAATCGGTTTGCCGGCAGCGGCCTCCTGGGGATACCAGCCGAAACGCCCCAGCAGGAATCCTTTCGGCGGGAGCAGGAAGGGTTTTTTGAATCGATGCGCCCGGGCCTCTTCAAAAGGTCGCCGGGCCAGCAGAGCGGCACCATAATCAAGTGCCCAGGCATCCATGTAGCCGGCCCGTGCAAACCAGGAATACCCGGCCGTTTTCGCCAACAGGGCCGCATGATCGAAATTGCCGCTCCACCAGGAGGGGCCATCTGCTTCCTGCAGGGCTACGATATCGGCATTTGTCGATCTCAGGACTGCGCCGATGTCCATCAAATTTGCGTGAATGGTCTGCCAGGAAAGAAAGATCTGGCTGAAAGCAGTTTTACGACCATGGGCCATGTTCAGGGTCATGACCTTCAAGGGCCCCTGATAATATGTGTTTTCCGGCCCGGCACGGTTGCCGGTCAAAACAGGACCCGCTTTCACCGCTTCGATGGACGCCGACAGGCAAGCCGGGGCAGGAACGACCAGCAGCAGCAAGGCAGTTAGGAGCACAGACACGAATTCGGGACCGGCAGGAATCAGGTCAATGAGTCTGTACGAAATTTTGTGGGTTGGCCTTAACATAGCTTCAAGGTGCTCGCTGGCATTGAACCGTCAAATTGAAGCTGGCTGCCGGATTGAACGCTCCCCACAGCAAGCTAGAGGAAATGGGCTCACGGATCGGTTCATTTTATCGGTATGACGGTCGCCCCTGTCCGCAGCCCATTAAGCCCTTTCCGGGCAACCACGACCAGGGCCATAGCGACCTTGTCTTCTATCGGCAGCGCCGACAGGGTCTCCATGGCCAACAGTTCAGCCGTGCCCTCCTTGACCATGACCTTACCGATCAATATCCGGTTGAAGTACCGGGTGTTGCGCGCAAACAGGACCAGCTGTTTCTCAAAATCGATGTCAGGCAGGGCTTCGCCGGGTTTAAACAAGGTCCAGACGCATTCAAAAACGTCCTGGTGAGCAATATAGCCGACGCCCTGCTCACGCTGGTCGGCAGGCAGGCGGTCAAGCCGTTTCGCAGGAAAATCGCCTGTCCAGGTTTGCAGGATTGCAGCCTCACCGGTCAGGGGGACCGCCAGCGGCACCAATTCCACATCCGATTTTGCTACATGGCCGCAACCGACGAGAATGGCCAGAAGCAAGGCAACCGGTATCACACGCACCCGGCACATATTATTTTGCTCCATTTTTAAGCTGCATTGAGATGGTGATGTCGACTTTATCCAACAAAAACGTAGAGGCCGCAAGGCGATGCGTGCATAAACTTTGGCTGATTTCTCAACACGCAACCCTTAATACGTAAAACCTATTAAGATATCAGGCCTTTATATAAAAATACGAAGTAACTCCCCACCATCACGGCGCCGATCACCCGGGGCAGGCGCCCCAGAATACCTAAAAACAACATCTGCAGCAGGCAGGCGCCCAGGATCAGGATTACACCGGTCTGGAAATAGGGCACAATGCCTATGGGATTGAAAAGGGCAAACAGACCGATGCACATGGGAATACAGATATGGCCGTCTCCAACCTGGGAACTCATAACAACGGCCGGTCTCTTGCGGTAGGCGTAGTATAAGGCGAGCATCGCATTGGGAATCACCATCAAGAGTCCGCTGAGCCAGCCCAGGCGGCTGTAATTGAAAAATCCGCTCCCGGTTTTGGGGATCCAGGCCACCAGGTTCTCGATACTGGTAAATACCCCGTATCCACAGGCAATGATCACGGCCAGCTCGGCAAAAATCAGCCAGGACATGCTGCGGCCTTTTTGCACATTGGTTTTAAGTACTTCAAAAACATGGAATATCTGCCAGAACAGAAAAATACCCACCAGGACCAGTCCGTCACCAAAATCAAGCTGCCCATCCCGGGCCAGGGCCCAGACAGCACCCGTAAAAAAAAGAACGGCGATGAGGGTTAGAAACAAAGAAAGGTGATCGATTCGGTTCTGATCGTTACGGCGCTTTGGCGCTTTTCCTTTTTTGCCGGGCGGCAGGATGGCGAGCCCCCAGATGAGGGCCGGTAGACCGATCAAGAGGGTCATGTTGGTGACGTTGTTGACCAGGCAGTTCTCCAGGACCAGGGAACCGTTTTGACCGGAGCGTCCCATGACCCAGGCAAATATCAGGTTGGACAACCCCGAACAGTAAGGCATAATCAAGGTGCCCAGTACGGTTCCCTCGAACCCACGGCTCTCCAGCACGCCTAAACGCCAGATCATCAGTGCGGAAGCTGCAAAGAAAATGACCAGGGAGAACCAGGGTTCAAGCCCCGCCAGTTTTTCCAGAAATTCTGTAAGCCAGTCCAAATCAGTCAATTGCCACGAGTGTTTCCCACTTGTTTTTGAGATCGTCGAATTCTTGCAGCAGGTTTTCAACCTGATCCACATCAGTGCGGGGTATATCCAGGTTTTCTGCGTAGGAATAAATACGTTCTTTTTCACCCAGTGAAAAGTGACCGTCCATAGTGGCCAGGGCAATACTGTCTTTAATGATGACCAAAGCGGTCAGGCGGGATACTTTTATCCGGCCGGTGAGAAAATCTTTGGGGGTGCTACTCCAGTATTCATCTAAATCCAAACCAAGGTTAATGGCTTGGCGTTTCACATAGTTAAATTCCGGTTCCCCGTTATCGGGATCGGATTTGGCGATCGCCACTAAAATCTTTAAATAAAGCCGGGAGTCGAAATCGAAAGTGTTGGCGTCCACATAATTGATGTCCATGACTACTCCTTGCAAGTCTTACTGGGGAAAGATGTATTATGGCTTGCCTAATAGCAGATTGAGCGGTATTTTGGCAACCTGACAATCTGGCCTCTCTTTAGGGAAACGGTTAACGGAAGACACGGAATAACGATGAAATTCAAACAGATAGTAGATGATTTAATCAGTGCCACCCACCCCTTAATCTTTTCCGACCCGGTCACCCACGTGTACAACCCCCTGGTCTATGCCCGTGAGCCCCACGACCTGTATTGGCAGCGTTTCGGCCGCCTGGGCGCCCCCACCGTGCTGTTGGGTATGAATCCGGGGCCCTGGGGCATGGTTCAGACCGGGATTCCGTTCGGTGAAGTTCCGGCTGTCAGGGACTGGATGGGCATCACCGGCCCGGTCGGCAAACCCGAGGAGGAACATCCCAAGCGCCCGGTAGAAGGTTTCGAATGCCGCAAAAGTGAGGTCAGCGGTCGACGATTATGGGGCTGGGCCCGCAAGGCCTTCGGCCAGCCTGAAAACTTTTTCGGGCACTTTTTTGTGGTCAACTACTGCCCGCTGGTCTTCATGGAAGCCGGCGGCCGCAACTGGACGCCCAACAATTTGCCGGCTGCCGAAAAGAAACCTTTGCTGGCCGCCTGTGACCGCGCCCTGCAGCGGACCGTGGGCCTGTTGGGGCCTGAACGGGTAATCGGTATCGGGGCATTTGCGGAACAACGGGCCAAAGCTGCTCTGGGTGATTATGATATCCCCATCGGCCGGATTACGCACCCCAGCCCGGCCAATCCCAAGGCCAATAGAGGTTGGGAGGGGGTCATTACTCCAGAGTTGGAGGAGATGGGCATAGGGCATAGGGCATAGGGCATAGGGCATAGGGCATAGGGCATAGGGCATAGGGC
>Ga0126327_10000086_pt1 | contig 26816 bp, 30 predicted proteins | sample InaspJWI30metaG_FD_101392 | JGI IMG/M metagenome (GOLD analysis project Ga0126327, IMG submission 101392) | Marine gutless worms symbiont microbial communities from Oahu, Hawaii - Inanidrilus sp. 1 OAHU.JWI-30 metaG | ecosystem: Host-associated > Annelida > Digestive system > Unclassified... | reverse complement strand
TGCAGCGCCTGAAAATTTTGTAAAAACCTGGGAGATGGTGCAGGCCGCCGGAGAGACAGCGGGCCTGGTCTCATGCGGCCTGGCTGCCAGGGATTCGCTCCGCGCCGGCGCTGTGCTGCCCCTCTCTCACCAGGATATCGGCCCCTGGCCCTTCATTAACAATCCCTGGCCTTTTGCCCTGCCCTACCGGAATGACGGCCGCGGATTCTCCAAAGCCTTTCTCGGCAGCGATGCCCTGTTGAATGTCAAGGACCCGGAATATACTTATGCCTTTGCCGGCAACGATCTGCGTAAAGTGTCCCTTCCCGCCGCGGTCGAGTCGGACGGGCAGGAAATCGGGACGGTCCTGACCTGTGCCACTGATATGGCCGTCGGGCGCCACGAAGGCCGGATCTACAGCATCAACAGCAGCGGCAAACCCGAAGGCTTGAAGATCAAGGGATTGAGCTGCGGCTTCGTAAAGGTCAAGCAAAAACTTGCGTTCGGGGATACGATCGAGCTCAAAGACAGCCGCCGGAAGCTCAAGGTTCGGATTGAAACTGATGTCCGCCCGGATCGTACGGCCCGCAAACCGCTGAAAGATATGCTATGACCTGAATGGAACAGTACAGCTTCAAAAAGGAGAAATCGTATGGCCAAAGAAATCAGCGACGTCATCTTGATGGATGACCTCAAGTATGCGGCAGAACACGAGTGGGCGCAAAACCATGGAGATACGGTCAAATTCGGCATCACCGACTATGCCCAGAATCAGCTCGGAGACATTGTCTTTGCGGATTTGAATTGAACAGTTGAGCACCGCCAGAGCATAAAGGATACGCAGATATGGATGTTCACGCCTGGGTTGCCATCGCCACGCTGGTCGTGGCCATGGTGCTCTTTATCAGCAAGCTGATTCCCCTGGAGGCCACAGCCCTCTCGATTCCCGTGGTGCTTGCCGTAACCGGGACCGTGAGTCCGGCGGAAGTAGCCCTCCGCGGATTCGGCAACAACGCGGTAATCGCCCTGGGGGCAATCTTTGTACTCTCGGCCGGCCTCCAGGAGAGTGGTGTTGCCTCATTGATGGGACGCTTGCTTGAGCGTTTCGGCGGCAAGAAGGAATGGAGCCTGACCCTGCTGATTATGATCACCACCTGTGTCCTGTCCGCGATCATGTCTAATGCGGCCACGGTTGCGGTCTTCCTGCCGGCGGTTATGGTCCTCTCACGCCGGGCGAAGATTTCACCGGCAAGCTTGATGATGCCCCTTGGATATGCAGCCATTATCGGGGGGACGCTCACCCTGATATCGACAACTCCGAACCTCATCCTCGGCAGTGAACTCGAGCGGCTCAGCGGAGGAACCCAGACGCTTGGCATGTTCGAATTCGCCACTGTGGGGATTCCCATTTCAATTGCCGGTATCGCATACATGGCCCTTATCGGGACCAGGCTGCTCGGACGGCGAGGTACCGATGGTGCCCCCATAAAGGCAACCTTTCGGGACCGGCTGTTGAGACGCTATCAGCCTGAGACGCGACCTTACAAATTCACCATTCCAATCGGGTCTAATCTATCCGGCACCACAATAGCAAAGGCGAACCTTGGAAAACGTTACCAAATGGAAGTGATCCAAGTCAGCCGCAAAGGCGGTTTTCGGGATCAATTCATAGAAGTAAGGGCAGATCTGACGATCAGGGCCGGCGATGTTCTCTTCGTTGCCGGCAGAGATGAGAGTGTACAAAAACTGGCCCAGGAGCAATCGCTGCGTATCGAACCCGCCCGGATGGAAGAAGTCGAACAGTTGCTGGGAAGGGGGCTAAACCTGGCTGAAGTCGCCATCTCGCCCCACTCCGACTTTCTCGGCCAGACCCTGGTTGACATGAGCTTTCGGGGCATCTTCAGTCTTTCGGCCCTTGCTATCGGTCGGCGCGGCGAGCTTATTGAAAAAGGCGTGGAAGCAACGCCTCTGGAGCTCGGTGACACATTGATCGTTTATGGCCCGACCCGCAACATGCGCAAGCTCGAGGAAAACAACGACCTGGTTCTTCTGGATCGGCAGCGATCCGAGGAGGATGTCCGTCGGGCACCAATCGCGCTATTGCTTCTGGCCGTGGCGCTTTTGCCTCCGGTATTCGGATGGTACCCCCTGGCGGTCAGTGCGCTTGCCAGTGCCCTCCTGATGGTGGCAACCGGCTGCGTTTCGCTGCGTGGGGCTCAAAAATCGATTGACTTTACGATCATCTTTCTAATTATCGGCACGGTACCGCTTGGCGACGCCCTCTTCCAGACTGGTGTGGCGGGCAAACTGGCCGCGACCCTGTTCCCGGCGGGAACGGGTTTGAGCAAATTCTACGTATTCGGCGTTCTGTTTGCTGTCTCCGCGCTGCTCAGCACAACCTCGAATAACGCCGCTGCCGCCGTGATCCTGTCTCCGGTGGCCTATGCGGCCGCCCAAGCGAGCGGCGTCGATGTCGGCAAGGCGTTTCTGGCTGTTGCCTACGGGGCCAGCTGCGCCTTTGTCCTCCCGTTCGCCCATCAGTGCAACCTGATGATAATGGGACCAGGCGGCTACCGGACAAAGGACTTCGTCAAGGTCGGTATCGGGATGTCTATCGTAATGGCGGTAACAGCGGTTACGCTGCTGGCGCTTTAGGCTGCTTTTGCAGGCGCCAGGAGCAGACAGATAACGAGAAAAGGGAAACATTACAGCCGCAATAAGCAGCATTGCCTAATTTACGGAAAGTATACTGTTAGCCTTGATTCGATCTTCAATATCCGAATCTGAATAGTGTTCCAAAAATAATAGAAACAGAGAATCAGGGAACCGTTTCAAAACCATTTTCTCCCTTTTTCCAGATCAATAATAGTGCAGCTTCGCACTCAGGGCAGACAGGCTCAACCCGCAGAACGCCCTGATTGCAGAATTGGGGGCTTCCGGGAAGATCTGCAGACATTTCCGCGTGTTTATCATGGTCACTACAAAAGGGCCGCAAAAGCGATCCCTTATAATACCGGCAGCCTGTGCCTCAAGCACCTTAAAGGCATAATTTTAGTCCGCTTCATCCAGCAGCCAGTCTGCCGCCTCCGGCTGGGTATCGAAAGCGGCTACCTGCCACCCCTGGTTCGCGGCAATGTCTCGAAAGCTTTCCATATCTTTACGGGCCTGCCCCCCGGCGGCGGGTAATACCAGTGCCAACTTTGCATTTCGGGATACATCCGTCAGGTCCGCAAGCTTGTCCATCAGGTTGTACACTTGCTCGATGGGAAGCACCACCACGGACCCTGAGTGATCTGCTAGATAAAGCTGGGTTTTATTCCGGACAGCCAAATCGATAGCCTTGACGGACGAATCCTGGGCCTCTGCGGGGGAAATGAAGCCGGCATATTTCAAGGCGACAAAACCGCGCTTGTCATAGTGCAGGGTATGGGGCACTTATTCACCGTTTCAGGTAGCCAGTATAATAATTATACCCAACGCTGCCGCAACCAGAATAGCCATAATCAATTTGTGCCGACCTGGTGTTTTAAAGTCGCTGGTCGGTTGGTCGGACTGCGGATAATTCTCCGGGTTTTGTTCATCCAGAGAGTCTGCCAGTGATAATTGCTGGCCGCCGAAAAGTTCCCCGGCCGAGCGTTGCTCGCGTTCTTGCTCCTGTTTGAAGCGGATCACGACCTGCTCGTGCAGTTTCTGGTTGATTTGTCGGGCCGGGATGTGATTTTTCGGCTCCCCCCATGATTCTACAATCCATTTGACGTCGTTGACGCCCAGGATATCCAGATGCTCATAGCCGATCAGATTGTAATCACATTTAATCCGGTTGATGAATGTGCCGACGACCTCGCAGGAAGTGCCCTGCTCCCGCAAACACAGGGCATTGATATCCCCGAAAAAGTTCTCCCAGACCGCGGCGTAGTAAAGTTGCCGCAGCAGGTCATTGTAGCGTTTCTTCTGTTTGCGCCGGATCCGGATTTGTTTGCGCAGGGCGACGGCCAATTCATTGAAAGTACCGGGCAACGGCAGATTCTGTTTTGCAACCGTAACTATTTCGGCATTATTACCGATTCGCTTAAGCCGCCGGACAGTATCAACCCAGAATTCGTTACCAACCGCCATGGGACACTCCTGGTCATAATGTCAGGGGGAACTTCTCGACTGTTTATTGCTACGCGTGCGAACTATAAAGTGCAGGAAATACTGATTTGCGGCGTCCGAGAATCAAACGGGGATCAACGCTTACCATCCGACATTACTAATGATATCCATTCGTTTCGATTTGATGTATAATTTTAACGTTATTAACTGCAAATTGTCAATTAGCGCGTTGGATGGACACGGGTACAGGCAAATCCCTCCATATTGGAATTCGAACATTTCGACCAGGCCCATTTCCACGATGAGATTCAAACTGACCGCAGTATAGAGGCGGCAATCCTGAATCCGCCTGACGACCATATTATAAGAGAACGATCTTTCTAACTTTGCCGCCTGAAACGCTCACAATATCTTACTTATTTTCAAATCATTGCTTGCTTTAACCATTTTTTTACAGAAAATTGACGCCGCCTGGTTGACAGGCCAAGAATACCGGCTTAATTTCATTTCGAAAGTTGTCGAAATTTAAATATAAGGCAATCTGGTATGAAAACCAAAGAACTGGCCAAAATCCTGAAGGCGCTTTCCCACCAGAAACGACTTGAGATGTATCTGGAAGTTGCCAGGCACGATGAAAAGGATTTCAAAGCCGGTCACAAAGGATGCTTCGTTTCCGATATTATGGAATTGCTGAATATTGGCGCTCCGACCGTATCTCATCACCTGAAGGAACTGACCAATGCTGACCTGATCACAACTGAGCGGCGGGGCAAATTCCTGGTGGCGAGGGCAAAAAAAGGGACGCTTAAGAAAGCCCGTCAGGTATTCAGTATTATCGAGTAAGGTTTTCGATTGCAGCGCGACAAACAGTCAGAAACATTAGCGTTTTACTTTTGAGCTATCCATTAACCTGAAAATAAATTGGCTACTGGGCCTGGATAAGGAGTCAATAATGAATAAAATAACAAAAAAAACAGCAATCGCCCTGGTTGGAATTCTGGTTTTTTCCCTGCTGGTCGGCAACGCGCTCTTTGCGGGGGAAGAACACCCTGGTTTGGGCCTGGTCGATTCCGGTGACGTCACCTTCATCACCGGGAAATGGATTTCGGGCAGCACCTCTGTCGCCAGCGAATCAAATGCATCCTGGGAGGTGATTACGACCGAGGATGTCGAGTTTGCCGCCAGTCCGTACAACGGCGCGCTGGTCTCTTCCGGGAATTTTTCCAAGGCAACCACCCAGAACGAGGTAAATATGGCGGATGTCAGCTTTATCCGTAACGATGGGGCTGAAGCTTATCTCGTTTGTGTGATCGACGGCGCACAGGTCTCCGGTAAGGCCTGTATCAACTAATAAGCCGGGGCCAATTGGCCTATGCACCATGGTATAAACCAAAACAAACCGGATAGTTCGAAAATGTCTGCGGAACTATCCGGTTTTTCTTTAGCAAACCCACCCCCGCACGAGTTGTTGCACATTTAGAATTTTCCGCATGCACAATTACTTGTGCAACCGTCCGCTTCACCTCCATGAGCTCCTCTGAATCAAGTAATTCGTAAGTCTCCCCTACCAAACCTATCCCACTATAATTAAAGGTTATTTCACTCATTACCGACAGCATGCTGCAAGTGCATCCGGAATTATAGCTACTGGCACGCTTCTTGTTAATAGAAGGCGAACCTGAATGGAGCGATTCCTGGCCTGTATGCCCTTTTTCATCCCCTACCGTTACAGGAGTCGCCCATTTCAGGTTCAATTTTCATTCACACTTTCAAGACACTGTAAGAGAGTGCCGGTTTGATCAGGATGCGTTGGCTAAAAATTTTACTGCTGTTGGGTTTGTTTTGTCTCCTCCATATCCCACTGCCGGCTGGCGATAGCTCTCTCCACCTGGGGCAAATCACAGCCCCGACCATCCGGGTCCAAAAGATAACCCCCCGATTCGACTCAGCCAGGAATATCCTGGAACTGCAGGCCGCGTTGAATTTTGATCCAAAACTCCTGAAAACCGGCCAAGATCTGTCGATCGCATGGACGATTGAAGGCCCGGCATACGGGTTCAAGCTGGTGGCGTCCGGGGACAGGTTCAAAACAGGCCTTACCCTGGGTGATAGCGGCCAATCAGCCAAAATCAAAGCCTGCCTCGTTCATGGGTCACAGACCGGCGGCTGCCGAACCATCATCTTGAAGTCTGAGAAAATTAAGGCCTGCATCGATAATGAGTACTGGCAAAAGATCCCTGAAAAGGAATGGGATGATCTTATCTGTACCGGTGTTTCCAACGATGAATACCAGTATGTATTTTATAAAGTCCGCTCGACGGTCAACACCCTTACCGGCAGGTACAACCGTACCGATACCGACCTTCAGGTCAAAGTTCCAGGCGGTCACATCATTATCAAAAGAAAATATGACCATAATAAATGGCACTGGGATCATGAGAGGGACAACCTTATCTTCGAATATGGAGAAAACGCAGAACTACTTCAAATTACAAAGGGCCGGGTGCTTTATCGACGCTCGGCAGAAAACCGGCTCCTATACACCCACGGTACCTATCGTATTTTAAAAAACGACGATGGGTATTGGTGGGATGATAAAAAGGGGAATTTCAAATCCTTCGATAAAAAGGGGCGGATCACCCTATCCGGCAACCGCAGCGGCGTTATTGGACGGTACACTTATGATAATAGAGCACCCGGCAATTTGACCGCTATCCAGGACAGGCACCGCAAGCGCGTTATGAAACTGCGCTATTTCCAGGGAAAACTCGAATCGATCGAAGACCCCTTAAAACGTCGCGTACGGTATAGCTATCGCCACAATCGATTGGAAAAGGTAATCAACTCCGCCAACGTTGAAACCTTCTACAGCTACCACCCCGATGGCACCCTGGCCGGCATCAAAGATGCAGCCGGTCACAAATTAGACATCACATACGATGCAAATCAGCGCATTGCATCCGTAACAGATGAAAACGGACAGGGGCACCGCTTCAGATTTGAATACAATCGCCAACGCCGGCTCTATTACGTACGTACGGAAAGTACGACCGGCCGGGTCCGCGAGGTGTGGCACACTAAAGACGGCCAGGCGCGGGAAGTAAGATTGAATGGCCGGCTGGTAAAAAAGATTGAAAAACAAAACCGCAAACTCATCATCACGGGGCCCGGAGGGCACCAAACAATTAAGGAGTTCGACCGCTATGAAAACCTGCTGAAGACGACCTACCCGGATGGATCCCAAATCGTCAACGAGTATCATCCAAAGTTCAACCGCAAGATCAGGTCGGTCGATGAGAACGGGGTTGTCACTGCATACGTCTACACCAAAAAAGGACAATTGCTCAGGCGGAGTGAAGCGGTCGGCCGTCCTGAAGAGCGCACTACGGAATTTAAATGGGATAATGAAGGCAATCGGATCCTCGTAAAACGACTGGGAAACCACCTGACTGCAGAGGCTACCTCACGGATGGCTTACGACAGCGCCGGCAATATGACTGCCATCACAGACGCTGAGGGGAATACCACCCGGTTTACCTACGACTACCGCGGCAATATCTTGACCCGAACCAACCCCTCCGGCTCCCGATGGCAACACACCTATGATTTGTCCGGCAACCGGACTAAAACCATCGATCCACTGGGTCACGTGACAGGCTTTCGATTCGACGCCCTGGGCAATCGGATCGCCGTCACCGACCCGGAAGGCAGCCGCACTCAATTTGTCTACGATGACAACCAGCGTATGATCGAAAAGATCGACCCCCTGGGAGGTGTTGCCCGGTCTGAGTATAATGCTGAAGGTAAAATTACCCGGCAGGTCGATCCGGAGGGAAGACAGACCATGTTTGAATATGACCGGGCAGGACGCCTGGCGGTCACCATCGATGGTGTTGATACTAGAATTGTTACAGAATACGCTGATGATACTCCCGGCGATTGCCGCAGCTGCAGTTCTGGAAACTTCGATGGCCCCGCCCGAATACACTACCCTACTTTCACCCGCGAATTCACATACGACCTGCGTGTTCGTAAAATCATGGAGAAGGATCTGGCTGCCGGTAAGATATTACGGGAATCCAGATTTAGTTATGATGCGGTCGGAAATCTTATCGAGAAGATAGACCCCATGGGCAAAGCAACCCATAATGTATATGACGGTTTGAGGAGATTGGTCAAAACCATCGATGCCATGGGGGGCGAAACAAGCTACACTTATGACTCGCGGGACAACCTGATTGCCCTCACGGACGCCAACGGTAACACCACTCGCTTCGAATTCAACCGCAACAACAAACTTGTGAAAGAAATTCGCCCCATGGGTCAGGCGACGATTTATAAATATGATGCAACAGGCAATTTGAGCGAGAAGACGGATCCAAGGGGAATTAGGAGTGTTCATAAATATGATTCGAATGCTAAGCTGCTCACAACCGAGTATTACTCAGGGCCCGAGAAAAATACACCGGTCAAGACAGTCAAATTCACCTATGATTCACATGGGAATATGGCCGCATATCATGATGGAACAACATCAGCAAAATATACATATGACAAGTTGAAACGCAAAACGTCTGAAACAATAAACTACGGTAAATTCTCACTTACCTACAGATATGAGTATTTCAAGAATGGACTTAAAAAGAGCTATACGTCACCAGAAGGACAAAAGTATGCTTATACATATGATAATGCCAACCGATTGAAATCAGTCGCTATCCCGGGACAGGGCGTGATGTCCTGGAATAGTTACAACTGGAATCTGCCAACACAAATAACTCTGCCTGGAGGAACAACGAGAAATATCAGCTACGACCCTTTGATGAGGATCAAAACGATTCTGGCAAAAACGAAGAAGGGCGAAACGATCCTTGACTACCATTACACATACGACAGAGCGGATAATATCACCCGCAAGGCCACTGAACACGGTAGGTATGAATACACATACGATGACATCTATCAATTGACCCGAGCAAAGAGTCCGCATTCTGAGGACGAATTTTTTACCTATGATAGCGTCGGCAATCGAATGAGGGATGCAAAAACAACGGGAGGATGGGAATATAACCAAAATAACGAACTGCTGAAAGCAGGATCAACAAGTTTCAAATATGATGCTACCGGCAACACCATTGAGAAAACAACTCACATAAAAACTATCAAGTATCTTTACAATCTGGAAGGTCGTCTCGAAAGTATCGTTGATGGTAATTCAGGATCTGTAGCAAATTACCTTTATGACCCATTTGGAAAACGCCTCTGCAAAGTAGTTGACGGAAAAAGGACATATTTCTTATATACAGATGAAGGCGTTTCAGACGAGTACAACCACAAAGGCAAGGCTATCAAGTCCTACGGTTATAAACCCAACTCAAATTGGACCACCGCCCCTCTATTTATGAAGGTTGGTCGGGAATACTACTACTACCATAATGATCATATTGGAACTCCACATAAAATTACGAAAAACGGTGGTCCGATAAAATGGTCATCAACATATAGCAGTTTCGGAAACACAGCGGTATCTAAACGGCCTACCACTTTCAACAATTTACGTTTTCCTGGACAGTATTCTATCGAACATATCAATCTTAGTTATAATTGGCACAGATACTATGACCCAGAAACAGGACGGTTTCTTATTCATGACCCGATTGGGTTGAATGGAGGTTTAAATCTATACGAATATGCCAACAACAACCCCATCAATCAGATTGACCCAAAAGGTTTAGCTAGCATCGGCGGAGGAGCTTATTTTGGTGGCGGTGCTGAAACATCATTTACTGTTACAAACTGCTGTGAGAGAAAAAGCAAATTCAGAGTTAAAATACTAACCGTGTGTGGAGGAGTCGGAATTGGTATTAGTGGTACGCCTCCTATAGGTATCACTACAGGTAGTGTATCCTCAAGAACCGGGTGCCCTCGAACCAGATATTACATAAAACATGATACGGCTCTAATTTACCGCTCAGTCTATGTACAGGGAGATAGCAAGGGTCCATTGGCAGGAATAGATGCAGGTATTCATGGTATATCGACAGCATGGGCTTTTTGTTCTGATACATTATTATCCAAAGAACGGATAGGTTGTTGTGAACAATAGACAAGATCTTTCTATGCTTTCTATCTAAATTTCAGTATTGAGACTATTGTGCCTAAAACTTTAAAACTTATCATTGCTTGTTGGGGGACTGTAGTTGCTATAGCAATTTTATTTTGTGTGCTGTTTATTCTCCTTGGTAAGCAAGATATAATTGAATTGTTCTTCTATATCCATTTTTCGGTGGGTGCCGTCTTTATATTTATTCTATTTTGGCCGTTTTATTCAAAAAGGATCAAATGAGAGGAAACCCCTGGCTCTTTTAGATGTATAGTTAATCCAGAAGTTCGGCCAAGAATCTTTCTTGAATAGCTACTAAAATATAACCCCACAATTATACTTAGCAGTTTTCAATACTTCAGAGCACAATAGCAAATGCGGATGTACCCTGCTAAACACTTCCTGCTGAATGCTGAATCCACCCCACTGTGTGAAAGTACAGTAAACGACACTGGCTGACGTTTCCGTGAGTTCGATTCTGGGGACCGGGTCGAGGGCCATGGCAATTTCCGCCTGCACCGGGTCGAATTTCACGGGACCTAATTCATCCAGTGTCGTAACGATCTTGAAGATATCGGTTTTTTCTGTGATGATGCGCAAATCATTGTATGCGTTGTGCCAGTAAAGATAGAATTGATTGGCCACCTCCCGAAAGACCACCAGTTCAAAAAAACTCTCGGGCGTGCCATCTGATACCAGGAAATCAGACACATTGTTTTTCCGTTCCCAGGCCTCAAGTTCGGTCATGGTTTCAAATGGAGCATTCTCCAATGGGCGGGCGTAAAGACAGGGATGTCCTCCCAACCCTTCCTGGTAGTCGTACGTAAAGTCGAGAACGTATCCTTCCAGGAGTGAGAGGTGGGTGAGAATATCCAAATAAATGAAGGGATCGAACTCCTCACCGATTCTCATCGTGGCATTGCTGAGCAGGTTCCCCGGCGACACCATGCCCTGCGCTTTCCGGATATCTCTCAGTAATTCTATAAAGTAAACATCACGGCTCATACTAATCCTATCTTTCAAGACCCGCCAGTCAATGCTGACTAAGCCAGAACTTCGCGAAAAGCAGGAAAATCATCACTTGTCAGGCACAGCCACACCAGTGCAATACCACTTTCCTGATTGATTTCCCAGTATGCAGGTACGGCATTATTAAAGGCCGCCGCACAAACTTCTTTGGGGATGCCGAATATCCCCGTGCTGATGGCGGGGAAGGCAACTGAAGTCCAACCCTTCTTGTCAGCCACTTTCAAGACATTAACGATGGTGGCCTCGATCCGCTGCTGTTCATCGCCGCTGCCCATGCGTGGCCCAACGGCATGAATGATCCCTTTAAAGGGCAGATTCCCTGCCAGGGTGGGAACAGCATAGGTCGTTGGAATTTGACCGACCTTGGCGATGATCTTATCACATTCGGCATCCATTTCCGGTCCGGCCTCATCCGATATGATACCGGCCAGGCCGGCGCCGTGGGAAAGCCCTGAGTTGGCGGGATTGACAATCGCCTCTACCGGGGCGCCCAGCAGGTCCCGGATACCGGTTTTGAATGTCCGCTTTTTATCGAATATAATCTCTATGGTATCCATTGCGACTGCCTCATACAGACCCGTTAGAATTCACACGCATAGACCGTGTTGAAGCGATCAAGCACTTCCAGCAGATCCGGTGTCAATTTGGCACGAACCGCCTCCACAACAGATTCGGGTAACCGTTTATACCAGGCCTGTGCAATCCCCCCGGCGATACACGCCATGGTGTCGGCATCTCCACCTAACGATATCGCATTTTTGATGGCATCCATGAAAGAGTCTGATTCAAGAAAGCTAATGATAGCTTCCGGCACCGACCCCTGACACGAAACATCAAAATAATACCCGGGCCGAATGTCATCCACGGTACGGTCAAGGGCATAGCCAAACCGTGATGCAATCTCTCGGCGTATCTCCTTCTTGCTTTTCCCTTTCCGGGCTAAAAAAACAGCCAGGGCCGTAGCCTGGGCGCCTTTGATGCCTTCAGGATGATTGTGGGTGACTGCAGCTGAACGCCTGGAATAGTCTAAAACGTCTTCAACACTGCTGCAGGCGAAACCGACCGGGGGAAACCCGCATGGCCGATCCATTTCCGAAACTGAAATATGGCTTGTTGTCATCAGAATTGAACCACCTCCGGAACGCTCCTCCGTACGGCAGGTTATGATATTTGCGGGCGTATTGCTTCAATGCAGCGGCACAATCTGTTTCATTCAGGATCCAATCCGCCACTGCAACGGTCAAGACCGTATCATCTGTGAATTCGGCAACGACGGGATTGATATCTTTACTTTTCGTCGGGATTCGCTCGTAGGGAGCCCCGATCATATCTCCGGCGATAGCCCCTAGCATCCAGCACTCCCTTCAAGGAGATGAAACGGACAATACTACTTTGATTATACCCTTGCGGTTCGGATCACCTGGCGATCCCAATGACGCCGCATGCCAGTCTTGCTCCCGCGCCGCCAGTGGGCTGAGTCTCCATATCATCCGGGTCCGCATGCACAATGAGACTGCGACCGACAATACCCTCCGGACCGGCCAAACTCGGACCGGCCACCAGAATATCAAGCTTTCCCGCGCCGGATTCGTCGGCCACGATATTACCAAGATCGCCTATATGGCGGGGGTTAGCATCAGGCGCCCCATGGGACGTTTTGCCAGGATTGAAATGACCGCCGGCTGATGAACCATCAGCTGCCCGGCAGTCCCCGTATTCGTGAATGTGAAAGCCATGCGGGCCGGGTGACAGGTTGGATACCTCTGCAATAATCCGCATGCCCTGCTTGGTCTCGGCAAAAATGATGGAACCGGAAACTGTATTTCCGTCCGTGGGCATCAACACCGCGACGGCATCGGCCTTGGGAATCGGCTTAAAGGATTCACCACCGCAGCCCGCAATAAGCCCCACACTCAATAACAAACCAAGTATCAACAACTGGCTTTTTTTATACATGTACCGCCTCCTTTGGTATTCATTGCATGAGTATACACAAATTCATTATTTTTTACAGAATTGAAAAGTCCCCGCAGCAGTCAGCGGAGTCGGTACTCTGTAAATCAGTTCAATCCGGTATGGATTTAGCCGAAAAGCTGATTATTATGGGAAATACATCTCGAATATAGCCCACAGGAGATCTTAAATGCCGCATGACAAGCTGCAAACAACCATCACGGGCAGCCTTCCCAAACCTGCCTGGCTGTGTGAGCCGCTGAAACTCTGGTCTCCCTGGCGGCTTGAGGGAACCGCCTTGCGAGAAGGCCAGCAGGATGCGGTGCGCCTGGTGCTGCAGGATCAGGAACGGGCCGGTATCGACATTGTCAGCGACGGTGAGCAGACCCGGCAGCATTTTGTCACGACTTTCATTGAGCGTCTGGCCGGGGTCGATTTTAAGCAGACCCGCACCATGCGCATCCGCGACCGGTACGACGCCCAGGTACCGGTGGTTACCGGGGCGGTGGCACGCAAAGAGCCAATCTATGTGGAAAATGCCCGCTTCCTGCGCTCCCAAACCCAGCGGCTGGCGAAATTCACCCTACCCGGCCCCATGACCATGGTGGATACACTCTACGATGATTATTACCACAGCCGTCCCAAACTGGCCGCCGAATTTGCCAGGATTCTGAATGCGGAAGCGCGGGAAATTGCCGCGGCCGGCATCGATGTCATCCAGTTCGACGAACCGGCGTTCAATGTTTTCTTCGATGAAGTACGCGATTACGGAATTGAAACCCTGGAACAGGCCGCAGAGGGCCTGCCGTGCAAAACCGCTGTCCACATCTGCTATGGTTACGGGATAAAACAGAACACCGACTGGAAAGAGACTCTGGGCTCCGAGTGGCGCCAGTACGAGCAGACCTTTCCCCTCCTCCAGAAATCCAAAATCGACCAGGTATCTCTGGAGTGCCACAATTCCAGGGTGCCCATTGATTTGATTGATTTGCTCAAAGGCAAGGATGTGCTGGTAGGCGCCATCGATGTCACCACTGATCAGATTGAAACACCGGATGAAGTGGCCGCCACCTTGCGCAAAGCGCTCCGGTTTGTTGCGCCCGATAAACTCTTTCCCTGTACCAACTGTGGTATGGTTCCCCTTTCCCGCAATGTGGCCATGGAAAAACTAAGAGCCCTGAGTGCCGGGGCCGCCCTTGTCCGCCAGACGCTGGCCTAACCGGGTTTTTGACATATAAGGACTTACCCGACCTGAAGTCACGATGATGCCCGTAGGGTGCAAATCCCATTCGAATGCCTATATTCCTGTAAGGAAACACTCGTGCAGCTCCGGCACCTATCTATATCGCACGAAAAGATGAAAAGTGCATGAGCGCTGCAAGCCAAGGAGAACGCCAATGAATGATCATCTGATAAAATCCGCTTTAGTTGGCCTGGCAATATTGGGGGTGTTCGGAACGGCCGTTGCCCAGCAGCCGCAGTTGGAAGAAGCCACCTTCTATGTCACCTGATACGATGTGGGCAAATCCGCCCTGGATGGGCGGCCCGGTGTAAAAGAGGTTACCAGCGGGTTTCGTGGATTCAAGGAAATCAACACAGTGACCTATGACCCACAGGTCATAACGGTGGATAAAATGGCCGAACATCTAAAAGATGCCAGGACCTTGATAAAGGTGGCTGAGTAGGATGGCTGCCTGCCCCCCGTTCTGGGAGGGCATGGCAATTCGGGAATACCTGCGGTCTACCCCCGGCTGGTGGCGGCTTATCCACTTGGGCTCCGGTGGCCCAGGTTGGCCGCGGCCATCTGGGACTGGCTGGACTCCCTTTTATTCCTTTCGTTTCCGCGCGATCTTATGCTTTCAATGCCTTCGCTCGCTGGCGATCGGCGATCATAGCGGCTTTTTCTTTGCGACCGGCCAAAAAATAGGTGTTCATCGGACCGATGCCCTTGACATGGATCTTCTTATTCCGTTGTTCAAACACGAATTTGTCCTGCAAATATTTGCGACTGGAATAGGTGACATGAATCTGGTCCGGCAGTCCATGTGATTCCATCCGGCTGGCGACGTTGACGGTATCCCCCCACAGGTCATAAGAAAATTTACGGGTCCCAATTATCCCTACCCGAACCGGCCCGGTATTGATACCAAATCGCATGGAGATGTTCTTACCTTCGGAAGTGCGGTATTGTTTTAGGATCGCCTTCATATCCAGTGCCATATTGGCTATCGCCTCCGCATGATAGTCGAAATGGTCCGGTATGCCGCCAACCACCATATATGAATCGCCAATCGTTTTTATTTTTTCCAGGCCGTGTCTAAAGGTCAGTTCATCAAAACTGCTGTAAATCGAGTGTAAAAGCTTTATCAACTCATCTTCAGGCAGGTTGGCGGACATCTTGGTGTAACCAACAATATCTGAAAACATGACCGTTACTTCAGAAAAATAGTCAACGATAATTCGCTGTCCCTTTTTCAACTTGTCCGCGATGGCTTTCGGCATGATGCGCGTCAACAACCGATCCGACATCTGCTTCTCTTCTTCGATTTTCCTGATGAACATTTTCTCCTGTTCACGCAGTTTCTTCTTTTTGATACAGTTGTTTATCCTTGCCTTGAGGAGGGTTTTATTGTGGGGCTTTATTAGGTAGTCCTCGGCACCGATCTCTATGCAGCGGGCCACACTATCGGTATCGGTGACGGAGGTCACATCAACACAGGCATGTAATTCAACCGCGGTTTTGAGCGAATGATTTCCAACACTTTACTGCCATACATTCTCGGCATCACGATATCTAACAATACCAGGTCGAAGGACTCAGTTCTTAAGATCTCCAAAGCCTCTAATCCATCTTCCGCGCAGCGGACGAAGTATCCCATCTTTGTCAGATATTTTCTGAGAATTTCCCGGTCCAATCTGACATCGTCGACTACCAGTATGGAATATCGGTCGTCCGGCATTTCGACCTCTCGGCCCTGCATCAAGCAGGCCTGTAAAATGATAGCTTACTTTTCTAAATACAGACAGGCAACACTGTTATCGGCACCTAATTAAAAAGATTAAATGTAAATATAGCTCAAGTTGAATGTACACAGGGCATCTGATGCTGCTGATAGCGCAGGTCAGATCGTGTTCATATGTATTTATTTATATAGTTGGCCCGCTACATGGTGAGGAGATCCTAAATTTATAACATACTGAATCTTAAATAACAAAAATATTTTCTACGGGTCCCGGCGCGGACGGCCCCGCCCGGTTGCGGAACCATCTATCCATACCGAACACAGTATGCAATTATGAACGCCGATCTTCCGGATAATCCATCCTCAGACGTGATCCATCCATCCGCTACCGGACCGTAGGCAAACTGATTTTAGTGCTTATACTATAGTTTACAGGTGACCCTATCGGTTACCTGCGGCCATCAATATGGCGGGTTTTCACATGTACGTGTTCCCTATTTCAACTCAACTGCCAAAATGGCTCATTGTTGCGCTGCTTGTCCCGGCGTTCATGACGACATTGGCAACCGGTAGTATTGTCATGGCCTATGACCAATACGGCATACGCGGAGAAACAGCTCCGGAACTCGAATTAAAACGCTGGATCGATGGTGACGGTAATGACAGAGCCCCGCTGAGACTCTCGGATCTAAGGGGCAAGGTCATCTATATGTACTTCTTCCAGGCCTGGTGTCCGGGCTGCCAGTCCCATGGATTTCCCACCATCAAGGCATTGACCGAGCGATTCGGAGCCAACCCGGAGGTGGTCTTTATAGCCGTCCAGACCGTGTTTGAAGGATTTCATTTCAATACACGGGACAAACTGAGAGATAGTCAGCGCAAGTATGCCATCCGCGTGCCCATGGCCCACGATGCCGGAAATCCGGCGACGGATCGCATCCCTTCCACCATGCGCAATTATCGTTCCGGCGGAACCCCATGGACCGTGATCATCGACCACAAAGGAATCGTGGTTTACAACCAGTTTCATATCGAGGTGGAACAGGCGGCTCGCATGATTGAAGATCTCCTTCAAAAGCGTCTGACCCACCTGAACGGGGTAGTAAAAGATGGCTAATTCAACTGGAATCGTTAGTCGCACGCTGCCCGGCAGCCGGGCGCATGTGGTGGCTGACAAACAGGGCGGCTGCGGCTCCTGTTCGTCTGCCAAAAGCTGCCATACCGCCCATGGCCCCAAAAAATTAACCACCACGGTTATCAATCGGATCGGAGCCGAACCCGGTGATATGGTTGCCATTGACGTAAGCACCGGCCGCCTGCTGGGCGGTTTGGCGGTAATCTACCTGTTGCCCGTATTTGGACTTCTGATAGGGGCTGTCATCGGAACCAGTGTGAAGGAAATCGTGTCGTTGTCCGAAACCGGCAGTGTGCTTTTATTCGGCGGTATCGGCCTGACGCTCGGTTTTGGTCTTGTGGTTACAATTTCCAAGCTGCTAGCCGTCAACGATGCGTTTACGCCGGTGATCAGCCGGGTTATTCAAAAAAGCGCCGTGAAACCGCATCTCGGTGGAACCCCTGCAACGGCTCCGGTGGATTGTGCCTGCACCAATCCGTAAAGGAAGCACTTGCCCACCCCAACAAACCATATCCAACATTGGGCTTGTCAATCAGGGCCCGTTCTTTTAATGTCGGCCGTATCTATTTGAGGTTGATAAAGTATGGCCCTTGCTAAAATCATTGCCGGCGGATTGACAGACACGGAACGGACCGCACTGAAAGTTGGCCGCCATTCGACTCTGGACTGCGAAGTGAGTATCGACCCGGTGGGTGATGCGGACGGCATCCTGATCATCACCAGCGGGCCGTTCACCTTTCAACTGAAAAAAATCGGGGATGATTTCAAGCGCGGCAACAAACCGATATTGCACCTGAATTTAAAAGAGACCCCGGCCCACCTCGCTCCTTATGTAGTGAATCCCTGGCTTGAAAAACATGCCATTCACACGCTTTACGTGACCGGGCCCAACAAGTCCGATACACCGGACATAGTGGAAGCCACCCGTCTGGTCCTCAACGGGCTTTTGATTGTCAGCGAGCAACCGGATCCTGAACTGACAGCCGAAATAGCAGCCGAGATCCTGTCCGATCTGCCCTTGCGGGAAAAAAGCATCATCGCCAACATGAACGCCATCGAATTGGACACGCTCCAGACTATCCTCGATCGCTACGTTGAAGGCAGAGGCATCAGCATTCGCGACGGCAAAGGGGTTATGCAGGCCGTGTGGTCACAATTGCGCGAGAGCCATCGTATAAAGCTGGTCAGAAAGTAGCCGCTGGAATGCGAGCAGCGCCCGGCTAAAGCAATGCATCCTGGATATTTTCAAACCCGATCCGGTCCACGAAGCGGGCGGTCCGCTCCTTGCGTTTGGCTTTTTCTTTATAATACTCCAGAAATTTTTTAGTCAGGTCGATGACCGCTTCACCGGTGAGATTATCGACCAGAACATCCCCGATGCGCGGCCGGCGGGCCGAACTTCCACCGATAGTCACGGTCCAGCCTTTCTTCTTGCCGAATACGCCGATATCCCGGACAAAGCTCTCACCGCAGCAGAACGGACAACCTGAAATTCCGATCTTGACTTTGTGGGGCAGATCCATGCCGGAAAAAAAGCGTTCGATTTCGATACCAAGCCCCAGAGAATCCTGAACGCCAAACTTACACACCGCAGTGCCTGGACAGGCCTGAACATAATGCAGGCAAAGCTCGGTTGCTTTTCCCACATCCATCTTGAGCTCTTTCCAGATATCCTCCACCTCTTCTTTTTGCATACCCACCAGGGCGAATCGCTGTCCGGAAGTGATTTTGATGACCGGAATCTCGTACTTTCTGGCAACTCGGGCGATGTTCTCCAGGTCTTCCGGGGTTACCACACCTACCGGAGTTCGCGGTACGATTGCGTAAGTTTCCTTGTCACGCTGAAGAATAGCACCTTTCGGGTGGTCTGCCATGGCCGCCTCCTTGTTAGGGGGTTGAATTACAGAAAATATAATGTCGTTGTTGGATCGGATGTATGGACGTGGCAGTTGACTGTGAAAAGATCATAGCTGATTATGTTTAAAACGCCAATCCCTGCGCTCGCTGCAGTCCCCCACACACTCAGTACCAGGGTATCCTGCTGCCCAGACGGCAGTACACGGCGAATACCCGTGGTTTCAGGTCTCCGAAAATGATTGGCTGATCATTTTGCCAGCGTATGCTGCAGCTGCTGCACCATAAAGATGATCTTCGATTGGAGTTTACGCAAAGCAGCCTGGTTCGGTTTTTCCTGGATGGTATTGGTAAGCAAGGTGCTGTATAGGTGTTTTTGAGCTGAAAAAGAAATTCACGGATGTAGTACCGGGTCCGCTTCGATTCTGTCTGATACCGGCATTCGATCAGTTTGAACAGCGATTTCAGAGCAAAAAGAATCACACTCCACTGCCCCTCAAGTCGACGGGGCCAATTGGGACTTTCGGGTGTCAACCAGAAATACCGAACTGCACAGTCTATGCCCTTGCAGCCATGCCTGAGTGAAACCATAAAACGCGACAGTTCGGGCGTGCTTTCGTCACTGGTCATCAGATCTGATTCTGCAGGAAATATATGTGCTTTCCAGTGTTCCATGTCCGCAATGGTTTGATCCAGGTCATGTCCGGATGTCCTGGACCGGCAGCCCGAATGTTTGAGCCAGCTTAAAAAGTGCTCAAACAGGCGCACATCCTCGAACCCAGTGGGCGGCGTCAGCAGATTTCGCCAGTAATGCGCGCAGTAGGCCGCGGTCACCAGGCAGACGATCTTTTGCCGGGAATATTCTTCATTGGCGTAGCGGATCGAATAGTTGGCCAAAAATTCAATGGCAATCCGACTGAAGATATGCAGGGCCTCTTCATTGGTTTCATTGGCAATCAACTCCAGGTAGACCGGCAGGTAATGGAGGTGGTCAGCCTGGAGGGAAGCATAGGCCCGCGGCAGAACTATCCAGGGGGTGGTGATCTCATCTATGAGCAAGTGCAGGTTGGCGGGGTCCATGGCCGCCTGCAGCTGATCATACGTTTCCTGGGGGGAAAGAAAGATTGGTCCCGAACGCAGGGCCATTTTCTTCTCTGATTGAATTAAAAGACCCTCGCGAACTTCGGCAATATCGCGCTGTAAGTTGGGGTGCAGCCGGACTACCTTGTCCGAATCGATTGTGACTGCTTGCCAGGCGCGGGAAGCCAGACCGAAAAGGAGCCTGCCAAAATCGGCATCCACACCAATTCTGGTCAGACCCGGCAGGATATGCTGCCCCAGAAAAGTATCCTGGCCAATGGCGGGTTCAGGGAGTGCCAGCAGGCGCACCTGGCTGCGGTATGCTTCCCAGGCCTGTTCTTCAAGCGCTTTTAAAGTCGTCTGGGTATCCGGCTGCATTGCCGCTGCATCACCGCCGCAACCTGACACACTGCGAAGATGTTGATTCATGGTAAGCCCCCCTTTGAGAAACTCGATTCTGGGCCAGGACCCGGGGGCCGGGATGTCCCGAATCCCGGTTACAGCCCCATGGCGGCCCGGGGTCGCATCTTACGCCACCCCTCGGCCGAGAATCGCTGCTCGCGCTCAACACCCCAGTCTTTCATGGCCTGGATGTAGGCCCGCAAGTCGGACTTGGCCAGATGCTGCAAGGCTTCCCTCTCACGGTTGCGCCGTTCGGTATCATCCGGCGTAATGCCCACCCAGGTCGCATAGCCGGCATCGAACACCAACTCGGCGGTTACACTCTCCTTGGAAAGCCCGAACGTCGCGGCATGCGAGCGGATAATATTCAAATCCAGTTCGAGGACCCAGCCATTGTCCCAGACAAAGGCCGGGTCAGCCTTCTGATCCGCGTCACTGCATTCAGGGCAATAGACCGCCGCCACGGCAGTTTCATTCAGGAGCATGTTGCCGAAGAATATTTCGGCGCTGTTGCGACCGCACTCGCACTGACGTTTGTAGCTTTGACACATTATCCACCTCCCAGGCCGCTCTTCCGCTCGGCCTTAAAGCCGCTCTTCCTCTAAAATTTCACCTTGGACGCCCACCACCAGGCTTTTTACCGGTACCTTGCGGTTCGATTCGGCCACCGCCTGTTGGGCCAGATTCAACAAGCCCATACAACAGGGCACCTGCATGATCATCACTGTGAGCGTATTGATTTCGGCTTCTTCCAGCCACGCTTTGATTTTCTGCAGATAGACCTGCTGTTCCGAATCCAGTTTGGGGCAGGCAATGGCCAGCGCTTTTCCCGTGAGATGCTCCCGGTGAAAATCACCGACGGCATAAGCCACGCAGTCTGCGGCCAGGAGCACATCGGCCTTCTGGTAATAGGGCGCCTCGGGTGAAATCAAGTGTAGTTGGATAGGCCATTGTCTTAACTGTGAGGCAATCCCGCCGGCCGGACCGGCGGCTGCATCCGGCGCGGCCCCTTCAAAGTTCATCATCTTTGATCCGGGACAACCACTGAACCCTTTCATTTTAAGCTCCCTTACATTGAATGGCTGCTGTTGGTTCCCAAAGATTCTTCGGACGCTTGTGATGACCCGGCGGCCATAGCCGCATCCGGGTAAAGGGCCTGTTCAATTCGGGCCATCAATTCTTTTTCTTTTTCCGGCGGCAGCCGATGAATCTCGACGATATCTTTTAACAGACAGGTGCCCACGTTACAGGGCCCGCACCCGATATCATATTCTGCGAGGATATCGGCAATGGCCGGATTAGCGGCGATGACGTCCTTGATTCCCCGGTTGAGATACTCTTTCATTATAACCTCGCTTTCTTTGCAGGCCGCACGCTGCGCAGGTGAAATGGCGTTAGAGGCGCGAGAGGCAGGTTGCGTGTCAAACAGGTTCGCGGCAGCGTGAAAAGGCGCTGATTTCAGCTGTGCTGTTCGGATTTGACCTGTATGGTAGGTTCAAGGTACCGGGTTTGGATGCAAAGCGCATTGACTTAGATCAAAAATTGGAAATAACGGCAGGGCCTGGAGCGGCCCTGCCGTTGATTCACACTCATCTTGCCTGTTGTGCAGTTAGAGTTCAACTCCCAACCGTTCCCAGACCGATTCACCATCCTTGATTTTCGCAGCTTTCAGGTGCGGAAAGGTCCGGATGAGAAAATAGGCCAGGGGCAGGACACCCAATACGATAATAATTGTATCCGGGAGTGCCCGGAACGTTCCGAGAAAGACAACAAAGCCCTTTTCGAAAAAGTCCGCGGAACGTGCCACCCAGTAGCCTTCTTTAAAGGCAATCCAGGTCTGCAGGGCTCCGACCGGCAGCAGGGTTGTAAAGGCCATGAGAAACAAGCCGCCATTCAGGCCCCAGAACGAGAGCTTCAGGATGCCGTCATTCCAGTGGGCTTTGTCGACCAGGCCGCGCCAGGAAAAGAGCAGCAAGGCAACCGAGAGCATTCCGTAGGTCCCGAACATGGCTGTGTGGCCGTGATGCATGGTCAGGTAGGTTCCGTGTTCGTAGAAATTGATAATCGGCAGATTGATCAGGAACCCGAAAACGCCGGCCCCCAGAAAGTTCCAGAAGGATGCGGCCACCAGAAAGTACATGGGCCATTTGTAGCTGAACTCCTTGCCCTGTTTCTGAATCTCCTGTTACTCCATAAGCCCGCGTACCACCAGGGTTATCAAGGGGACAGGCTCCATGGAGGAGAAAATGGCTCCCCATCCGATCCAGAAAGCGGCCCCGCCATACCAGTAGTAGTGATGCGCAGTACCTACGATCCCGCTGATGAATGTCAGCGCGGCCGTAAAATAGGCAACCCGTAGGGCATTTTTGGCAGTCGCCAGCCCCATGGCTACCATCAGCAGGGCGATAACCGCGATACCGAAGAACTCGAATATACTCTCAACCCACAGGTGAACCACGAACCAGCGCCAGTAATCCGCCATGGTGAGGTGCGAGCCTTTGCCGTAAAAGAGTCCGAAACCGAAAAACGCCACTACCAGTACGGCACTGAACACATAAAACCAGATCAAAGCGCTGAACTCGTCCTTGTGCTCTCTCAGGTGGGTGCCAACGGCCCGGTAAACGATCAGGAGCCAGAAAATAAGTCCGCCAAACAGCAGGATCTGCCAGAGACGGCCCAGTTCCAGGAATTCCCAACCCTGGTGTCCCAGCCAGAACCACATATCACCCAGCATCCCTTTGATGCCTAAGACTTCACCGGTGAGGCTGCCTACCGCAACCAGCAAAACGGCTACGAACAGGACCATAACCAGGGCACCCTGTTTAACCGGTTCGCGACCACCGATAATCGGTGCCAGATAGATGGCCGAGGCCAGCCAGGTAGTAGCAATCCAGAAGACCATCAGCTGTAGATGCCAGGTCTTGGCCCAGGCATAGGGGATCCAATCGGCGATAAAGGGCAGAAAAAAACTGCCGGGATGGATAGTATAATGGGCCAGCAGCCCCCCCATGGTCGTCTGCAGGAGAAAGAGCAGGATGACGACCACAAAAAACTTGGCGGCATGCAGCTGGCTGGTGGTAAGGGGCATTTCAATCAATTTTTCCGCCAGGGCTACGCCCTTGGGGGCGCCGTACCACAATTTGTAACGGTGGATCCAGTAGACGAAAAGGCCCAGAACCACAAGCAGCGCGAGGACACCGGCTATGGAATAGAAATAGGTTTCCGTGCTGGCAGTGTTCCCCACGCGGTGGTCCGGCGGCCAGTTATTGGTATAGGAATAATCTTCACCCGGCCGCAGTGTGGAGGCGACCCAGGCAGTCCAATAAAAGAAACGTCCCAGTTCCAGACGCTGTTCAGCCGTTTTCACCGTATTTGGTAAAATTCCAAACCCCGGGTGCCCCTCCATGAAGGTCTTTTCCCAGTGCTGGACAACCGCATTGAGCGCATTACCTGTGCCGCGGTGAGGGTCAGTGTATCGGTTGCAGGATCATAGCGATTGGGCTTGACCTCGTGCTTGGTCCGGACATCGATCAACCCCCGCTCCACGTCATTGAGTTCGGCATACGGCCGGCCATATTCTTTTCTGGCGAAGGTATCGCCCACGGCTTCGGCAATCAGGTTTAATGAAGCTGCGGAAAACTCCGGCCCGCGCTGGGAACCATGACCCCAGACAGCACCATGGTCCATCAAGCCGTAACGTTGATAGACATTCTGGCCGGCGATGATGTTGTCCTTTTTGAACAAGACGTTGCCGGCCTCATCCACCACCTGGCCCGGGTAAGGCGGCAGTTGTTTGCGCATGGCCACACCGCCACCGAGCAATATCACCATGGCGACCACGAAGCAGATGATGGCGGCCCACTTTAGACTGTTTAAAGACATCCGGCACCTCCTTGGATTAAAATTTTAATGATTTGTTCATCTCCTTATCTTCTTTTATTGCTAAAATAACGGCTATCCCCCCTTTGTACAAAATCTTGTGGATGGTTTACGTCAGAAGACCTGGTCGACGGTCGTATCATGCAACAGTTTTTCAAACTGTTCCGTTATGATGCGCCAACGCAGATGGAGGCCGCAGCCCCCATCACAGGTCTTGAGTCCCATTAAACAATGCCGGGTGGCATCTACTTTCATAAACAGTTCAACAACTTGTGACAAATAGATGTCACTCCCTGCCTGGGCCAGCTTGACACCACCACCTCTGCCGCGTACAGCGGTGACCAGACCGGCCTGGACCAGTCTGTTGATGATCTTAGACAGGAAGTTGCGTGGAATGTTCATATCACTTGCGATAGTGGAAGACAGAATCGGTTTGTCAGGTTCCTGCTTGGCGAGAAATCCCATGGCCCGGACAGCATATATTGCGGTTTGATTCAGCAAGCCAACCCCCTGCAGTGGAATTTGGGCAGTTTCCTGACTTTTTATGATTTGTTCATCTTTTTGTCAAGTTATATTTTTGACATCGAGTCCTCGTTTGAAGTTGCAATACTGCCGATTTTGTACTAGAACCGGTCCGATCGAATTAAAGTTGATCGCTCGACCTGCAATTTTGGAGGCTCGGATATGTCGAGAATCATGCCATTACTTTTCGTTGGCGCCGCCCTGCTCTTTTTTACAGGCGTTGGCTGGGCCGAGGTTCCGGCCGATATTAAAATGGAAGACCCGGAGCACCCCCTGGTCATGATGACCACGGACAAAGGAGTCGTCTATCTGGAATTGTTTCCCGAGGTTGCCCCTATCCATGTCGATAATTTCCTGAGATTGATCAAAACCGGATTTTACAACGGCCTGATTTTCCATCGGGTGGTACCGGGGCAGATCATTCAAGGCGGGTGTCCGGATGGAAGCGGCAGGGGGGGACCCGGCTACGCTATCCCTGCGGAATTTAACTTTCGCAAACACAAAAGAGGGACCCTCTCCATGGCCCGCTCCAGCCATCCGGACAGCGCGGGCAGCCAGTTCTACATTTGCCTGAAGAGGATGAGCCAGTTGGATGGCAAATACACGGTTTTTGGGCAGGTGGTCAAAGGACAGGACGTACCGGCTATAATCAAGAAAGGTGACCGCATGCGGAAGGTCGAAATCCTGCAGGATTTTTAAGGCTTGCGCCGCAGCATTCTTTTTATCCGGTATTCCATCACGGCTTCACCATCCTGATTGATAACGCGCTGTAGAAACGTTACGATACCTCGATCGCTTTTCTTGGACTCGCGTTTGGCAACAACTGTTATCTCTACGGTGAGACTGTCGCAGATAAAAACCGGTTGGCGCACATCCAGTTCACAACCCAGAAATGCCATCCCGGTCTTGTGCAGGATACCCGACAGAATGGTCAAGCCCTCGGCGATCGTGAAGGTCAGGGCTCCGGGAACGATGGGTTTTTGATAGGGAGTTTCCGCTGCGACATAGGCCTGATCCACGAACAGGGGCTCCAAAAAGCCGAAGGAAGTGGTAAAGTTGGTGTGATCAGTTTCCGTTACCGTACGCCGTTCGGTAGTATATACTGTATCAGTCTGAAAATCCTCAAAATATAACCCTTCGCGCTCCACTGATCCTCCCTATAACATAAACGAACGGATGAAATCTTGCACCGGGCCCCGCCCTTCGATAATCCCGTAATGGCCTTCCAGAAGCAGATCGGCATCCAGATCGAGTATCCGCTGCAGCGACGCCTGGTAGGCAGACATGTCCGACAATAGGGCTGGATGGATCGGACCGTGCACATCCTGGCCGAAGAGCACCAGTTCGCTGCCCAGACGGACGGTCACCACCAGCGATCCCGGAGAATGCCCCGGCCAATGGATAGCCGTCAATTCACCGGTACCAACGGGAATGACACACCGGTCGCCTTCAAGCTTGATATCAACCGCCAGCGGTTCCATCGTGGAACCGTACCAGGAAGCCGCCGTTACGTCGCTTTCCCCGGCTTCCAGGTACACTGCATCCAGGGCATGGGCCACAATCCGGCAGTTGAATGCTGCGCGAACGGCAGCGGCACCACCGGTGTGGTCAAAGTGGCAGTGGGTGAGGATCAAGTAGGTCAATGACACCTCGGATGGAAGGCAAGCCTCTATATTGGCTGCCAGGCGCTTGTGCCGGCTGCCGGTACCGGCATCAATCAATGCGGCCTGGTCACCAATGCGTATCAGGTAGGCGGCCGCGTCACCGCCGCCGGTGAGGCCATCGCCACCCACCTGCCACAGATTTTCCCGAATTTGCTGGG
>Ga0126327_10000085_pt1 | contig 26877 bp, 29 predicted proteins | sample InaspJWI30metaG_FD_101392 | JGI IMG/M metagenome (GOLD analysis project Ga0126327, IMG submission 101392) | Marine gutless worms symbiont microbial communities from Oahu, Hawaii - Inanidrilus sp. 1 OAHU.JWI-30 metaG | ecosystem: Host-associated > Annelida > Digestive system > Unclassified... | reverse complement strand
GCCGATCGAAACGCTGACCGATGGGAAACAAATCTGGCAGGAAAAATTACTGAATTGAATTTGACCTGACAGTCGCTTCGTCAGAATCGGTAACTGTCAGATCGGGTCTGAACTACTACAAATTATGCGTTTTGATCGGACTAACTCTGCTATCATTGCAAGCAGCCGGCTGGCGGCTGCTTTTTTGGGTAGTAATCGATGACGCGAATGGTAAATTGTCCGGTCCTGGGTGAAGAGGCTCCGGGGCTCGAAAGAGTTCCCTATCCCGGCCAACTCGGGCAGCGGATTTACGACAATGTTTCCGCCGAGGGCTGGCGCCAGTGGATCGAGCGCCAGACCATGATTATCAATGAAAACGGCTTGTCAACCATCGACCCGGCCAGTCTGGCGATCCTCGAACAGCATATGCTCGGCTTTATTTTCAAGGAAGGTGACCTCGGGCAGCAGCCGGAGGGATTCAGAGCGCCCGGCGCGAAAAAGTAAATTAACCGGCTATATTTTCCAGCGTCCATTTCGGCTGCGTAACGAATCGGAGTTTGCCGTAGGCGCTTTTCAACGCGCCATATGTTTGTTCGAAATCCGGTCCCTGGGCGAAGATGAATCCTAGATAACTCGCACCTTCGGGTAACGGGATTAATTCATAGCCCGGGTTGATGTGAATTTCGATATCCCTGACGAATTCGGTTTGCATGGCCGCGGTCAAGCCTTCGACGCGTTTCAATATGCCCGCGGCTGTAATCGGAATCATTAAAACGCCGGCCGCTTCCGCCTGGTCGTCGATTTCCGGCGTTATCCCACACATGCCCCGGATTACGAGTTCCTCCAGCTTTTGCCGGAGCGAGAATTCGATCAATTGTCCGCACTGCCCGCCAATGGTGCGCGCCGCGAGTTCGAGTAAAACCGGTCCCGCTGCCGACAGACGCGCCTCGGCATGCACGGGCCCCTGTTCGAGGCCATAGGCGTGGCAGCATTTGGTTACTTCTTCGACCAGTTGACGCCGCTGCTCAGTATTTAACCGGGTAGGCGTGAGGTAGTAGGTTTCTTCGAAAAAGGGTCCGCATAATGGTTCGGGTTTGTCGAAAATCGTTAATAATCTGAAATCACCACCGACCATGAATCCCTCGACTGCGTATTCGGGGCCATCGATATAAGACTCGACCAGCAGGTGCTGGCGCGCAAAACCGGTGATTCCGACGGTTTCTAGGATGGCGTCGATACGTCGGCAAGCTGTCCGGAACTCGGTTTCGTTATCGGCGCGGATGACGCCGCGGCTGGCGGACAGGCCCAGCGGTTTGACCACGACCGGGTAATTTAGGCGCAACCGCAAAGTATCTATGTCTGGCAGGGCTAGGAGTTGGAATAGTGGGATATTGCAACCGGCCCCGGCAAGCGCTTCGCGTGCCAGATCCTTGCGCTGGGTGAGCAGGGCGGCATCGCTTGTGTTATGCGGCAGTTCGAGCTTTCGTGCAAGCCGGCTACAGATTTCGACACAACTGTCGTCGGTAGCCAGTACACAGGCAACCGGCTTGCCTTCGATTGCGGCCAGAATGGTTTCGAGCGCGGCCTCGGGTTGCCCGAAATCGACCGTAATGCCGTTTGCAATATCCGGCACCAGCGAATGTTGGCTGTTGGAAATCACCATAATGGGCATACCCAGCGTCTGCGCCGCGGAACAATAGGCGGCGATGCGATAGCTGCCGGATGGTGCCGCTAAAACAACAAAGCCCGGCGGCGTGCCGGGCTTTGCGAGATTGTTACGATGGGTCTTAATTAGCGATCAAGTAGCGCTCAGCCGGAAAATCAGGCGCAACCGCCACCGGCGGAACCACAGCCGCCGCAGACGCCGGAGCCGCCGGTTTCGGCAAACACGTTGTTGAAAACGAAACGCTCGCGACCGACTTCCTGGATATAATCAATCTGTGCGCCCTTGAGATAATTCAACGCCACCACATCGACCAGAATCTTAAATCCGTCGAATTGCAAAATGGTATCGAAGTCACCCTGCTCGTCGGTGAAGGTCATGCCGTATGACAGGCCGCCGCAGCCGCCGCCGCTGATGTAAATTCGGATCGCGGACACATCTTCGTCGGTCTGGGTGATAATTTCATGTAGTTTGTCCTGAGCCGGTTGGGTGACTTCCAGTTCGTTTACGGTCAGGCTCGCTTGAAATACCTCCGATCCGCTGCCGCTAACCTGTGGCCTGGCTTGAGGTGGGGTGTAAATACCTACGTTTTCCATTAGTCAATACCTGTGTTGAAGATGAGCTGATTATACACCTGAAACGACGCAATCCATATAAAATTACTATCTGGTGGCGTTACTAAGCAATACCCGCTAAAGATGGGGAATATTCCGGCGATTGCAAGCTTTTGTGCCGTTATAAAGGAGCAATTTGTCGTGTTTTATAGTGATACTTATGGGAGATTTTCGTATCATCCCCTTCTTTTTCCCCGAGGGTAACCCGATGTTCACCAAATCAATGAATATTGCCGACTTCGACCCGGATCTGTGGCAGGCGATGCAGGACGAAGCAAAGCGCCAGGAAGATCATATCGAACTGATCGCGTCCGAAAACTACACCAGCCCACGGGTGATGCAGGCGCAGGGTTCGATGCTCACCAATAAATACGCCGAGGGATATCCCGCCAAGCGTTATTACGGTGGCTGCGAATATGTCGATGTTGCGGAAGTACTCGCGCTCGAACGGGTTAAAAAAATCTTTAACGCGGATTACGCCAACGTGCAGCCGCACTCGGGGTCGCAGGCCAACGCGGCGGTATTTTTCGCGCTGTTGAATGCCGGCGATACCGTGCTCGGCATGAGCCTGTCGGACGGCGGCCACCTGACGCACGGCGCCAAGGTCAACTTTTCGGGCAAGCTGTTTAATGCGGTCCAGTACGGCTTGAATAATTATACCGGCGAAGTCGACTACGAGCAGGTCGAAGCGCTGGCCAAAGAACACCAGCCGAAGATGATCATCGCCGGCTTCTCGGCATATTCGCGCATCATGGATTGGCAGCGTTTCCGCGATATTGCGGATTCGGTCGGCGCCTATTTGTTCGTCGATATGGCGCACGTAGCCGGTCTGGTGGCCGCGGGTCTTTACCCCAGCCCGGTCGGCATCGCCGACGTTTGCACCAGCACCACCCATAAAACCTTGCGCGGGCCGCGCGGCGGAATCATTCTGGCGAAGGCCAACGAAGAGCTCGAAAAGAAGCTCAGTTCGATGGTTTTTCCAGGTACCCAGGGCGGCCCGCTGATGCACGCCATCGCCGCCAAGGCGGTCGCTTTCAAGGAAGCCATGGACGATGATTTTGTCGACTACCAGAAGCAGGTGTTGGTAAACGCCAACGCGATGGCCGAAGAGTTCATCAAGCGCGGCTTCGATGTGGTTTCGGGCGGCACCGATAACCACCTGTTTCTGTTGTCGCTGATCAGTAAGGGGATTACCGGTAAGGATGCCGACGCGGCCATGAGTAAGGCGCATATTACGGTTAACAAGAATTCGGTGCCGAACGATCCGCAGTCGCCGTTTGTGACCTCGGGCCTGCGCATCGGTTCACCCGCGATTACTACGCGCGGTTTCAACGAGCAGGATTCGCGTGACCTGGCCAACTGGATGAGCGATATTCTCGACGATATGGGCAATGAAGATTTAATCGCAACCGTCAGGTCAAAGGTCAGCGAAATTTGCGCACGTTTGCCGGTTTACCGGAATTAAAGCCGTCGCGTCATGAAATGTCCTTTCTGCGGTACGCCTGATACACGCGTGGTCGACTCCCGCCTCGCGTCGGAATCGGCCCAGGTGCGCCGCAGAAGGGAATGCGTGTCCTGCGAAACGCGTTTCACCACCTATGAAGCGCCATTACTGAACATGCCGATGGTGATCAAAAACGACGGCAGCCGTGACGCTTTCGACGAGATGCGGTTACGCAGCGGCATGATGCGGGCCTTGGAAAAGCGCCCCGTATCGGCGGAGCAGATCGAAGACGCCATCAATCACATCAAACGCCAGCTGGTCGGCATCGATACCCGGGAAATATCGTCCCGCGAAATTGGCGCCTTGGTGATGCACGAGTTACAGCGGGTCGATCAGGTGGCTTATATTCGATTCGCCTCCGTCTACCTGAGTTTCGAGGACATCCAGGCATTCGAGGAAGCCATTCAAACCCTGGCCGCCGAACCAACCCCCGAAGAGCACCGTCGGCAAGTCCCCTTGATCGATGAGGAGAGTTGATGCCGCAGCGACAGCATCATCGCTGGATGGCGCAAGCGCTGCAACGGGCGCGTAAGGGATTCTATAGCGCCCATCCCAATCCGCGCGTCGGTTGCGTTATTGTCAAGAACGGCACGATGCTTGGCTCTGGCTGGCATGAATACACCGGCGGCCCGCATGCCGAAGTTAATGCGATTGCATCGGCCGAGATTCCGGCCGGCGCCGATTTTTACGTCACGCTGGAACCCTGTTCCCATCACGGCCGGACGCCGCCCTGCGTCGACGCGCTTATCGCCGCCGGCGCGGCGCGTGTTATTGTCGCGATGCAGGATCCGAACTCCGAGGTTGGCGGGCGCGGGCTCGAGCAGTTGCGCGCCGGCGGCATCGAAGTAATCACCGGCGTGCTCGAGTCGCAGGCGCGCGAACTCAATCGCGGGTTTGTAAAACGTATGCAGCGGCAGCTGCCATTTGTCAGCATTAAAATGGCCTTATCCCTCGATGGCCGCAGCGCACTGGCCAATGGCGTCAGTAAATGGATTAGCGGCGAACCTGCGCGGCGTGACGTACAATTCCTACGTGCTCGGGCCTCGGCTATTCTAAGTTCTGCGCAGACGGTGCTCGACGACGATCCATCCCTGAACCTGCGGCTGTCGAATCAAGAGTTGGGCCAGACGCGGGACGCACGGCAGCCAATCCGGGTGTTGGTGGATTCCGAGCTGCGCCTGAGCGGTCGGGAAAAAGTGTTTGCCAACGCGGGCGAGATCTGGATTTATACCTGCAGCGACGATACCGAGCGCAAGCGTCGATTGCTCGAGCGCGGCGCGCAGGTGATCGAGACGACGCCGTCCGAGACGGGCCGGTTAAAGCTGAGTGCGATGCTGCAAGATATGGCCGCGCGCGGTATCAACGAAGTGCATACCGAATGCGGCAGCCGACTCGCGGGCGCGCTGATCGAGCAGCGCTTGGCCGATGAGATGATACTTTACCTGGCGCCACATTTACTGGGCAGCCGGGCGCGCGGCGGATTCGATCTGGGCGAGTTGACCGCCATGGATCAGCGCAGGCCCTGTCGCATTAGCGATTGCCGCCAAATTGGTGAGGATTTGCGCTTAACCTTGAATTTCGAACAGGATTAGCCGTGTCGACTATTGTTGCCGTAATAAAAAATAGACAGGCGTGCATTGCCGCAGACAGCCTGACCAGTTTTGGTGATACCCGCCAGGCAGCTGAATTTGTCAGCGACTACGAAAAAATTATCACCTTTGCCGATCATAACCACATCGGTATAGTCGGTAGCGCGGCGCATCATCTGGTGATGCAAAATTTGCTGCAAAAGCATGCCGACAAAGTTGATTTCTCGGACCGTTTCCATATCTTCGAAACCATACGCCAGCTCCATCCGATACTAAAGGAGGAATATTTTCTCAACAGCAAGGATGAGGATGACGATTCATACGAGTCTTCCCGGGTCGATGCGCTAATTATGAATCGCGCCGGCATTTTCGGGCTTTACTCGCTGCGCGAAGTCGAGCAGTACACTCGCTTCTGGGCGATCGGTTCGGGCGCCGAATTTGCGCTGGGAGCGATGCAAGTAGCCTGGGATCAATTCGATGACGCCGGCGCGGTCGCGCGCGCCGGGATCGAGGCCGGTGCCTGCTTCGACACCGGTAGCGCATTGCCCATGACTAGCTACAGTTTGGAGTTGGATTGATGTTTACAGGAATCATCCAGGCACTTGGTAGCGTCGCCGGCAATCAAGCGCGGGGCGGAGATATCCGGCTCACGATCGAATGTGGCGGCCTGGACCTGTCGCGCGCGCAACTTGGCGATAGCATTGCGGTTAACGGGGTATGTCTGACCGCGATCCAGCTCGGTGAGCAGTCTTTCTGCGCGGATGTTTCGCTGGAAACCATGGGCAAGACCAGCCTCGGTGAACTCGCCCTTGGCAGCCCGATCAATCTGGAACCCGCGCTGACGTTGCAGGATGCCCTCGGGGGACACCTGGTCAGCGGACATGTGGACGGGATCGGCACGATAGTGGAAATGCAGCCGGACGCGCGCTCGATTCGCTACCGTTTTGAGATCGAACCCGCGCTGCAGCATTATGTCGCTACCAAGGGTTCGATCGCCATCGACGGCTGCAGCCTGACGGTCAACCGCGTCGACGGCAATCGTTTTGATGTTAATATTGTGCCGCATACCCAGCAGCAAACAGTTTTCCAGTACTATCAGCCGGGTGCCCGGGTTAATATCGAAGTCGATATAATCGCGCGCTATCTAGAGCGCCTGCTGCATGGCCGATCCGATGCCAATTCAGACAAAGACCAACAGATGCTCGAAACCCTGATAAAATCCGGATTTGTCAATCATGAATAAGCCAGTCTTGTTAGATATGAAATTAAACTCGACCCAGGAAATTATCGACGATATCAAAGCCGGCAGAATGGTGGTGATCATGGACGATGAAGACCGGGAGAATGAAGGCGATATTTTAATGGCCGCGGCGGCGGTCACCGCCGATCACATCAACTTCATGGCCAAATACGGACGCGGTCTGATTTGCCTGACGCTGTCGGAGCAACGCTGCAAACAATTGCGTCTGCCTCTGATGGTGGGAGATAACCGCGCCGCCATGGAAACCAATTTCACGGTTTCGATCGAGGCCGCCGTCGGGGTTACCACCGGGATTTCGGCGGCCGATCGAGCGGCCACTATTCACGCCGCGATCGAGACCGATGCGACCCCCGAAAGCGTCGTGCAACCCGGGCATATATTTCCGGTGATGGCGCGTAAGGGCGGCGTTTTGTTTCGCGCCGGCCATACCGAGGCGGGTTGCGATCTGGCGCGTCTGGCCGGATTCGAGCCGGCCGCCGTCATCGTCGAAATTCTGAATGACGACGGCTCCATGGCGCGGCGTAAGGACTTGGAAAAATTCGCGATGAAGCACGATTTGAAAATCGGCACTATCGAGGATTTGATTCGTTATCGAATCGAGAACGAACATACGGTTGAACGCATTGTCGAATCGCGTTTCGCGACCGATTTTGGCGAGTTCAAGCTGTTTGCCTTCGAGGACAGCATCGCGCAGGAACTGCACCTGGCGCTGGTCAAGGGTGTGATTAATCCCGATAAACCGATTCCGGTGCGCGTGCACGTGCAAAACACGCTGAGCGATTCGCTGGCGGGAACCCAAGGGCGTGGCTGGCCGTTGCGCGATGTCATGCAAACCATCGCTAGCGCCGGCGAAGGCGTCATCGTATTTCTGCGCCAGGCGGAAACGCCCAAGGACATGGTGCACATGATCGAATCGATGATCCAGGCGCATGGCGATGAAGATCATGGAGACGATCAGCGCACCTATGGGATCGGTGCGCAGATCTTGGCCGATCTCGGGGTGCGTAAAATGCGGCTGTTGAGCGCACCCAAGGTGTTCCACGGTCTGGCCGGTTTCGGACTCGAAGTCGTAGATTATTATTCTGATCAGGAGTAACCCAATGACGGATGCCAACAAAATCGACGGTGACTTGACGGTCAACCAGGCGAAAATCGCCATCGTCGTCGGACGCTTCAACGGTTTTATCGTCGAAAGCCTGCTGAGTGCGGCGCTGGATACGCTGCAGCGGGCAGGAATCGACGCCGGGGATATCACTGTCAGCCATGTTCCCGGTGCGCTCGAAATTCCGCTGGTGGCGCAAACTTACGCTGCCGCCGGTAAACATGACGCGGTGATTGCGTTGGGCGCGGTAATTCGCGGCGCCACTCCGCATTTCGACATCGTCGCCGGAGAAAGCGCCAAGGCGCTGTCTGCGCTGGCGCTGGCTCATTCTTTGCCGGTAGTGAACGCGATACTGACTACCGATACTATCGAGCAGGCGATTGAACGCGCCGGCACCAAGGCGGGCAACAAGGGAGCCGATGCCGCCATGAGCGCGATGGAAATGATCAGCCTGTTGCGCAAGATCAAGTAGGTAAAGATTCCCACGTGAATGACAAGGCGCGATTTATCAAGCAGCGCAAGCATGCCCGGGACAAGGCCTTGCAGGCGCTGTACCAATGGCAGCTGTCGGGTGAAGATCTCGACTGGATAAGAGACCATTATCTAGAGGAGCAGGGGGTGTCTTCAGGCGATGAAGAATATTTTCTCGAATTACTGTACCGGATTCCACCTAGCGCCGTAGCCCTCGACGCGAAGTTTCGCAAGTATGTCACCAATTTTGAAGATCATCTGGACCCCATAGAAACCAATATTCTACGTATCGCAACCCACGAGCTGGAACATCATCCTGAGATTCCCTACAAGGTCGTGATCAACGAAGCGATCAAACTCGCTAAAACCTATGGCGCCGAAGATAGCCATAAGTTTGTCAACGGGGTGCTCGATCCACTTTGTCGGGAGTTGCGCGAAATCGAAGCGGCCAGGTAAACGGCGCGCCGGAGACAACGATGGCGAACGAGTTTGCGATCATCCAACAGTACTTTACGGGTATTGGCGATCCCGCCAGCGGCACCATCCTCGGAATTGGCGACGATGCCGCAGTGGTCGAAGTGCCCGCCGGCCAGCAACTGGTGATCAGTATGGATACCTTGATCGCCGGAATTCATTTCCCGCAGTCTACCGCTCCTGCCGACATCGCCTACAAGGCGCTGGCGGTTAATCTCAGCGACCTGGCGGCGATGGGCGCCTACCCCGCCTGGTTTCTGCTGTCGTTGAGCCTGGAGCACGACGACTCGCAATGGTTGGCGCAATTTGCGGCTGGATTGAAACAGGTTGCGGATAGCTACGCTCTGCAGTTGATCGGTGGGGATACCTGCCGCGGAAAGCTTGCCATCAGCATTCAGATCGCGGGTTACGTGCCCAGTGGCCGATATGTTACACGCCGAGGTGCAGCCGTGGGGGACATCATTCTGGTTTCGGGGGAACTCGGTAACGCGGCGCTAGGATTGGCGCAGATCGAGGGAAAACTGGAACTTGAGCCGAGGTTACTAGCGAAAAGTGAAGCCGCGTTAAACCGACCGCAGCCGCGGCTCGAACTGGTCTCTTTCCTACGCGAATTTGCCAGTTCGGCAATCGATATATCCGACGGACTAGTGGCCGATCTCAGGCATATACTCGACGCCAGCGGCTGTGGCGCCGTAATCGAAAAGGCCGCGTTACCGGTAGACTTCTGGATTGAACAACAGGGACTCTATGAGTACGCGCTCGAAGCCGGCGACGACTACGAAATTTGCTGCACCCTGCCGCCCGGTTTCCAGGCCGAGATCGAGCGCTGGAATAGTGCGCATCCGCAAACCCGATTGACGCCCATCGGTGAAATAACGGAATCCGGATATCAATTGCTCGACGGTGAACAATCGATCGATATAAGTCGACGCCAAGGGTATCGGCACTTTGGCTAACCCGCAGCTCTCGCCCAGGCTGTTACGCAACCCGCTGCATTTATTGTCGCTGGGTTTCGGTTCCGGCCTCGCTCCGGTTGCGCCCGGGACCTTTGGTACCCTGGTCGCGGTGCCTTTTTACCTGTTGTTAGCCCAGTTGAGTCTGCCCTGGTATCTATTGGCAGTGAACCTTGGGTTCGCTATCGGGGTCTATATATGCCAGTACACCAGCGATGCGCTCGGGGTTCACGATCACGGCGGTATCGTCTGGGATGAGTTCGTCGGCTACTGGATTACGATGATCGCGGTACCGTTTGCCTGGCAATGGATACTGCTTGGTTTTGTGCTATTTAGAGGATTCGATATTGTTAAACCCTGGCCGGTTAAAATTGCGGATAAAAAAATCAAAGGCGGTTTCGGAATCATGCTCGACGATGTTCTGGCGGGGTTGTACGCCCTGGCCTGTATGCATCTGGTGCTGTGGTTGGTGAATTAGATGTTGCCGCGTCCGATGCTGCTGCTAACGCTGTTGAACCTGTGGTTGGGGGTAACGCTCGCCGCCGACAATGGCGTTAAGGTGATAGCGCTGTTCTCCAACAAGGCGCTACTGCAGATCGGCGACAAGCAAAAAATCGTTAGAACGGGAGAAACCTTCGAAGGCGTGCTGCTGCAAGCGGCTTCGGGACGCGGTGCGGTCGTCGTTATCGACGGCAAACCGGTGAAACTGGGATTGAATCAATCGATTGCCGGAAATTTCAAGAAACCGGAACGCAGCAGCCTAAAGATCTATCCCGATTCGATCGGGATGTATTTTGTCAACGGCATGATCAACGGCCAGCGCACGCGTTTTTTGGTTGACACCGGCGCCACCTTCGTAACTCTCAGCGGTAACAAGGCCAAGCAGCTCGGTATCGATTTTCGTAAAGGTGTCCCCAATACCGTGCAAACTGCTTCTGCATTGGTGCAGGCCTGGACCGTCAAGCTCGATGCCGTCATTGTCGGCGGCATTCGCGTTAACAATGTCAACGCCAACGTAATCGCCGGGGCGCAGCCCGCCGAAGTTTTGCTCGGCAACTCTTTTCTGGAACACACCCATATGCAGAAAGCAGGCTCGGTGCTGGAACTGAAGAAACGGTTTTAAAAGCCAAAATAGTCGGACTTATCGGCCAATATTCCGTTAAAATACCGCGCTTCTCAATACTAGCCCGACCTTAATGATTAAAACCCGATTTGCTCCGAGCCCAACCGGTGTCTTGCACCTTGGCGGCGCCAGAACGGCGCTGTTTTGTTGGCTTTACACCAGAAAAATGAATGGCAGCTTTGTTCTGCGAATCGAAGATACCGACCTCGAGCGTTCGACTCCCGAGTCGGTAAAGGCGATTCTGGATGGTATGTCCTGGCTGGGTCTCGACTACGATGAAGGGCCTTTTTTCCAAACCAAGCGCTTCGATCGCTATCACGAAGTCATCGATCAATTAATCGAACAGGGCGATGCCTATTACTGTGAGTGTTCGAAACAGCGTTTGGACGAGTTGCGTGAACGCCAGATGGCGGCAAAACAAAAGCCTCGCTACGACGGTTGTTGCCGCGATCTGGGCTTGCAGCCCGATCCCGTGAAACCGCGGGTGGTTCGCTTCAAAAATCCCACACAGGGCGTCGTCAGTTTTAACGATCACGTAAAAGGGCGGATCGACGTCAATAATTCCGAACTCGACGACTTGATCATTAAACGCAGCGACGGCAGTCCGACCTATAATCTCTCGGTCGTGGTCGATGACCTGGATATGGACATTAGCCATGTATTGCGCGGCGATGACCATGTCAATAATACACCGCGGCAGATCAACATTCTGCGGGCGCTAAAGGCGCCGGTTCCCGAATATGCGCATGTGCCGATGATTCTCGGCGACGACGGCAAGCGTCTTTCGAAACGCCACGGCGCAGTCGGCGTGATGGAGTATTTTGAAGCCGGTTATTTACCGCAGGCCTTGCTGAACTATCTAGTAAGACTGGGTTGGTCTCATGGCGACCAGGAAATTTTCAGCCAGCAGGAAATGATCGATTTATTTGCACTGGATGCGCTTAACCGGGCGCCTTCGTCTTTTAATACCGAGAAACTGAACTGGATCAACCAGCAGTATCTAATGAGTCTACCGCTGGCTGAGATAGTGGCGCTGGTCAGGCAGCGGCTGGAGCGGTTGAAAGTTGATCATGATCCTGATTTCGATCTGGCGACGATCGTGGATTTGTATCGACAACGGGTAGTGACGATCAATGAGTTGGTGGACAGTATCGGTTATTGTTTTCAGGAATTTGAGCACTATGACGATAAAGCCGCCAACAAAGTGTTGAAAGCACCGGCCCTGGAACCCTTGCAGCGCGCGCTCCGCTTATTTTCAGGGCTGGAAAGCTGGGATGCGGCATCGATACATGCCGTAATCGAAACGATTACCGAGGAGCTCGAAGTGGGTATGGGCAAGGTCGGACAACCCTTGCGGGTCGCGGTTACCGGCGGCTCGTTTTCGCCGCCGATCGATCAAACCATCGAGCTGCTCGGTAAGCCGCGCAGCATCGCTCGGATTCGGCGTGCGATCGACTATATTTCCGCCAATAGCCCATCCTGATTCTTTATATTATTCGGCAACATGCTATATACACTTAGGCAAATGCCGTATCAGCCTGATGGATTCGGCCCCCGACCAAATGAGGCTTCAACAGGGATCGAAACGAATACGGCTCCCAATAGGGAACAGCTCAGACAGTAGGCATGAAGAAAAGTAATTTAGTGTCCCGAGAAACGATCAATTGCGTAGTGATGTTTGCCGATGTGGCCGGCAGCACGGCTATGTATGAGAATATGGGCGACGATTTGGCGAGGGAGCGTATCTCCAAGGCGTTGAACGCGCTAATTTCAATATCGCGACGTCACAGCGGCAAGTTGGTAAAGACCATCGGTGACGAAATTTTGGTATATTTCACCGATATCGATATGGCGGTGTTCGCCGCCAAGGCGATTCAGGAAACCATGGAAGACGATCGCTCTCCCGAAACCATCGGCGTATCGATCAGAATCGGTATGCAGTTTGGCAGTGCCATCCTCGAGAACGACGATATATTCGGCGATACGGTAAATGTCGCAGCGCGTGTCGCGAGCATGGCCAAGGCGCGGCAGATTCTTTGCACCCAGGAAATCGCGTTTTTGGTCAAGAATGCGGATCTGTCCAATAACATGCGCCCCTACGACCGGCTGCGCGTCAAGGGACGTAACGAGCAACTCGATGTTTACCTGTTTGCCTGGGAACAGGAAGGCGACATAACTAATATGGCGACCGCCAGCAGCTTCACTAACCCGGCCCGTCACGAACAGGTCAAGAGCCTGACTCTCAATTACGAGGGTGAGCCCCACGAGATTACAAATGAAACGACTTCTTATCTCCTCGGCCGGGATCGGGACTGCGAGCTGTTAATCAAAGGCGACCTGATTTCTCGCTATCACTCTAAAATCGAGCATCGGCGGGGTAAGTTCATCATTACCGATCAGAGCACCAACGGCACCTTCGTGCGCACCTCTGAAGGACAGGACGTTTACCTGCGTCGCGAAGAGTTCACACTATTTGGCTCGGGATATATAAGCCTGGGTAAAAAAGTCGATCTGAACGATGCAAATGTAATTCAATTTCTGTGTGAATAACGCGATATAATCCCGCCGTCTATTCGTCGGAGATGTATCATGTCGCCAGGAAGTAATAGCTTTAACACCCTCACAACCCTCGAGGTAGACGGCCAGGAATTTCATTATTTCAGCCTCGAGAAACTCGCCGAGCAAATACCCGAAATCGGTCGACTGCCTTATTCATTGAAGGTATTACTGGAGAATATTCTGCGGTTCGAGCAGGGCGATCAGGATACGGCGGCGGATATCAAGGCCTTTGGTGACTGGGTGCGGACCGGCAGTTCACAGCGAGAAATCGCGTTTCGGCCGGCGCGTGTGTTGATGCAGGATTTGACCGGGGTCCCGGCCGTGGTCGACCTGGCGGCGATGCGCGATGCCGCCGCTGAAGATCCGCGGCGTATCAATCCACAAATACCGATAGATCTGGTAATCGACCATTCCGTCATGGTCGATGAGTTTGCCTCGCCGAACGCCTTTGCCGCCAACGTTGCGCTGGAAGTCAAGCGCAACGACGAACGCTATCGTTTCCTGAAGTGGGGTGCCGAAGCCTTCGATAATTTTCGCGTGGTGCCGCCAGGGACCGGTATTTGCCATCAAGTTAACCTCGAATACCTCGCAAAAACGGTTTGGCAACAACAGCTTAACGGTAAGACTTACGCCTTTCCGGACAGCCTGGTGGGAACCGATTCACACAGCACCATGATCAACGGTCTCGGCGTGCTGGGTTGGGGTGTCGGCGGCATCGAGGCGGAAGCGGGGATGCTCGGACAACCGATTTCGCTGCTGATACCGGAGGTCGTCGGCTTTCGGTTCACCGGTCAATTAGCTGATGGTATTACCGCTACCGATCTGGTGTTGACCGTAACGCAGATGCTGCGTGAGCACGGCGTGGTCGGCAAATTTGTCGAATTCTTCGGCGAAGGTTTGGTACAACTTCCGTTAGCTGATCGCGCCACGCTGGCCAACATGTCACCCGAATATGGCGCTACCTGCGGATTCTTCCCGGTGGACGTGGAGACAATTCGCTACCTGGGTTTGACCGGGCGCAACGCGCAAACTCTGGAGCTGGTCGAAGCCTATTGCCGGGCGCAAGGCATGTGGTATCAGGCCGATACGCCGGACCCGGTTTTCAGCAGTAGCCTGACGTTGGACCTGGCTTCGGTCGAAGCTTCTCTGGCCGGTCCCAAACGCCCGCAGGATCGCGTGGCCCTGGGGGGTGTCAAGGCGGCAACCCAGTCGATTATCGGCAATAAGAGCGCACTTAAACGCGGCGCCGATGATGAACTGCAGCACGGCGATGTTGTCATTGCGGCGGTGACTTCTTGCACCAATACGTCGAATCCCAAGGTTATGATGGCGGCGGGGTTGCTGGCGCGAATCGCGCGCGCGGCTGGTATTTCCACCAAGCCCTGGGTCAAGACTTCGCTGGCGCCGGGTTCGAAAGTGGTCACCGAGTATCTGACGGCTGCCGGCTTGCAACAGGAACTCGATGCGATCGGGTTCAATCTGGTCGGCTATGGCTGCACTACCTGTATCGGCAATTCGGGACCCTTACCCGAGGCCATCGAAAAACAGATTCGCGAACGCGATCTCACCGTTGCCAGCGTACTCTCCGGAAACCGTAATTTCGAAGGCCGCATTCATCAGCACGTCCGGGCGAACTGGCTGGCCTCTCCACCGCTGGTGGTCGCTTACGCGCTCGCCGGCAGTACCCGCATCGATTTGACGGCCGAACCGATAGGCGAATCCGACGACGGCAAGGCCGTGTATTTGCGAGACATCTGGCCGAGCAACCAGGCAATCGCCGATGAAGTCTTGAAAGTCGATCAGGCGATGTTCAAGCAGCAGTATGCAGATGTGTTCAGCGGCGACGATAATTGGCGCGGAATCGATGTCGAGCGCAGTATGACCTACCGCTGGGACGACACATCGACCTATATTCGCAATCCGCCTTATTTCAGCCTCGATAATAGCAATCAACTGCAACCGGTAGTGGGCGCGCGTATCCTGGCGCTGTTCGGCGATTCGATCACCACCGATCACATATCGCCGGCCGGCGCCATAGCCGTAGACAGTCCCGCCGGCAAATACTTGCTGGAGAAGGGCGTCGATCGTAACAGCTTCAACTCCTATGGTTCACGCCGGGGCAATCACGAGCTGATGATGCGCGGTACCTTCGCCAATATTCGTATTCGTAACGAAATGACCCCGGATATCGAAGGTGGCGTTACGACATTCATGCCCGGCGGCGAAACCATGAGTATTTATGACGCGGCGATGAAATATCGACAAACGGATACGCCGCTGGTGGTCATCGCCGGCAAGGAGTACGGTACGGGGTCAAGCCGGGACTGGGCCGCCAAGGGGACGCGATTGCTCGGGGTCAGGGCGGTGATTGCGGAGAGCTTCGAGCGTATTCATCGATCCAACCTGATCGGCATGGGGGTATTGCCGCTGCAGTTCATCGACGGCTTCGATCGCAAGCGGTTGCGCTTAAACGGTACCGAAAACATCACCATTTCAGGCATGCAGCAAGGTTTGCAGCCGGGACAAAAAATGGAACTTTCGATTAGCGACGAGAGCGGCAGCGTGCTGGCGGTGGACGTAATGTGTCGCATCGATACGCGGGATGAGGTGGCATACTATGAAGCCGGCGGCATACTACAGTATGTGCTCGATAAGGAATAGCCGAGTCCAAGCGTGCTGATCACCTTTAAGACCAAAGCTTATGCAAATATCACCATGTTCGGCGATGTCGGAAAATCAATGCTGGAAATGATGGCTTTCGGAAGCTCGGTGCCGGGCGCGATCAACGCCGGGGATGTCGCCACCGCGCTGGCTAATCTCGAGTTGGCGTTGGATAAAATACCGCAGCATGCCGAGCCGGCCGGCGAGGCCGATGCCGATCAACCGGCAGTTAGCCTGCATACCCGCGCGCGACCCTTGATCGAGTTATTGCAAGCCGCTATCGCCGCGGAAACTTTTGTGCGCTGGGAATAGCGCTGCGCTTAGGTTTGCGACTTTCATGCTTGCGGCTTTGACAACGGAGTAATCGACATCGATACCCAGGCAAACCCACGGCGGGCTTTCTGGGTAACGATGCAAGCGGCACAATGGTCGCTAAAAAAATTACGCCTGCCTATGCAACGCGGAATGAACCCGGAGCTGTGGGAATATATCCGATTCGTCTGAATTAAACACACGCCGATCGACTCCGAAACCTGCCGATGCCGCTTGCAAATGCCGCGGACGCTGGCGCCGGGACTCTACCGAGACCTTCGCCAAGAGCATGGAGCGCGGTTTTGGCAGCAGAGCCGACCAAGCGCCGGTGCGCGACATCACGGATTGTCGGTTTAAGTGGCGTTAGCCCTGCGCCGTTACTTGCTCAGTGGGTCGCTGACCATCGAATCGACCACGGCGGTCCAGCCGCGGGCAATATTATCGTGGTTGTAACCGCCGCCGCCCATCGCCAACATCCGTCCCGCGCAATAGTCATCCGCGATTTGGCGTAAACTTGCCGCGGCGTGCGCATGTGAAGCCGGGCTGAATTCCATGTTGGTGATCGGATCGCCCTTGATGCTGTCGGCGCCGCATTGCAGCAATATGAATTCGGGTTCGTGCTTACGCAGATAGCTTTCGATGATTGGCCACACTTCCTCGAATACCGAATCATCGGAAAAGGGCGGCACCGGGACGTTTAGCTTGGTGCCTTCGGCTGCGCCGACGCCGGTTTCATTGACGAAGCCGGTGCCCGGATAAAGGGTACGGCCGTCTTGATGAATGTCGGCGAAAATGAGATCGGGGTCGTCTTCGAAACTGTAAAACACGCCGTCGCCGTGGTGCGCGTCGATGTCGATATAGGCAACCCGTTTGATGCCGTATTGTTCACGCAGGTATTCGATTGCGATGCCGCAATCGTTGAACACGCAAAACCCGGCGGCAACGTGTCGGCGGGCGTGATGCAGTCCGGCTATCGGGGAAAAAGCGCGCTTGAATTCACCCTTCATGATGCGATCGATCGCGTCGGTTACCGATCCGGCGACATGGCTTGCGGCTTCGAACATACCGACGAACGAAGGTGTGTCGCCGCCGTCGAGATAGCCGTGCCCGCTGACCGAAAAATCGCGCACCTTATCGATATAGTCGCCTGTATGAAATAACTCGATGCGATCGCTGGTGGCCGCTACCGGAGTTTGAATTACCAGTTGTTTGTCCAGGTCCCGGCGGATCAATTCGGCCTGGAAGGCATCGTGGCGTTGCGGGCCGAACGGATGCCCGTCTTTGAAACCGTAATCGGCGAGAGCCTGTCCGAGGTAAATGCAGGTGTCTTTGGAAGACATGGTTGAGTACCGGTTGAATTAATCAGTCCATTAAAGACCATCTCCGGTGGGTGGGTCAATTCCGAGTTTAAAAGCAACCGTGATACTAATCCTCGGTCTGTCCGATAACCCACTGATGGTCACATTTCTGACAGCGTGCGTAAATTGGCCAGGTATCTACGCGCACCTCGAATAGTCCGTATTTACCGCAATGGCTGCAGGTGACGGAACTGGCGCACTGCTGGGCGAACGAAAACTGCATCCAGAAGCGGCGAAACAATTCGATCGCGGCCAGTCCGATGCCGTACAGAACCACTAGAGAAATTATGGTGAAGATACCGGATAGGTTTTTGCCGACAAACTCGACAATCGCCGCAAACAGGAAGCCGCACATTAGGCAACTGAGCAGCCAGGCAAAGCTCAAATAAAGCTGTTTTTCATGCCAGCGGTTGAATTTTTGATGTTGCATGAGCCGGTTATGCATGCTCCCGTCCTGGGCCGTTGATTATATTCCTGTTGTCGGCATTTTTCCGACAATATTTAAATTTGCCGATTTGCCCATATATATCATTGAATTGCTTAATTTTTTTCATTTCCTTCATTGTTTGAACTCGGGAATGAACTAGCAACAATGCTAGATGAAGCGCTCACAACAATAAGGAGATGCGCAATGCTAATGGTATTTTTATCAGTCGCGGCATTGATTGTCGCAGCAGTAATTTCGCAGCGTAGTCTTTCCGGCCGACCGGCCATCGACCGCGCAGTCAAGGTCTCATTGGTGATCTTCGCCATCATCGGTTTCCTGTCGCGCTCGTTCGTAATTGTCGATGGCGATGAAATCGGAGCGCTCAAGCGCATCTACCTCGGCGATGAACTGCCGTCGGGACGCATTATCGCACTCGATGGTCAAAAGGGTCCGCAGGCTGAAATACTCGGACCGGGATTCCATTTGATTCCGTTTGTGAGGGTATTGTTCGAGGTTGAATTCTTCCCGGTGCAGGAAGTCCCCGAGGGTCAGTATGGCCTGCTGGTGAGCAACGACGGCCGCTCGATCGACGAAGGCGCCTATATCGCGAATCCATGGTTCGAAGGTAAAGAGGATGACATGTTGGACGCGACCTATTTCCTCGAAAACGGAGGCCAGAAAGGGCCGCAGTTCAACGTGTTGAAGCCGGGTAAATACCGACTCAATCCGTATTTGTTTAAAATCAACAAGCTGCTGGCAACCGACGTCCCCACCGGTCACGTCGCGGTAATTCGCAGTAATATCAAGACCACTCTGGAAGATTGCCCGGATCCGGCGAAATCGGTTGGTACAGCGGATAAAAGCGTTGCCTTGCCGCTGGTGCCGAAGGGCTGCGTCGGTGTCTGGGAAGAACCGATTCCGCCGGGTCGCTACTACCTCAACGAAAAGGCGTTTGTCACCACTATCATCCCGACCCGGCTGCAGACCTGGGTTTACAAGGGCGGTTATACCGCGCGCCGGATCAATCTGACGGTATCCGATGAAGGCAAGATTCAACAAAAGGAAGTCTCGGAAGTGATCGCCGTGCCGAAGAATGCCGCCGATCGAGCCATCAACGTGCGCGTCGAGGGCTGGACCGTGCCGGTTGAAATGCGCGTTGTGGTCGCGGTGAACCCGGCGAACGCGGCCAAGGTGGTTGCCTCGGTGGGCGGCTTGAAGCAGGTTGAAGACAATATCATTACGCCGGTGATTCGCGATATTTTACGCACCATCGGCGGTCATCGCGGTCGCAAGGTGTTAGACCTGGTGGAGAAGCGGGCCGAAATCGTCGCCGAAGTCGAACGGGCGATCGTGCCGGAAGGTTTGAAGGCCGGGGTTACCATCCAGGAAGTTCGCATGGGTGAACCCGCAATTCCGCCCGAGCTGCTGGTGGCCACGCTGCGCGAGCAATTGGCGATCCAACTGCAGGCGACCTACAAGAAGGAACAGGATGCGCAGCGCGAACGGATCAAGGTCGAGCGCGAACGCGCTACCGCCGATCAGCAGAAAGAGCTGGTGGCGGCCGAAATCCGTAAAAAGGCTGCCGAATTCACCAAGGAGCAACTGCGTTTGCTGGGTGAGGGTGAAAAGCTGAAACTGCTCGAAATCGCCAAGGGTCAGGAGGCGCAGGCGCTGGTGCTGGGCAAGGAAGCCGCTTTGCAGCTAGCGGCGCTGGAAAAAGCACTTGAAGCCGCCAAGGAAAATCATCGTATCGTCAAGGTGCCCACCGTGCAGGTCATCGGCGGCGAGGCCGGTAGTTTCGAAGGCGCCGCGGCAATCCTCGGTTCATCCAATATCATCCAGGCGATGCAGGGACTCGAGAAAAAAGAGGCCAAGCAATAGTTAATGCGAGTCAGTCGTCCGCGGCGAGCCGTTATTGCCGCCGGCGATCGGCTTCATTCCGGGGTCGATTTGCCGCATTTGTTGCAACAGATCGAGACCGAGTTTCGAATCAGCATCCTCGATAGCGATTGCACCGGTTGTCTTCAACGGCGGCAGGCCTCGATTTTACCATCGCCGATCGTCGCCGGACGCGCCTATTACAAATCGATTGGCGTATGCAGTCAGTGATATCAAATCATGCTATCTTTGCCGCCGAATGAACAAGCCGATAATTCAAATTACCAGTGAGCCGATCGGCGTCGGACAGGAACGCGCCTGTTATCAACATCCCGACGACGATGGCAAGGTCATCAAAATACAGAAAGGGGATAGTGATAAGCAAACCCGACGCGAGCTCAGGTTATACAAGACCCTGGCACGGCGCGATTTCAATGGTTTCACCCATATCCCACGCTACCATGGCAGAGTCGCGACCAATCTAGGCGAGGGTTATATGGTGGACAAGATAGCCGACTACGATGGTGCGGTTTCCAAGTCCCTGTGGTGGCATTTCGAGCGCGGTTATCCGGTGGCCGAGTTCGAGCCTTATCTCGATCAGCTCAAACAATACCTGCTCGACAATTTGATCGTGTTCAGCGCCGACATGGGGCGTTACAACATCCTATTTCAGAAAATATCGCCAGGCCAAGCGCGCTTGGTGGTTATCGACGGGCTGGGAAATCATACGGCGATCAACTGGCTCGACAATAATAACTACTTTGCAAAGGGTAAAATCAATCGTCGCTGGCGGCGTTTTATTGCGCGGTTACGCGGATACTCGGCGGAATTGATGCGCGCTCACGATGCCAGCCCGAAAATGCTGGATGCAGCCTACCGCAAATCGGGATCAGCAAATGGCGCACTCCGGCAGTAAGGTTTATTGATTTGCGCTAGCCCTAACCGATAGCAGGCATTCGCATTTATCCATGCGAGCGAGTCATGCGAGCGCACTGCGCAGGTGACGCTAGGACTTTTCGCTGGCAGATTGACAATTCAGGCAAAGATCGGCAAAGGGTTGGACCTGTAAACGTGCAAATGTTATGGGCTCCCCGCAATGTTGGCAGAAACCGAATTCCCCGTTGGCGATGCGCTGCAGCGCGCGTTCGACTTGCTTTACTATCCGGGTTGACTGTTGTTGGTTGGCTAGCGCCATCTGCTGCTGCTGGATCGCGTCGATGCGCGATACCCGGCCCACCGATTGCTGGTCGAGCGCCACCGGCTTTGTGGCCGCGGCCACCTGTGCGAGTTGCAATTCGAGTAAGCGTTTTTGGGTTTCGAGTAGCGCCTGCAACTCGTCTATTTGATCCTGCTCGAGCTCGGGCGTGGACACCGCTTAGTTTTCCTCTGACGCTTTGCCCGGGTTCGGCTCGATGCCGTAGTCGGTGCGCGTAACGCGATGTTGGCGCGTGTATTCGCGGATGCTACGATTCTTTTCAATCGATTCCGGGCGCGCGTATCCGCGTCCATGATCGAGATGCACGCAGCTGCAACGATAGCGTACTTGCCGGGTTTTGAGGCCCAAGTTCATCAAGCGTTCGCCAAATTCGCGATCCTGACCGCCATATTGCATGCGCTCGTCGAAACCGTTGGTCTCGATAAAATGTTTTTTCCAGGTCGATGAACTGTGTCCATTCCAGGTGGCGCGCGTAATCGTCAGGGCATCCAGAATCGCGCCCAACAACGGATGAGAATAAAGTTTTGCAATCTTCGGGGTGAAGGCTACGCCGTGGCGCAATAACCAGCCGGGTCGGGTGCAGTCGCCGCTGAGGATGTTCTGTTTTGAAATCGCGCGCGAGACGTCGAGTGGCAGCTTGAAATAACCGCCCGACAACAGGGTGTTTTCCGCCGCAAGCGCGACGTGGTTTTGGACGAATGCAGGGTGCGGGATGCAGTCGCCGTCGGTAAAGATCAGATATTCGCCGCGGCTCGCGATTATGGCTTTATTCATGATACGGCATTTCTGAAAACCGTCATCAGGCTGCCAGATGTGTTGAATCGGAATGTCGATTTCAGTCTTGAGCCGTTCGACGACTGCACGCGTCTCCTCATCCGATCCGTCATCGGCAACGATGATTTCGAAATCGCGGTAGGACTGGGCCGAGAAGCCCCACAAGGTTTTTTCCAGCCACCGCGGATGGTTATAGGTTGTGAAGATTACCGAGGCAAACATCAGCTGCACTCCGCGTAAATCGATTCCAGTTTGGCGCATTGCCGGCGCACATCAAAGTCCTTCTCTACCCGTTCTCTGCCAGCAATTCCCATTTTGCGACGCAGGCTCGAATCTTCCAGCAGCTGCGCGATATTTTGTGTTAGCCCCGCCACGTCCTTTTCTTCGCACAACAAGGCGGTCGTCCCTTCATCGACCGCTTCGACCAGGCCTCCACTACGAAAACTGACCACCGGGGTTTGCAGCGCCTGGGCCTCGAGGAATACCATGCCGAGCCCCTCCGCGTCACCGCTCCGGGCGGTGATGCTGGGCGCGACAAATAGCCAAGATCGCGCCAATTGTTGCCGGATCTCGGCGGCAGTGGCGGTGCCGGCAAACTCGACGTTTAATTGCCGCGAATTCACCTCCTGTTGCAGCGAGGGTTTTAATTCGCCTTCCCCGATAATGGTCAGCCGCAGATCGGGGAAGCGCGATTCCAACTGCTCCATTGCCTGCAGTAGATAGGTACAGCCCTTTTTTTCCACCAGGCGACCGACAAACAGCAGCGAAGGGTCGTCGGTCTCGATTTTTTCCTGGGAAAATCTGTCCAGATCGATACCAATATAATGTTGTATCAATTTCTCTTCGGGGCAGCCGCGCGCGAGTGCCTGTTCGGCGATAAATTTTGATACGGCGATTACGCGATCGACCTGCTCGAAAAAGCTTTTTGTTCGTCCACCGGCAAGCTTCGCGTTTTCGTATTTAGTGATGTCATGGCCATGGAGCGTGGTGATGACCGGTAATTCGAGCCGCCCGCCCAGCTGCAGTGCGTCGATGCCGTCGTTAAAAAAATGCGCATGAATCAGTTTGGGATGATAGTGCTCGATTGCGGCAAGCCAGCGCCGGTTAGCCGGTAAGCCGAAGCGTATGGCAAGTTTGCCGAGGGCCGGCACCGGGCTAAACTCGGAAAGTAGGACTTGCGGAGCGTTATCAATCATTGCCCGCCCCGATGGATTCTCACCGAAGCCGCAAAAAACAGCCTGCATGCCGGGAAGCAACAGTCCCTGATCGGCGATAAAGGTTTCCGAATAGGAAAGCAAACGCTTTCGAAATATAACAACACTGGGAGTCATGTATTTCTCAATCAATCCCGGGTCTGAGAACCGAGGGTAAACTGTTGACCTGTTACGAGCATTTCAGGCCGCTGCGAATTTCCCGTATCGCCAGTCGCATCTTGATATATCGGCTAAGCGATCGCAGATCCTGTTTATCTTTCAGGATTAGCCAGGGCAGTTGGATTTTCCACTTTTGGCAGCGTTGTTCGAGAACCGTTAATACTTCCCGGGCTTGATCCGGCGGTAGTTTGCGGGATTCGCGCGCGAGCTGAGTCATGGTGCGCAGCATCAGGTTCTTGTGAGCTCGCAAATGAATCTGATTGCGGGCAAATTGCGCGGTGTCTTCGACTGCGCCAAGCCAGTCGAGATAAGAGCCCGACGAAAATTTGCGACCGGTTGATCCACTATCATGATTGCGATATCGATAGACGTTTTTATCGAGCAGCAATAACGATCTGGCATTTGCGAATACTTCGCTACAGTAAAACAAATCCTGGGCCATGCGTACCCCCTCCGGAAACCGGAAGGCGCCTAGACGTTCGCGCCGAAATAACTTGCCCCAAGGGTGGCCCCGTACCTTGTCGTGTTGATACAGGGTGGTCAATACAGCATCGTTTTCGACCCGTTTCGAATGGCCGACGTTATATCTCGCCCCGGTTTCACGAGCCGTGGTAAAGATCGTGTTATTACCCTTGACTATGTCGACGTTAAACGATTCGGCCACCCGGTATAAATCGGAAAATGCCCGTGGCGGCAGCACATCGTCGGGATCTACGAACATGAAGTATTTGCCCGCGGCGACCTCCAGTCCAAGGTTACGGGTGACGCTGACGCCCAGATTGATCTCATTTTCGAAATAGCAAAAATTTGCAGCATGGGCCTTAATCCAGTTTCGGCAGATCTCCCCGCTATTATCCGGTGAGCAATCGTTAATCAGGATCACTTCATACGCCTCGGCAAAATCCTGCCGCGCGATACTGTCAAGGCATTCGTGGACATAGTCCGCGACCTTGAACACGGGTACGATCACAGAAATGGCCGGGATGCCGTTGGTGCTGCTTACATGCATTATTGCCGATCCGACGCGGTTAGCGGGTCTTTACCATTACCGATTCTAGCCATTAACAGCGGAATCAATTTTTCCATAATCATAGTAGCCGATTTCCCCTCGTAATAATCTTTTACGATACGGCCCATGAGATAATTCATGCAGATAAAAATAATTGCGGGTATCAGAGGTAGCATGAGCGACGCCGAAAGCGCGTAGGTTATCACAGGCACCGAGCTTTGTTCCCGTGCCGTTTACCGGCAACGTCGATTTCGCTTTGTTTATTCTCGAGTCGACCGATTGATCGCCTTCGCCGCTAGTTGCCGTCAGTAGCCGATTACTTCGCGGAAGTTGATCCAGGTCAAATAAACCGGCTTGAAATCGACCACCCTAACCCTAGTTAATCGAGCGTACTAAAAGGCCGTTCTTCATGAACGCCGTAATCAATTTACTGGGAGACCGATATGAATCTGGAAAAATTCAAACCCTGGAACTGGTTCAAGCACGAGGAAAGCGATAGCGCCGAAAAGCGGATATCGTTGAGCCGGGAGCGCGCCGGGGAGTAGCCGCTTAGCCAGAGCGGATCTTTGTTTAGCCTGCATCGCGATATGGACCGTTGGTTCGAAAATGCGTTTAAATCAATGGGCATGCCGGCGCTACAATCGCCGGCCACGGGCGGCGCCGGGTTGGCGGATTTTTACCGCCCGCAAATCGATATTTCGGCTGATGCCAACCGCTATCTAATCAATCTGGATGTGCCGGGATTGAACGAGGCCGATTTATCTCTGGAGGTCGCTAGTGACGTATTGACCATCAAGGGCCAAAAAGAAGAAAAAAGCGAAGACAAGGATAAGCATTACTATCGCATGGAACGCAGTTACGGGGCGTTTCAACGCACCCTGGCGTTGCCCGAAGACGCCAATGGCGACGAAATAAAAGCCAAACTCGACAAGGGTGTATTAATGCTCGAAATCCCGCGGCGAACCACGGTCGAGCAAGACGTCAAGCGCATTTCGATTACAACTTGAAACTTTCCCGAACCGGCCGCGTTGCGGCCGGTTTCCTGTTTTTTTCTGTTTGACGGGTATGGGTTTTCAAAGTATGAAAACTAGCTTCAAGCATGCAGCCATATTTTTTTTGGCCGCATTAAGCCTATCGCCAGTCCACGCGGTCCTGCCTGATGTCACGCCCGAGGGGCGAGCGTTTCCCACGCTGGCGCCGATGCTGAAGCGGGTTAATCCCGCCGTGGTCAACATATCGACGTTTTCCAAACGCGAGCAGCAATACAACCCGCTGCTGAACGATCCGTTTTTCAGGCGGTTTTTCGACCTTCCCGAAGAGTATGAATCCGAACGCCAGGCGCCGGAGAGACGCCAGCAAAGCGCGGGATCAGGGGTTATAGTCGGCGCGCTAGATGGGATTGTTATGACTAACTACCACGTGATCCGTAATGCCGAGGACGTCTATGTTTCGCTAATCGACGGCCGCAACCTGAAAGCCGAGGTAATGGGAACCGATGCGCAACTCGATATTGCCATACTAAAGGTCGAGGCGGATGAATTGACCGAGGTCAAAATTGCCGATTCGAACAAGCTCGAAGTCGGGGATTTCGTGGTCGCAATCGGCAACCCTTTCGGACTCGGGCAGACCGTTACCACCGGTATCGTCAGTGCGCTGGGTCGCAGCGGCCTCGGAATCGAAGGCTATGAAAACTTCATCCAGACCGACGCCTCGATCAATCCGGGTAACTCCGGTGGCGCGTTGGTAAATTTGGCGGGTGAACTGGTGGGCATCAATACCGCGATCATCTCACCCGCCGGGGGTAATATCGGTATCGGTTTTGCGATCCCCGCGAACATGGCGCAAGCCAGCATGGCGCAAATCATCGAATTCGGTGAAATCAGGCGCGGGCAGATTGGTGTCGGTATTCAGGATATAACACCCGAGTTGCGCGAAGCTTTCGCCTTGCAAAAAGGCCAATTCGGAGTGCTCGTGACCAAGGTGTTCGAGAATACTCCCGCCGCCGTGGCGGAACTCAAGCCGGGTGATATCATCCTTGAGGTCGACGGCCGGCAAACGCGATCGGCCGCACAGTTGCGCAGTCGGATCGGGATCAAAAAGATTGGCGACAGCGTGCGCCTGACCATTCTTCGCGACGCCAAAACTTTCGAGCGGAACTTGAAAATTGGCGCCGTCAGTACGCCCGTGACGCAGGCTGAGGACTTAACGGATTTGTTGGCGGGGCTGCGCATCGAAAATAATCCGGATGGGGAGGGCGTGTTGGTAGTCGGTTTGGATCCGAATTCACCCGCCGCCTACAGCGGATTGCGGCCAGGCGATGTGATTGTGGGTGCTAACAAGCGCCGGGTTCGCGACATCGAAGCTTTGCGGCTCGCGCTTCGGATTAGCACAGCGTCGATTCTACTGCAGATTGAACGAAATGGGGGTTCGCTGTTTATCGTGATTCGCTAAACTATTGAGACTGTTCAGAATTTTGTGTCAACGTAAAAACACTCGATCCATCAGATCACAGATCGAGTGCAGCATCAAGCCGGCCTTCAAAGAAGATGGCCAACTGCGATAGGGTCAGATTCCAAT
>Ga0126327_10000084_pt1 | contig 26935 bp, 35 predicted proteins | sample InaspJWI30metaG_FD_101392 | JGI IMG/M metagenome (GOLD analysis project Ga0126327, IMG submission 101392) | Marine gutless worms symbiont microbial communities from Oahu, Hawaii - Inanidrilus sp. 1 OAHU.JWI-30 metaG | ecosystem: Host-associated > Annelida > Digestive system > Unclassified... | reverse complement strand
TGCCCTATGCCCTATGCCCTATGCCCTATGCCCTATGCCCTATGCGACGCGCGCTGCGCGCTTACTTCCGCCTTTTCTTCTTACCTTTCTTCTTCCCATCGCTGATGAAGCTTTCATCCACGGGATGGATGTTGGTGACGTTGATCTTGAAGATTGTCTGGGTTTCAAACTGGTCGGTCTCCTTGGAGGGGACACTGATGATAAAGGTTTTACCCGTCTTGACGAAGTCCCGCAGCCACTGGCGCTTGACGGCATCATCCCCGGTGAGAATCAACAGACGGTTGCCCTTTCCACTTTCCACGGCCCAGGTGTGATAGACCTTCCCGGCGCCGGCACCCGATGCCTGGGTCTTGTAGGTCTCCTTCAAAAAGGTCACCGGGTAGTCTTTAGCAAAGGACAAACCGGGGGAAAGGCCGATACCGGCGACCGCTGCGATTATTAAAAGCAGTTGCAGTTTGCGTTTCATGGTGAACCTCGTGTTTGTCAGGTTGATTAGGCTGAAGGCTGAAGACTGAAGGATAGACCGAACAAAAGCACTTGGGCTTTTAAAGAACTGCTTTTACTTCAGCCTTCAGTCTTCGGACTAAACCCCTGAATCATTTCTTTTTACTCTGCTCCGCCGCCTTCCTTGCCTTCTCGATCTTGGCCCAGGTATCCCGCAGGGTCACCGTGCGGTTGAAGACCGGTTTGCCCGGTGTGCTGGCTTTTGCATCGGCGCAGAAATATCCCAGGCGTTCGAATTGAAACCGGCTGCCGGGCTTGATGTCGGCCAGGCTTGGTTCGAGTTTGCAGTCGGCCAGCACTTCCAGCGACTCCGGGTTGAGGTGGTCGCTGAAATGGCCGCCCGCTTCAACATTGGACGGGTTGTGCTCCTTGAACAGGTAGTCGTAGAGCCGCACTTCGGCCTCCAGGGCATGAGCCGCGCTCACCCAGTGGATCGTGCCCTTAACCTTGCGTCCGTCCGGTGCATTGCCGCCCCGGGTCTCTGGATCGTAGGTGCAGCGAACCTCCAGGATCTCGCCCGTGGCTTCATCCTTGACAAAGTCGGTGCAGGTGACCAGGTAGGCGTAGCGCAGCCGGACCTCGCGTCCCGGGGCCAGCCGAAAGTATTTGCGAAAGGGGACTTCCCTGAAATCGTCCTGTTCGATGTAGAGCACCTTGGAAAAAGGCACCTTGCGGGTGCCGTCCTCGGGGCGTTCCGGGTTGTTGATGAAATCGAGCTCCTCCACCTGGTCGTCCGGGTAGTTTTCGATGACCAGTTTCAAAGGGCGCAGCACACCCATGTAGCGCGGCGCCACCACGTTGAGGAATTCGCGTACGCTGTATTCCAACAGGGCCATGTCCACGATGCTGTCGCGCTTGGCGATCCCGATCCGGTCGCAGAAGTTGCGGATGGCTTCCGGTGGGTAGCCCCGCCGGCGCAGTCCGCTGATGGTCGGCATGCGCGGGTCGTCCCAGCCGCTGACATGTCCGTTGTCCACCAGTTCGATCAGTTTACGTTTGCTCAACACCGTGTAGCCGAGGTTCAGGCGGGCGAACTCGGTCTGTTCGGGCCGGCTGGGAACGTCCAGGTGGTCCAGGACCCAGTCGTAAAGGGCCCGGTTGTTTTCGAACTCCAGGGTACACAGTGAATGGGTGATATGTTCGATGCTGTCGGAAAGACAGTGAGTGAAATCGTACATGGGATAGATGCACCACTGGTCGCCGGTCCGGTGGTGATGGGCCTTGCGGATGCGGTAGAGCGTCGGGTCGCGCATCAGCAAATTAGGATGGGCCATGTCGATCTTAGCGCGCAGGACGTGGGTGCCGTCGGCAAACTCGCCGGCTTTCATGCGTGTGAACAGGTCCAGGTTCTCTTCCAAAGGCCGGTCGCGGTAAGGGCTCTCTTTGCCCGGGTCGGTCAGAGTGCCCCGGTGTTCCCGGATTTCATCCGCGGTAAGGCTGTCTACATAGGCCAGCCCATTTTGAATCAGCTCCACGGCAAATTCATAAAGCCGGTCGAAATAGTTGGATGCGTAGTACTCTCGATCCTCCCAGTCGAATCCCAGCCACTGCACATCCTCCTTGATGGAGTTGACGTACTCGACGCTTTCCTTCGTGGAGTTGGTGTCGTCAAAACGCAGGTTGCAGGTGCCTTTGTACTGGTCGGCGACGCCAAAATTGAGGCAGATGGACTTGGCATGCCCGATATGCAGATATCCGTTGGGCTCCGGCGGGAAACGGGTGGCTACCCGGCCGCCGTGCTTATCGTTTTCCAGGTCTTCCTCGATCATTGTGCGAATAAAGTCACCGGCAGCGGCGTTTTCATTGGGAGTGTTGGCCTTTTCACCTTTGCTCATATTTTGGTTCCTATACTTCCCGTTTGGGTTTCTTCAAGTAAATCGGCATAAAAAGCAGTGCACTTAACTTAAAAACCATAACATATCAACCTTAAGCTTTCCATATCTAACCAGTTAGCCAGCAATTGCAATAAGTTGGATGGTTTGCACTGGTTACAGCGCATGTATGCACGGTTTTATGTGCAACTGTGAGCGCTCGAGTACTATTAGGTGCATCCGGATGACGAACCTTGAATGTATGTATCAGATATAAAACAACATTTGACGAAAAAGGTTTAAGCGATCCCGAAAGGCCATATGGTATGATAGTTTGTATCAGCACCTAAACGCACACTGTTTGGCATGGGGATTTACGGTTTCACTCCTTGCACAATGGCAGATGGATATTTTGAACAGATGGAAGATTGTCACATTAACTCGATTAAAGGAATCGAAAGTTGTTAGATTAGAAAGGGAAAACTAAAAGAATCTGAAAAAACGCTCCGGCAGCCTATCATGTGGAAAAACCAGTAAAAGCCGCTTTGGAAGAACTATCGAATTTTGCTGATAATTTCCAGCAAATTGAAATTTAAATTGATTGGTGTATACTCATCAATACCTGCCCAATTATAAGAGAAGCCAGAATAATAGATCTCTCACCAATACACACTAACGTTATATAAACAAGTTAGGCACAAAAAACTTTAGGAGAAATGCATGAGAAAAGTAATTTTTTTAATTCCTTTGATAGCAACTGTAATCACTGGGTGCGTTCCTTCACAGAGAGCTACTTTCAATCCCGAACTCAAACCACAAATTAAGAAAATAGGATTGCTTTCAATTACTAGTCCAGTCGAATATGAGAATATCGATTTTGCCGGCGACGAGGCTACACAAGGCTTTTTAGGTGGTGGAATATTTGGGGGGATGATAACTGGTAAAAATCGCCTCGCAGAGTTCAAAAAATGATGGATTCCAGTGAGTTCGATTTTGGCAGGAACTTAACTAAGCAATTGAAAAGTGAGTTAGAAAAAGCTGGGTATTCAGTAGTTGATATACCCGTGAGCAGGAAGGATTCAAAAACACATATTGAAAATTTCAAGAGTATAGATGCTAATGTTGATGCTTACTTAGATATTGTAGGCACATTTGTTGGTTATTTCTGCGAGGACAATTTTACGTCTCGAAAGTATAAACCCAGGATAATTGTACATGCCAATCTGGTTTTATCTGAAAATAATGAGTTGATTTATTCAGAGTTGATTAGTTACGGCGAAAAAGACACCAGCGACTGCATTCATTTTCCTATTGATGAAAAATACCAATATGAAAAGTTCGCAAAACTCTTACTTGATAAGAATAATTTTATTGAAGGTATGAATGCAGGAATTAGTAACATAGGCAATCAAATCGCAATGGATTTGCATTGATTAAAATAGCCTAACAAATCGCTGGAGAAATCGACGCGCAAAAACCGCACGCGTCTCAGTTCAACCGTTAATCAAATGAGTGATATTTTCCTGGTCATATTCTTTGTGTCGATACTTATCGGATTAAAAAAGCCGATTTGTGGCGGTTTTGCTGGTTTACTCATTGGCTTGATCTTCTGCTTATTTGAAATTAATTTCTATAATCACCAGTGGATATTCATCCCAGCAGCTGCATACACCGTTGGTCTAATCTTACCGCTCTCAATAAAATGGATTTTTTCTGGTTACCGTGGTGGTAGGGGGAAGACAAATCCTGGTGTAACTTACATAGGCGGATTTGGCGTGGGGCGCGCAGGGCAATATCTGGGGAAATGGTCTGAAGGGATTATTCCATCACAAGACGAAGAAACCGAATGGATTCATGATAGCAAATCAAGGCGTGAAAGAACAATTGGAATAATTATCCGCTATGCATCTGCCCCGATCATACTAATAATCGCGATAATTGCTGCCCAGCTTTTTATTTAGAAGGCTATCAAAACAAATCCTAGGGAAATCCGACGCCAATAACAGCACGTATTATAGCTAAGGCGTTAGTCTAAGATTTTGAATTCAGAAGGGATTGTGATTTGAGATAAGCGTTGAGAGCATCGATGGAAAAAACAGTTAAATATTTAGCGAAGCAACTCCGAAACGTGGGGCCCAAGTTGGCTGCAAAACTGATCGAAGCAGGCGTTGATTCCCCGGAGAAACTCAGAAAGCTCGGAGCAAAAAAGGCGTTTGAAAGAATGTATCCTGGTGGAGATTCTTATGGGGATTTCAATGCCGCCTACTTATATGCTCTGGAAGGCGCCATTCGGGATTGCGACTGGCTTGATATACCGGATAAAATCAAACAGGACTACAAAGCATTCGCTCAAAGACTTCAGGCTAAGAAAAAATTGTAGGCAAACAAATCGCTGGGGAATTCAACGCGCAAAAACAATGTGCTTCTCAGCGCAATCGCTGGCGACACCAATAAGGAATACACATCTATGATCGAAATACGTAAAGAAGAATCCAAAGACCGTGATGCTGTTCACCACCTAAATTTAGCTGCTTTCGATAACGGTCCGGAAGCGGTTCTTGTTGATAAACTCCGTACTTCCTGTAAGGAGTATTTATCGTTTGTCGCCGTTGCAGATGATTCCGTTGTCGGTCACATACTGTTTACGCCGGCCACCGTAGATGATTGCTCTGCAGTCGGGATGGGATTGGCACCCATGTCTGTATTGCCATCGCGCCAGAGAGAGGGGATTGGATCTCGACTTGTCCGATACGGGCTTGAATTTTTACGCAATGCCGGTTGCCCATTCGTTATTGTTTTAGGGCATCCTGAGTATTACCCGCGCTTTGGTTTCGAGCTCGCGTCGACATATCAACTTCGCAGTCATTGGGAAGGTGTGCCAGATGATGCGTTCATGATTATGGTGTTCAATAGCGGCGTTTTACCGGAGACCGGCGGCATAGCAAGATATAGGCACGAATTTGATGATGCCATGTAGGCTGCTAAATTAAAGGCCCCCCGAATTTACTCGCTGCGCTCCTCAATAGGGTTATCTAAACGTCGGCCACAATAAGGACAGCAAGCAATGCCAGTTAAATACAACTATGATTCCAAGGCAAAAACTGTTCATGCCTACCCGTACGCCGAACTCTCGATCTCAGAGATCCTTGGCTACTTCGCTGACCTTATGCAGGAGAACGATATAGCCGCTCAGTCCATCGAAGTCGTCCACTTTGACAGAGTCGAGAAATTTCTGTTTTCATTTGAAGAAGCTGAAGAGATAACAACAAGGCTCACTCAATTAAGAAACGAGAATGAATTGTTGGGAACGATACTTGTTGGAAAACGCGATTACCACTATGGAATTGCACGCATGATGCAGACATTGATAGAGATAAATGATCCTGACTACATGACCTTTGTCGTTCGTAGCGATAAAGAGCTTCAAAACGCAATACATGACATTTCAGTTTAACCAGTCAATGGTGCTTGTTGGCAATACGCAGTTGTGTTTCCGGTGTCTCTATTCAGGCGTTAGCATTACACCTCGGAAGTAAATATGGAAATTGAATACGAAAGAGCCAAACTGTCAGATTATGAAGAAATATACGCCGTAATGCAAACATCTGCCCGTGAATTATCGCGCCAAGCGTATAGCGACCAGCTAAAGGGTACATTTGACAAATTTTATCTCGACATAACGCCAAAATATATCAGGCAAACTTTAGAGAACCAACACAGCTATACCTTGGTTGCAAAAAATAAAAATAAAATTGTCGGGTTCATTCAGCTAAAATTCCACAACAAAATCGGCAATGTCAGCCATCTCTATATTCTGCCGGGATATGAAGGAAACGCAATCGGGACGCATCTATTCGGTTTAGTAAAAGAAAGAGCCCTTCAATTGAATATTTCTAAATTATATATTGAGAGTACTTTGAATGCCCTTGGCTATTATGAGAAACTTGGTTTTATAAATAAAGGGTTGATACCAGATGAGTCTGCTTACAACCTGGAGTTAGAGATAAAAAGTTGATTGTGGAATAGCCTGGTAAGCATAATCAGCCCTCAAGCTATACGGAGGTCATTATGAAACCTGAGAAAGAAAACGACACCAACCGGCAAACGGGATTCAAACGCAGGGAGTTTATGGCCATGCTGGCGGGTTGCACCGCCAGTCTGATGGTACCCAGCCTTTTTCATGTTGATAGTGCATTCACAGCGGCCGCCACTGCACACGTTGACCGTCTGGGAACGCTTCTGCCCCTGCGTAAGCTGGGATCTTCCGGTGCGGTCGTAACCAACCTGGGCGTGGGCGGAGACCATGTGGGCAATGCCTCGGAAAGGGACGCACAGGCCATCATCGAAAAGGCGTTGGCGGAAGGGGTGCGGTTTTTCGACAACGCTCCTCTGTACAGCACTGGAAAAGCAGAGAAGCGGTATGGGCAATTCCTCACGCCCAAGTACAGGGACGTTGCTTTCATTATGACCAAAACCCTGGCCACAAGCGGAAAAGATGCCCTGAAGGATCTTGATGGTTCTCTCTCTCGCATGAAGACCGACTACGTGGATCTATGGCAGGTGCATGCCCTCCAAAACCCGGAGGATGTGGAAGCGCGTGTCAACAATGGTGTACTCGACGCCTTTTTCGAGGCCCAGGAAAAAGGCAAGGCCCGCTACATCGGTTTTACAGGCCACGGTTCCTACAGGGCCCATCTCAAGATGCTGGGAGAGCTCAAAAAGCGGGGGGTGAAGATGGCCGCCGTACAGATGCCGGTGAACCCCGCCGACCCTCACTTCGAGAGCTTCGTCACCCACGTTGTACCCAAATGCGTGGAGGCGGGCATCGGCGTGCTGGCTATGAAAACGCTGGCTTACGGGCGATTTTTCGGCGAAAACAAGGGGTGGCGGCGTACGAATATCACCGTCAAGCCGGTTATACCGGGCGTTCTTTCCGTAGAGGATGTTTTCGGTTTTGTGTGGTCCCTGCCCATCACCACCCTTGTAAGTGGCATGGAAAGCGTCCAGCAGGTTTCCGAAAATGCTGCCATTGCTCGCAAAACATGGAACTGGAACCAGGCTCAACTCCAGAAGCGCATCGACGCGATGGCTCCCTTTGCCGGCGCGGATCTCGAGTTCTACAAGAACTGAACTGTCTCCGCGCGGTACAGCCCTGGCGTTATCTGAGTAACTAAAGGATGCACCAATGCAGACGATACTACCGAACATTGGTGCAGGCATAAGCTTCATATTGGGTGCATTGGCAATTATCTGGCCATCAAGGATTGAACCCTTTGTATCCATCAAGGGTGTTGGGAAAGAAGGCATTTCCGAAATTCGGGCCACATATGGCGGCTTTTTTGCGGGAATAGCGATTTACGCGCTGACTACCCAGAGACCGACAGCGTTTATAGCTTTGGGATTTGGATGGTTGTCTGCTGCCATCGTACGCCTGTTAACGTTGCTATCAGGTTATAATACCATGAAAAATGTTGGCGGTGTGGTGTTTGAAGCAGCTATTGGGCTCCTGTGTATAGCACTGCTGTTCACTTAGCTATTTGATGGAGCAAGACAGGTAACATCCGCACGTTTCAACGTGAAATTCAGGCATTTTGAAATGACGAAGACAATTATTGTTAATGATTTCATGCAAAGCGGCTACAAGTACACTCTGTCTGAGCCTACAGGGAAAAATTTTTCTCCTGATTTCACACCTGAATTAACGCCGGCCCAAATGTTGGCCCTAGGCATTTTCGGTGGTAAATACATGACAGATTGCAGGAATGAATTTCCGAAATCGTGGTTTAAGAATGCCAGGCTATGTCATGAGCGGCATGATCCGGAGTTAAACTTTTTCAAGATCAATGCATCTCAACCCTTATCGTATTGGATAAAGAAGGGGTGGATCTATCAGGAGGATCCGCGCGGATTGTTTCAATGGTACTGCAGGTACTACATGGATCGAAGATGTCCCGATGATGCCAGGCAAATCAAGCGGTGGAAGGCGATAAGACGCCATGTGGCCCAGGTCAAGAAACATTGTACCCAGGGTGATATGGCATGTCGACCAAAGCAGCGGCAGGCTATTTTGCATTGGGCCTATGACAGCAGGAATATATAGCGCCTGGCCAATTATTTAACAGAATGCTGAAACAGCGGTAGTTTATTCAACCGCTGAGCGTATGAAATAGTCTATAAAAAATGCCAAAATTCATAGAATTAACATCAGAAGATGAGTTCGCGGAAGCATTTCATGTTCTAAAACAGCTGGATGATAGATTGGAAATAGACAGCTTCATTTTAGCCATGAATCATGAACTTTCCAGAAATAGCAAACTATACGCAGTAGAAGATTCCGGGAAAATTATGTCCGTAGCCGCTGTATGGATATTCATGACGGGTTTGTTTGATAGGATATTCTGGATTCATGCATTCGTTACAACTAAAAAACATAGATCCAAGGGGTATGGAAAACTTTTGATAGCCGGTCTTGAAAAAGTTGCAGCTGAATATGGATGTTCCGAAATTAGGGTGCACGCACACAGGGAAAGAGCAATCGAGTATTGGACAGAAAAAGCAGGCTTCCGGAATTTTTCAATAATTTTTAGAAAAATGGATTTTGCTTGACAACTTGCGGCCAAAAAGACCGCAAGGGGTCGTCCGGCCGATGAACCTGAGCTTTAAACCAGGTAAACTCCCAATTACCGCCTAGATATATCAGCATTTATAGCATGAAAAAGGGCAGGGATCACCATACAAAGCAGGTGTTCGGAAAGAGGAACAATTTGATTTCCTCTATGTTTGTACTTTTTGGATTTAGTTACATTGTTTATAAGCTGCCCGATCTTATAGTTTACAATAGTAATTTCCCGCATCCATACGATCATGCGTTATTGCATACATTCTTTGCTGCAACAATGGCTTGGATTGGCTTTGCCTGCCACAAAATTAAGAATTTGGGTATAAGGTTCGGCTTGATACTAATGATCGTTTTTGTAACTTATATTGCTTTAGGTAACTTGGGTAACTTCTTATGGTACCACTTGGGGAACATATAGACGAATGATCAATAATTTCCGGCCTAAATAGACCTGCATTTATACAGAAAACAATCTGAAGATTTGATGTTCATTGCACCCTTAAAAATTCGCTAATAAGCAGCAGGGAATTATGACGCGTCCAAACGAGCGAGCATTTAAGCTCAAGCGTTATTTGATCTGAAGAAAATGCATAACTCTATCAAAGAAAATATCAAAGGTGTGTATAAAAAATATGCCGAGGAATTTAATGAAAAAATTGCCTGTCTTGAATTATACAATGAATCATACGATTTTTTATTAACAAAGATTCAAGATGGTGCCGCAGTTTTAGACTTGGCATGTGGTCCCGGTAATGTGTCACATTATTTGAAACGCTGTAGGCCTGGTTTAAGAATTACCGGTGTCGATATATCCGCGGAAATGATCGATATAGCAAGGACACGTATTCAAGATGGCAAGTTTGTAGTAAAGGATATATTAGAGATAGAACTGGGGGCTAAATTTGACTGTGTAATATGTGCATTCGGAATTCCATATCTCGATTTTAATGAAACAACGCATCTTATTGCGACCATCAGTAAGAGCCTGAAAGAGAGCGGGCACTTCTACTTAAGCTACATTGAAGGTTCAAAACAGGGTTTTGCAAATCAATCCTTCACTGATGACGATGAACTATTTGTTTTTTCCCATCCCGAGGCAGCCATACTGGAAATATTAGAGCAACAGTTTTTATCTGTAATCAAAAAATTCGAGATCGACTATCACGAACAAGATGGAACAATTACTCGCGAAATCATATATATAGGGAACCAGTCAAAGAAAAAAGCCAATTCAGTGAAGGCAATAAACACAACGGCGGACTAGCAACGGATAAATGTCATTAAACGCATAGACTATTCCTCAGGGGTAAACCGCCTCTTTATTGAAAGAGATATCGGGTAATGCAAGTATCCATATGTACCAGCAGGCCACTTATCGTGCCATGCGGTTTGAAGGAAATTGAATATCAGGTTGATCCATACGTGGGGTGTGAACACTACTGCTACTATTGTTATGTCTTGAACCAGGCGGAATCCGACTGGTCAAAGGAAATCCTCATTTATAAGGATATCGTTGGCCAGCTCAGCCAGGAGCTTGCTAAAATCCCACCCCAGAAAATTTACATGGGCTACCATACGGACCCTTACCAACCCTGTGAAGCGAAATACCGCCAGACACGAAAGGTCCTGGAGTTATTTTCAAAAAACGGCTTCTCGGCCAGTATTCTCACAAAGTCTGATTTAGTTATACGTGATACCGATCTATTAGCAGAAATGAACGATGCTGCCGTCAGCGTTTCAGTAGGATTCAATGAAAATCGAACGCGCAGGCTGTTTGAAGCCAGCACCATCGCCACCGAGCAGAGGATTGAAGCTCTCAAGAAATTGAAAAAAGCAGGGATTAAAACCGGGGCCTTGCTCTGCCCGATTATTCCTTTTATTACCGATGCGGTTCAGATGATCGATATGCTGGAACCATATGCTGACGTCATATGGATATACGGCCTTGGCATCAATGATCGTTCGGACCAAAACTGGTTGAACATTCAAAAGATTCTGAACAAACAGTTCCCGGATTTGTTCGATCAGATTGAACCGGTCCTATTCTCAAAAAACCATAGCTACTGGGCCGAGCTTAGAGAAAGCCTGGAAATGTTAAAAAGAGAGCGCAATCTGAATTTGAATATCCATATTTAGCGAATATAGTTTACGCAAGAAAACAGCACGCTTGATAAACTATTTGTGCCCAAAGCCAGAGTATTCATCTGTTCATCCGGGAAAACGTCATTGGAAACTTACATAGAAGCAAAAAGCCTGGTTGAAAACCCAAATTTCCACGTACAAAGAAAAAACAGTCTGGCTATCTTAAAGGATGAAATAATTGATGCTCCGATCATCGACCTGATCCACAAAATCAACGGATTGCCGTATTGCTTTACCATTCAAAGCTGCTTTGGCCATTTTCTTTACAACCACCAGAAAATCGTAAATAACCTTGACCTAGTACCGCTGGCAAAGAATACAACCACCGTTCATTACAGGATTGCATATGTCGCATTTTGTATTGATAATAGTGATGCTGGCTACAGTCTCTTGAGGGCATTCAGCAAGATTCCGCTAATCGACCGGGAAAACATTCAGTTCTGTTGCGCAGAATGGTTTTGGGAAAGGCAGCTCAATTCATATGTATTACAGGTAGAACCTGAACGCTACAAAGATAAAGACCAAATTGCCATGGATTATGAAGAGGCTGTAAAAATCGAAAAAACAAGGAATGTGTTCTTTGATCGACTGAGAGTGATGATGGCAGATTTCATTTAGAGTTAAAATTGCTAACAAATCGCTGGATAATCCAACGCGCAAACCTAAGCGTCTCGCGGCTTGATCGTTAGCAAATAAATAAAGGATCAAACATTGGAAATAAGAAATTCGATTCAAAATGAACATAAAGAGATTCTGAACGTGCACGCGCAAGCCTTTGGCAAAGATAAAGGCCCGGTTATAGCAAAACTCGTCAATGATCTATTCTATGATGAAACAGCGGCACCGATCTTATCTCTGGTCGCTATCGAGAACACTAAAATTATTGGCCATATCTTATTCACCAAAGCGGTGATTACAAAAACAGAGAATCAGATTTCCGCTCAAATTCTGGCGCCTCTGGCAGTGCTCCCCGAAGCGCAGAATAAACGTGTCGGTGAAAAACTAATTAACACAGGCTTAAAAATACTCAAAGAGACAGGGACAGAGTTCGTTTTTGTTCTAGGACACCCTGACTACTACCCCCGCTGCGGTTTTATACCGGCAGGCGAACAAGGTTTTGAGGCGCCGTACCCCATACCGAAAGAGCATGCAGGGGCATGGATGATTCAGGAATTAAATGGGAATGCGCTGAAAAGTACTTCCGGGCAGGTGCAATGTTCGGAAGTATTGAATGAACCTCAACACTGGAGAGAATAGAGCTGCTAACAAGGCGGTTCACCGAACAACCTTAAGCGCGCGGTAGCGGTGCCGCCCGATCAGGTGCTAAAAAAGCCGTACAGAACCAAGCTGCGGCGGCCTGACACCGGCTGTTGGGGAACCAATCGCCAATAAACAAAAGTATTTCTACCCTGTAATCAATTGCTATGAAATCAATAGTTTGTACTGAATGCAGAAATCCGATTGAAAAGAAAAATGATTTGCGTGCAGCCGGTAAATTATTGCAGCCCTATCACGCTGCATGCCTTTCGAACCCAGATACAGTGTTGGGAAAATTGCATAAATTCAGCGGCACGTTTCCCACCGGTTTGAAATTTTGGGCTTTGATAATCATTGGTAATTTGTTTCTGGGAAAGTTGGTTGCAGAGCATGCCGAATCAACTGCCGTTCTGATCATATTCGCAATTATATTTAATGCCGTATTCCTTTTCGCTCGAATAGGTATCTATTATAGTTATGAGAGACATTTAAAATAGCAATTATACATAAACCAAACCGCTCGACCGGAATCAAAGCAGCTATCCGGCTATCTTCCTGTTAGCTGCCTTTAACGACTTATGGATTTTAAAATTATACATCGGATACCCTGTCGAAGAATATATCAATCTGCGAAAATCAGCCGGCTGGGCGGACACTGATCAGGCTGCCACACAAAGCGCTTTAAGCCATTCACTGTTTTCCGTTGTTGCCTTTGCAAATGACACGGTAATTGGATTCGGTCGAATTGTCGGAGACGGGGGCTTGTACTTTTACATTCAAGACCTGATTGTTCAGCCGGATTTCCAATCAAAAGGCGTTGGGACGGCTATCCTGCAAGCACTAATGACCTACCTGAAAGCCAATGCAAAGCCGGGGTCGTTTGTCGGTTTGATGGCCGCTACAGGACGCAAGGAGTTCTACCGAAAATTCGATTTCAAAGTCCGTGCTGTAGATGCTCCCGGAATGTACCGGGTGTGGACGTAACATTTTCACATGCCAAATCGCGTGCTCACGAAGTGCAAAGACAGCGCGTCTTTCAATACAACCCTCTTTTCACATAATCTTATGCTTCGCAGATTCGAAAATTGGACCAGGCGTGTATACCAGCCTAAAGAAGCCAAATGGAAGCGCCCGGTACTGCTCATCCTGAGTATTCTGGTAGGCATTGTGTGTTTTGTCGCAGGCTATACGCAAATTCATTATCATTGGACCAATAATGGGATCTGGCTGGTTATAGGCCTTTTCGGTCTATTTTCCTTAACAGGTTTTTTTGTCTCAGTCTTCGGTAAGGACTATTGGGTAGCCCTGGTGCTCGGCAGACCCCATCTATAGCAAAATTGTAGCATGCCAAAGGCGGGGAAGCCGGACACCCGTTGTTTGCGCCATGTTGATCTGCAACAGCTGAGAATTCTGGATTGGGATTATGGACAAAGAGACACTCCGGTAAAACGGATATTGACGAACCCCGTTTGCCATCGCATTTTTAGAGCCAGGGGACAGCATATCAAGCTGATAATTAAAAATGGTGAAGTTTGAGCGCACTTATTGAACAATGGCCCTGGAACCCGGGGTTTCTCAGACTCATGCTCTGGGTCCCAGGCAGCCTTGGTATTCTTGCCGGGGCGGGTCTGTATCCCCTGGCGGGATTCCATGCCTTCTGGTTTCTTACGGCCTGCGTACCGGGTTTCATCATGCACAGTATGTTCGGGGCGATAGGGAAAAAGTTACAGCGTTTAAAACAAAACCTCCCTGCTGAAAATGCGGACGGGCACGAGGCTCTAATTGCCATAGATAATATCCAATCACCTGGACTGGCGGTCGTTGACAGCCGGCAACTCCAGCTCATACCCCTGACCGGCCAGCCGGTCACCTTGTCCCTGGAAGAGATCCAGGGCGTGAAACAAAGCGCCAGGCTGCCCGGTAAGTACCTGGTCGGCAAGATTGCCTTTCATCTGACAGTTGAAGGATACAGCCGGTTGGCCTTTGCCGTTGCGGCCAGTGTCGGGAACAGGTGGGCAACTCATTTCGATTTGCACACAGCCGGCACCCTGCCCGGCGGTAGGCCTGCAATGGATGAAACCAAGTGAAATTCGAAACCAAACTGGCATTGACCATAAATGCGGCTGCTCTTATCTGGGCGCTTATCTTCATGCAATTCATGCATCTGGGGATTGCCCTGGCGGTATGTGCTATCGTCTGGTTTTTTGTTTACTTGAAAAAACGACAGGATCGGCTCGAGGCTAATTTCCAGAAAGCGTTTGCAGGGAAGAAAATACGGCACCTGGATAAGCACGCGGTTTTAAAGGCACAGAAATCAAGGGGCTATTCACAGGTTCAGGGTATGGGGTATCTCGTATTGACTGATGACGAGCTTACTTTTGAAATGCAACTGCTGGATAATACCATTACAATGTCGACGGACGCGATTCAGCGCGTTGGAAAAACCAAGCGGCTTCTGGGCGTCGGGCACGTGCTGTGGATGCTGCTCATCGAATACAAGGACAACCACGGCCAGGCAGATGCAATCGCTTTGAGGGTTAAGAACCTTGAGGCGTGGCAGGCAGAAATAAGGGCTGTCGTGCGTGAGCACACCCCTGCTGAACAAAGCGGCACAGACCCAGCCACCACCGGCTGATATATAACTGGGCAGCGGCAAACGGACTTTGAGAAAAAGGAACAAATCGATGTCGAGAAAGATATGCCTCGCGATACTGGCAATTTCAGCGCTGCAGTGGGCAAGCGGAGCCATGGCCGCTTCCCAGCATCTGGCGCAAGAGCTCTATATCAAATCGGGAATGGAAAAACAGATTCAGCAAGTGCCGAATCTTATCCGGAGCGGTTTTGACCAGGCACTCAAACAGGATAAAAACCTGCAGCAGATGAATCGCGCTGTTATCGCTGCGATGAGGGATATCATCGAAGATGCTTTCGAGGCGAGCAAGCTGAAGAAGACGATCATGCAGGCAATGGAGCAGGATATGAGTCCTGAGGCCATGCAGGCTGTCATAAACTGGCTGGATTCACCTCTGGGTAAAAAATGCACCCGGCTCGAAGAGTCAGCATCAACTGTCTCAGGGCAGCAGGCGCTGCAGCGTTTTGCCATGCAGCTTGAAAAGAATCCGCCCTCCACCCCAGCGACTGGGACAGGCTGAAAGACTGGATGAGGCCATCGGCGCTACGGAAAATCATGTCAATCTGACCATGAACACCCAATTGGCCGTATCATCGGCTATAATGGCCACCTTGCCGAAAGAAAAACAGATCCCTTTCTCCGAACTCAAGAACCGTATAGAACAGGCCCGGCCGCAGATCGCGGCGGCCGTACAAATGAATATCCTGGTCTCTTTTTTGTATGTCTACCAGCCGCTTACAAGTGCCGAACTGGACGGGTATATTGACTTTGCCAACTCCAGGGAAGGTGTTATATATCACCAGGCAACCATAGCAGGTTTCAAGAAAGCCATCCTGGAGGCGAGCCTCACACTGGGCAATTCCATCGGGGAGCTGCTGGTCCAGGTTAATCAGCAGGAGGCCATGTAGCCTTCTAGGTAAAACAACGGATACGGCTGCTGCAGTGCGGCCGCACATCCGAATACAGGCAGCGGTTATGAATGTTCTCGCCATAGTCGGCAGTCCGCGCAAAGGGCAAGCGACCGATACGCTGGTGGCAAAAGCCATCGAGGGGCTCACGTCAGTACAACCCGACTGCCGGATAAAGAAAATCAATCTGATCGAGCACGATATTCAGTACTGCCAAAATTGCCTCACCTGCCGGGACAGCCGGACCGACGCGCCCGTGGCCAGGTGCGCCATTCGAGATGATATGGACGCGATTAACAATGATATTCTCGCTTCCGATGCCCTCATATTCGGGACCCCCGTTCATATGGGCTATGCCACGGCTGTGATGATGACTTTTCTGGAGCGTATCTGCTGGACCTTCGGAAAACCCGCAAGGCAGGTGTTGACAATAAAAGGCTGCCCGGCCCCCCGTTCCGATAAGACCCGCAAAGCCGTCATTATCGTCACTGCGGGCATTGTTACGCCCATGTACCGTATGTTTTGCGACTGGGCTACCGGACAGATCAAAGGGGTCGTCAAGGACTCTTTGAACGGCAGAGTGGTTGGCGATCTCTACGCCGGCGACATCGAGCACCGGGGTGTTGACTATTATTTCACCAAAGCCCATAAACTCGGGCAGCGTCTCACCTGACCGGGCGGGGATCCGGCACATAAATGTTGTCCGGGCCCGGCCGAATTACTCCTGATATGACCAAAGCAGTCCTCAGATTGACACTCTGTGTTTTCGGACTTGCCGGATTCGGCATCATCTTGGGTGAGGTGTTGAAAAAGTGGCGGATAGCCGGCCCGGATTTCAGCGTGGTGTGGGTTGTGCTCCCAATGCTGGCCCTGTTCGTTCTCCGCGAGATCACCCGGTCGGGATATATCCGTGAAAAACAGATTATCGCTCCCCAATATCTACAAACCTTGACAACCGGATTGAATGTGGTCTTTATCCTACTCTCGATCCTGGCGTGTCTTGGCATTCCCTACCTCTGGTTCGGAACCATAGAGGAACTGGGGCAAAGAGGAGGCCGCTAGTGAGGAAATACTGGATTACCTGGCATTAGGATAACTGCCGACAATGTCGCAGCAGCTCCCCAGACCTGGTGCGGCCGGTGACTTTGTTGACTTTAACCGGGATGAACACCAACCATTGTGAGGACGGATTCAAATGCTGCATGTGATTGCTTCTATTTACATTCTCGACGGGAAACTGCCGGAGGTGCTCGAAATCTATGAAACCTTTGCGCCGCAGGTCCGGCAGGCGGCCGGCTGCCGGCAATACCAGCCGGCTATCGATGTTGAAAACGATATTGCCACGCAGACTCTGGACGGGAACATCGTAACCGTTATAGAACAGTGGGAGAGCCTGGCGGACTTCAAAGCGTACCTTATTGCACCGCATGTTGTCGCGTTCCGGGATAAGATCAAAGGGCTCGTCGCGAAGGTGACCATAAAGGTGTTGACCGCCGCGCTGTAGGTCTTCAGGGATCATTGCCCGTCGGCACGGCCGGCCTGGGAAAGACAATTGCTGCGGTAAGCTGCACACCCGGGCAGGTAAGTTTCAACAGGGAGCCAACATGAACGAAACGGTTATCGTCATCCTGGTACATCAACTCCTCTTTCAGGGGATGTTTATGGCCAAGAACACCTTATTGCATCAAAAGCTCGGCCAGCCGGTACGGGGGAAAAATGGTGAGGCAACTGTCGCAATCATTTTTTTTACGCTTTTCATTGCCGTGGCCCTGATTCTCAGTTTTAACGGCAGCGGCTTTTTAAGATTCCAGGTACTGTCCCGGTCTACCGCTCTGGCAGCCGGCCTGATCCTTCTGGGCATTAACCTGGTGGTATCAGGTGCCGCGCTGATGCACCTGAAAGATTCCTGGCGGGTGGGCGTTATCGAGGAGCAGCGGACTGAGCTGATTTCGACCGGCATCTACCGCTACTCACGCAATCCCTATTTTCTGGCCTACCTGCTCATGTTTGCGGCCTATACCGTCCTGCTGGAAAGCGGGCTTCTGCTGGGACTTGCCTGTATCGGGTTCTGGGTCGTCCACCGCATGATCCTCAAGGAGGAGGCGTATCTGCTCGCAGTCCATGGAGAGGCTTACCGCCAATACAAGCAAAAGGTCGCCCGCTACCTGATCATCTAATTGTGAATCCAGAATGGGAGGAAATGTGAGCCGTCTTTTCTGGTACCCCGGCTATACCCGGTTCCTGAAACATATTGCCCGGGCCGAAAACTGCCACCTTTATGACGGGGACGGCAAACGTTATGTAGATCTCGAGTCCGGGGTCTGGTGTACAACCATCGGCCACAGTCACCCGGCCATCCTCCAGGCCCTGCAGAACCAGGCCAACCTGCTTGCCCACACGGGGTATGCCTATTCAAACAATGTCGTGGAAGAGGCCGCTCGAGCTGTTTTAAGGCTGCACGGCTTTGCTGACGGCAAGTGCAATTTTCTCTGTTCGGGCAGCGAGGCGGTGGAGTTCAGCGTCCGCGTTGCCCAGACAGTCAAGTCCCGGCCTTTGCTGCTGACCCTGAGCGACTCCTATTTCGGGGCGTATGGTGCTGCGCGCCGGCAGGCGGCCGATGAGTGGTTCGCCTTCGATTGGCAGGCGTGCAGCGCCTGCGCCCATGAGGGAGACTGCAGCGCCCTGTGCCCGCATTGGGACGCGATACCCTTCGAACGCATCGGCGGGTTTCTTTTCGAACCGGGCAGTTCCTCCGGGCTGGTGCGTTTTCCGCCGCACAAGCTGATCCGCAGCATCGCCGCTGCGGTAAAGGCCGGCGGCGGGCTGGTGCTTGTCAACGAGGTCACGACCGGCATGGGGCGTACGGGCAAGTGGTTCGGCTACCAGCATTACGACCTCGAGCCAGACAGTGTTGCCATGGGCAAAGGCATCGGCAATGGTTACCCGGTGAGTGTGGCCGCGTTTTCACCCGGCCTGGTAAAGCGACTGGGTGACCGGCCGGTGCTGTATGCCCAGTCGCACCAGAATGACCCTCTCGGTGCGGCGATTGCGCTGGCCGTGATCAACACGATCATCGCCGACGAACTGATAGCAAAGAGTCATCACGCCGCGAACCTGTTGAAAACCGGTCTGGAAGGGGTCCGCGCGCGCACCGGCCGCATTGCGGACATCCGGGTCCGCGGGTTGATGGCTGCGGTGGAACTGGCGGGCCCATCGTCGGTCGACTTTACTGCCCGGGTACAGCACCATTTGCTGGAGACCGGATTCATCGTAGCCCAGCGGCCGGCCCTGCCCGTGCTGCGCATAGATCCGCCGCTTACCATCGGCGAGCAGGACATTGCCGGATTTCTGGAAGCTTTTGAAACCTTGCTGTCAGGACGACCGGACAGCGGGTAGGAGTATAATCAATGACCCAATTTGCCAACTATGGCCGTGAATACGATCAGGAGGCTTTTACCCGGGGAACTGCAGGGGAATGTGATTTCATCGAGCAGGAAATCGACTATGAAAAATCCGGCCGGATTCTGGATGTCGGCTGCGGTACGGCCGGCCTGCCATTGAACTGACCCGCCGCGGTTATAACATCACGGGTATCGATTTGTCGCCGGCCCAGCTGCAGCGGGTGACTTTCAGAAGATCGACATATTCGGGGCCGCCTGGGCGCATTCAGCCGCGACGTTGCCTTAACGACTGAAGATTACGAGATGCTGGTGGTCGCCGCCAAACAGCCGTCCCCGGGCTGAAGTCGGCCGTACCGATGTCTACCTTAAAAAACAGGAAAATTTATCTGTCGAAAGGGGTTGCAGCATGCCTTACAATGAGCAGATTGATCAAAGAATACAAAAGGCGATAATGGGATGGCCAAACACCAGCCGCAAAAAGATGTTCGGCGGAGTCTGCCACCTGCTGAACGGGAACATGTTCTGCGGGGTTCATAAAGAGTTCCTGATCCTGCGGTTGGGTGAAAAAGAGGGTGGCGAAGCGCTGCAAAAGCCCCACACACGCCCCTTTGACATCACCGGCCGGCCGATGAAAGGCTGGGTCATGGTGTCCGCAAAAGGTTTTGCGAGTGATGCCGACCTGGGCGACTGGCTGGCGCTGGCCCGGGAATTTGCCGGTTCCCTGCCTCCCAAGTGACCGGATGGCAGCGCTGGGGATGATTGAAAGGATTCTGCATTGAAAAGGCTTTATATCATCAAAACGGGGACCACGTTCCACGCCACATTGGATCAACTGGGAGATTTTGATACCTGGACCCGGGCGGGCCTGGGCGCGACCGAGACCAAAATCGGGATCGTGGATGCGGAACACGGGGCCAAGCTGCCCCCAGCGGCGGACTGTGCCGGGGTGATCATCACCGGTGCGCATCCCATGGTAACCGACGATCTGCCCTGGAGCATTGCCATCGAGAAGTGGCTGCCATCCCTGCTGGCAGCCGAAACGCCTGTCTTGGGCATCTGCTACGGGCACCAGCTGCTGGCCCGGGCGGCCGGCGGTGTGGTCGGGTATCATCCCCGGGGCAAGGAGATTGGGACGGTGGGAATTACCTGCCTGCCGGAAGCAGAGCACGATCCCCTGTTCGGTGATCTGCCGGTCTCTTTTCCGGCCCATGTGACCCATGCTCAAACCGTGCTGACCCTGCCGACCGGCGCTATTCGGCTGGCTGCCAACGGACATGAAGCCAACCACGCCTTTCGCATTGGCCCGTGTGCCTGGGGCGTACAGTTTCACCCCGAATATACACCTGACGTCATGCGCGCGTATATACGCGAGCAGGCTGGAGAACTGGCCGCTGCCGGCATGCAAACCGAACATCTGCTCCAGGCGGTCACACCGACCCCCGAAGCCGGCGGGTTGCTCGGTAAATTTGCCGGCTTGACAACCCTTTACGGCGGTTGACTGCCTCACCCGCCACACAACTTGAAAAGCGGAGCAACCGATGCGAACATTGGTTCGGAAAACAGCAATTGTCTGGCTCCTGGCGAGCCTGGTCTTGCTGGGTGCCTGCGCGACCGGGCCGCATATCGCAAAGCCCGATTCAAAAGCCCTTTATACCGCCGGTGATGATCAGACCCTCTTTGCAAGGTACGCCCCGGTATTTATTGTGGAAAACAATCAAGCGGCTTACAACCGGATTGGGACCCCGCGCGCCGCGGTTCAGGCGGATGGCCGGGAAAAGCTTTATATCGATCCGGAGCAGGCTACCTTTTATGTCCGGAAACAGATAGTTACCACTGCCAAAGGCATTTATACCAACCTGATCTACAGGGTGCACTTCGCTGAGATTCCGGATGGCTGGGCACCCTTCTATCTGGGCGCCGGACGCAATATCGGGCTGCTGGTGGTGGTCACCTTGGATCTTTTAAACCAGCCCCTACTGTATTCCACCGTCCACACCTGCGGCTGCTACCTGGCCTTTGTCCCGACTTCCCGTCTTGCACCGGATGCGTTTCCACCCGGCTGGGATAAGGTGCGGCAGTCCGTGTACGGTGAATCCTTGCCGGGATTTCTCGATCTGCCTCAGCTGGCGGCAGGGCACAACCGCGTTGCAATCGTGCTGCGGCATGGGACCCACCGGGTGAAAGATATCCGCTCGGCGGACCCTGGGGAGCTGCCGGCGATCCCCGTGTATACTGCAGACGTCCAGCCGCTGGAGGCCCTGAAAACCCTGCCCCTGGGAAACGGGGAGAGAACCTCATTTTATGAAACTGCCGGCGACCGCCGGGGGTATGTGAAAGGCAGTTACAAAGTACGGGAAAGGTGGCTGATGGGCTGGTGGGCTTTGGACTGGCGCGTGGGCGAAGACAAGGTGTTCGGCAAGAATAAATCAGACGGCATCAATTTCTACACCAGCCTCAAACCCTGGGCACGGGATGCTTCGGATATGCGGGATTTTGCGGCGTTCCTGAAATACTGGGGTTGGCAACTTTGATCTCCAACTTTGTTGGAGGGAAGGGTTCGAGGTTCAAGGGGTCAAGTGATAAGTTCTCGTAATTACAACGGGTATTTGACTTCACTTGGCCCCTCGACTCCTTGAACCCTTAAATTAAAAAAGGGCTTGCGAATCTAATTCGCAAGCCCTTGGGATAAGCTGGCTGGGGCACCAGGGTTCGAACCTGGGCTAACGGGGCCAGAACCCGTCGTCCTACCACTAGACCATGCCCCAGTAAGTGTGCGTCACTGGCTCAACGTAAACAGCCTCAATATAGAATATTGGGTCGTCCGTCAAGACCTTTTTAGACAGTTTTTAGTCTTCCATAAAGGCCACTGCTTTGGCAAGTCTTTTGAGCACTTTATCGCGGCCGATGATCTCGATAATTTCGAAAATACCGGGGCTGGCGGTCCGCCCGGTCAGGGCCACCCGCACCGGTTGGGCAATCTTGCCCAACTTCAGTCCGGTTTCTTCCATGACGGCCCGGAATACGTCCTCCAGGGCTTTTTCCTCAAAGACATCCAGATCGCTCAGCTTGGCAGCCAGCAGTCTGACCGGCTCGAGGGCCGCCGGTTTGAGAAATTTCCGGGCGGCCTTCTCCTCGTATTCGACGTCATCGGCAAAATAGAAACCCGCGGCGTCGGCCATCTCCTCCAGCGTCTTGCTGCGCTGGTTCAGGGACGTAATGATTTTTTCGACATATTCCCCGGGGCCGGGGTCATAACCAGCCCTGGCCAGGAACGGCTGCAGGTGAGGGTACAGCTTTTCCGGGGCCATGGCCTGGATGTGATCTGCGTTGAGCGCCTGCAGTTTTTCCTGGTCAAAGATGCCGGCCGACTTGCCGATATTTTCCAGGGAGAATTTTTCGATCAGCTCTGCGGTGTGAAAAAACTCCTGATCGCCGAATGACCAGCCGAGGCGCACCAGGTAGTTGAGCACGGCTTCGGGCAGGTAGCCCATGTCGCGGTAAGCCGTGACCGACATGGCCCCATGCCGTTTGCTCAGTCTGGTGCGGTCCGCTCCGAGCACCATGGGTACGTGGCCATACACCGGCAGCTCACATTCCAGGGCGTGGTAGAGCTGTATCTGTTTGGGCGTGTTCATGACATGGTCGTCACCCCGGATGATGGTGTTTATACCCATGGTGATGTCGTCTACAACCACCACGAAATTATAGGTGGGCGTCCCATCGCTGCGGGCGATGACAAAATCGTCGAGCTCGCTGTTTTGAAACTCTATGTGGCCTTTGATGACATCTTTTATGATAGTGCTGCCGACCAGGGGGGCCTTGAATCGAACTACGGCACCTTCCGTTCCGGGCAGGTTTTTCTCCCGGCAGGTACCGTCGTATTTCGGCTTGCCGCCTGAGGCCATGGCCGCTTTGCGCATGGCGTCGATCTTTTCCTGGCTGCAGGCGCAGTAGTAGGCCCGGTCGGCCTGGACCAGTTTGTCGATGTATTCACCGTACAGTACATTCCGCTCGGACTGAAAATAAGGGCCGTCGTCCCAGTCGATTCCCAGCCACTCCAGGGCTTCAAATATGGCATCCACCGATTCTTTGGTGGAGCGCTCGCGGTCCGTGTCTTCTATGCGCAGTACGAAACGGCCCTGGGTATGGCGGGCGTACAGCCAGTTAAAAAGTGCGGTCCGGGCACCGCCGACATGCAGGTAGCCGGTGGGGCTGGGGGGGAAGCGGGTAACAATGGTTGCCATGGGTAAATTCCTCAAGATGGTAGTAATGAGTCAATGTTTTTGCGGTTATACGCAGGCATTGAAAATAGAATATTTAGTAATAACAAGCCTATAAATAATAACTAATTGCTAACATTACAATATAGTAATGAGTGATTATAAAGTGCTTATCCAGGCAGCCGGATGGATTGTGCGCCGGCTGTCGTTTACCCCGGACTTATGTCGGCAGAGCTGTTCCTTTACCTGGATCAAACCCCATATTATTTAAAATTAATAAAATAAACAAATGGTTATGGGGGTGATCCCGCATCGCTCATTCCGGGCGATGTCAATAGCATACCCGTATAGATTTCACAATACTACAAAATAAAAAAAGTTGCCGAAAAAGGTTGACATTCTGCATCATTTCAATTACTTAATGGCCTGCTTAATTTTGGAACCATTTAAACAATAATTTACAATAATATTAATATCTTAGGAGATTACTAATGGCTGTACCAAAGCGAAAAGTATCCAAGTCAAAAAGGGACTCGCGCCGCGCCCAGAAAAAAACCGAGGCGCCCAACCTGACAACCTGCCCCCAGTGCGGCGAGGCCAAGCTGCCCCACACGGCCTGCAGCAGCTGCGGCACCTATAAGGGACGCGACGTTCTTGCCAATGATGAAGAATAAAGGCGCCTGATGTCGGAATCGATTAAAAAAGCAGTTGTGGTCACCGGGGGATCCCGGGGTATCGGCCGGGCGGTTTGCGAGGCCTTTGCCGACCCCGAGACGCTGGTCCTGTTCAACTACAACCGGGCGGCCGCGGAAGCGGACGAAACCCGGGAGCGGGTAGCAGCGGCCGGCGGCCAGGCAATCGGCCTGCAGATGGATGTCACCGACGAATCCCAGGTGAAGGCCTTCTTCAAGGAAGTTCAGGAGCAGGCCGGGCGTATCGATGTACTGGTGAACAATGCCGGGGTTACCCGCGACGGCTTACTGGTTCGGATGAAAGCGGACCACTGGGATACGGTCCTGGATACGAATCTGAAAGGCGCTTTCAACTGCACCAAGCTGGCTGCCAAGATTATGATGAAGCAGCGCTACGGCCGGATTATCAATATCACTTCGGTGGTGGGCGCTGCCGGCAACCCCGGACAGGCCAACTATGTGGCCGCCAAGGCCGGCATTATCGGTTTTACCAAGGCCGTCGCCCGGGAGCTGGCGTCGCGGAACATCACCGCCAACGCGGTCGCGCCAGGATTTGTTGAAACCGACATGACCAAAGACCTGCCTGATAAGACGAAGGATGCGATGCTGGTCCAGATTCCGCTGGGAAGGGCCGCCGAAGCAGCTGAAGTGGCGGCCGCGGTTGTGTTCCTGGCTTCAGACCAGGCCGCTTACATCACCGGGCAGACACTGCATGTAAACGGCGGTATGTACATGTAACATGAGCCTAAAATTGTAATATGCGCAGATATTAAGGAGAGAGACCATGTCAGTAGAAGATAAAGTAAAAAAGATCATCGCCGAGAAGTTGAGTGTCGACCTTACCGAAGTTGTACCGGAAGCCCATTTTGTAGATGACCTGGGGGCGGACTCCCTTGACCTGGTCGAATTGATCATGTCCATGGAGGAAGAATTCGATATCGACATTTCCGATGAGGATGCGGAAAGACTGGCGACCGTCAAGGATGCCATTGCCTATATCGACGAGCACTAGGCGCCGTTCGTATGCGTCGGCCTGTCGAATATAATCTTCAGGCTATGACTAATTGGTCCAATCTCCTGGACGGGGCAAGAATTTCAGCACGAAGGGCCGGTTTTCAAGCCGTAAGGCGAAACCTGCAGCGCTACCCTCGAAATACTCCGTGTATTTCCCGCGCGAGGCATAAGCCTCGCTGGCACCTCCGGTGTCCCCCGCAGCTTGGACCAAAATTTGATTTTTAGATAGCTTTAACCAATCAGTGTTCCAGTGTTTGGGACCTACCAATTAAAAAGGGCTGCTTTGTGAAGAACAGAGTTGTAATCACGGGTGTTGGACTGGTTACCCCTGTCGGGGTTGGCGTTAAGGAATCCTGGGATGCCATTTGCGCGGGCAAGTCGGGCATCGGACCCATTACGCGTTTCGACACGAGTGAATACAAAACCAAGATCGCGGCCGAGGTCAAGGGGTTCGATCCACTTGATTTCATGGACAAAAAAGACGCCAAACGCACGCAGCCTTACATCGCCTACGCAGTCGCCGCCGCTAAAATGGCCGTAGAGGACGCCGCCCTGGCGATTGATGCTGATAACTGCGGCCGTATCGGGGTCTCTTCGGGATGCGGCCTGGGCGGTCTGTTCCTGCTGGAGACCGAGGCCCAGAAGCTCGGCCGCAAAGGCCCCAAACGGATGTCGCCGTTTTTCATCCCCACGATTATCGGCAATATGGCCCCCGGTATGATCTCCATCATCACCGGTGCCAAGGGGCCGAACCTGTCCATGGCCACTGCCTGTGCCGCCGGCACACACGCCGTGGGTGATGCTTTCAAAATTGTACAGAGCGGGGCGGCAGATGCCATGATTGCCGGTGGTGTCGAGGCGGTCATTTCGCCTTGCTGTATTGCCGGGTTCAATGCCATGAAGGCCTTGTCCACCCGCAACGACGATCCGCAAAAAGCGTCCCGGCCTTTTGACCGGGACCGGGACGGGTTCGTGGTTGGAGAGGGCAGCGGCATGCTGATTCTGGAAACTCTGGAAAGCGCCCGCGCCCGGGGTGCCAACATCTATGCGGAAATCCTCGGTTACGGCATGAGCGGTGACGCCTTTCATATGGCCTCCCCCCCACCGGAAGCCGAAGGCGCTGCCCGCTGTATGCAGATGGCCCTGGACGATGCCGCTTTGCCCCCGGAAAAAATCGGCTACATCAATGCCCACGGCACTTCGACCGCCCTGAACGATGCCTCCGAAACCAGCGCGATCAAAAAGGTTTTCGGCGATCACGCCGGCAACCTGATGATCAGTTCCACCAAATCCATGACCGGTCACCTCCTGGGCGGCGCCGGCGGCATCGAGGCCGTCTTTACGGCCCTGGCCCTGTCTACCGGCATGATCCCGCCCACCATCAATCTGGAGAATCCGGCGGATGGCTGTGACCTGGATTACGTACCGAATGTGGCCCGCAAAAAGGAAGTCTCGGCAGCCATGACCAACAGTTTCGGATTCGGCGGAACCAATGCCGTACTAGTCATGGGACGCATTGATTAGCGTCGGCGGTTCCCGATTCCCGCCCCTGCAGGCGGCCTGAAATCAAGCCGGCCCGGATCGGCCGGATGCCTGCCTTTGATCTATCAGGATCGATTACCTCACAACCAATTTTCAATCCGGCTGCCGCGGCATACCGACTCGCAAAAGGCATCGTTTGCATTTTTCCCAGGCCTCTGAAAAGGGGACCTTGAACCTTTGAACCGCCGGCCCC
>Ga0126327_10000083_pt1 | contig 27022 bp, 20 predicted proteins | sample InaspJWI30metaG_FD_101392 | JGI IMG/M metagenome (GOLD analysis project Ga0126327, IMG submission 101392) | Marine gutless worms symbiont microbial communities from Oahu, Hawaii - Inanidrilus sp. 1 OAHU.JWI-30 metaG | ecosystem: Host-associated > Annelida > Digestive system > Unclassified... | reverse complement strand
TTCCCAGCAATTCTGAAGGGGTCGCCGGTGACAAGCCTGTCCAGGCCGAACTCCTGCGGCCGCGGGCCATGATCCGGGATACGATCGTGGTGGTGGGCAGCCATGACAATACCCTGGATATCCTGGCAGACCATATCCGCATCAAACATCCTGGCCTGACCCTCTCCTCCAGCCATGTGGGCAGCCTGGGCGGCCTGATGGCCATTAAAAAAGGCGGCTGCCACCTGGCAGGTTCCCACCTGCTGGATACCGAGGACGGCACCTATAATGTCTCCTATGTAAAAAAGTACCTGCCGGGCAGCGGTGTTCGGCTGGTCAACCTGGTATTCCGCGACCAGGGATTGATCGTACCCAAAGGCAATCCAAAAGCCATACGCGACATAAGCGACCTGGCCCGGGCGGACATTACCATGATCAACAGGCAAGCGGGATCAGGAACCCGGATCCTCCTGGACTATCGTTTGCGGCAACTGGGCCTCGATCCGGCTGACCTCGGTGGTTATGGCAACGAGGAATTCACCCACATGTCCATCGCCGCCGCCGTGCTGAGCGGGACCGCGGATGTCGGGTTGGGGATTTTTGCCGCCGCGCGGGCGCTCGATCTGGATTTCATCCCGGTTGTCACCGAACAATATGACCTGGTGATACCCGACGTGTTTTTTGAATCGGCCCGTATCCAGACACTCCTGGAAACCATTACCACCCCCGCATTCAAAGACCGGGTCGCCGCCCTGGGCGGATACAACACCGACAAAACCGGGTCGGTCGTGACGATTGTCGCTGACGTGTAGCTTCTCTGGAAACTGGTTTTTCCGGACACAGCGGCTTAAAATGAACCTTTTGAGAGATTGGTGATGCCTTACCAGACCTTCGACCACACCGCTGATCTCGGGATCCTGGTCCAGGCTGAATCCCCCGTGGCCCTTTTCGAAGAAGCCGCCCGGGCGTTGTCCGAGCAGATCTGCGGCCCGCGGCCTTTTGCGGCCACCGGAGAGATCCGGGTAACCATCACCGGCGGGGACTGGCCGGACCTGATGATCAACTGGCTGCGCGAATTGTTGTACCTGGTGAACGGGAAACACCTGGTTTTCGGGCCGGTGGACATTCAATTGTTCACCGAATTCAATCTGGAAGCCGTCGTCCCGGTTGACAGCGCCGGGTGTGCTCCGCATGATATGTTTAACGAGATCAAAGCCGTCACGTATCATCAACTGCAAGTGGAGCCCAGTGACGGCGGCTGGCTGGCCCGAATCATTTTCGACATCTAATTCCTTCATTCGAGAACCGGTTATATGGAAATCAGGCAACTGGACCCATACCGATGGGAAATACCACGCACCGGACGCATGCGCGTTCCCGGCATCGTGTACTCATCCGCGGACCTGTTCAAGATCCCCGGCCAGGACCAACCGCTCAAGCAGGTGGCCAATGTCGCCTCCCTGCCAGGGATCCTGAAAGCCTCTCTGGCCATGCCCGACATGCACTGGGGGTATGGGTTTCCCATCGGCGGGGTGGCTGCCTTTGACTGGGATAGCGGCATCGTGAGCCCCGGGGGTGTCGGGTATGACATCAACTGCGGGGTACGCCTGGCCGGCACCGCGCTGGTGGAAGCCGAAGTGCGGCCGCGACTCACAGACCTGGTCAACAGCCTGTATCGGGATATACCCTGCGGGGTGGGATCAACCGGCAACGTCCGGCTCACCACCAAGGAAGAGAAGAAAGTTTTAACCCAGGGCAGTGCTTGGGCGGTAAGGCAGGGATTTGGCGATCAAGCCGATCTCGACCATACCGAAGACGGCGGCTGCCTGCCGGGGGCTGATCCGGAAACCGTCAGCAAGCGCGCCCTGGAGCGCGGCCTACGGCAGCTCGGTACCCTGGGCAGCGGTAATCACTTTTTAGAGGTGGGGGTGGTTGACCGGATCTATGATGACGGCGTTGCCGCCGCTTTCGGGTTATTCAAGGACCAGGTCACCGTCATGTTGCATTCCGGTTCACGGGGTTTCGGCTACCAGGTCTGCGACGACGCCCTGGCCAGCATGTCGAAACATGCCCATCAAGCCGGATTCGACCTGCCGGACCGGCAGCTGGCTTGCGCCCTGATAAAGGATTCCGCTGGACAGCGCTACCTGGCGGCCATGGCCTGCGCCGCCAATTATGCCTGGACCAATCGCCAGATCATGCTGCACCTGACCCGGGAAGTGTTTCAGAAGGTCTTCTCCATCGGTCCCCGCAATCTATCCATGCATCTGATTTACGATGTTTGCCATAACATCGCCAAAAAGGAATTGCACCGGCATAAGGGCAAACAGCAGTGGGTCTGCGTCCACCGCAAGGGCGCCACCCGGGCTTTTCCACCCGGCCATGAAGCGCTGCCGCAAGATTACCGCCGAACCGGTCAACCGGTGATCATCCCCGGGGCTATGGGAACCGCTTCCTATGTCCTGGCCGGAACCCCCCGGGCAATGGAGGAGACTTTTGGTTCCACCTGTCACGGGGCGGGTCGCGTACTCAGCCGGAAGGCTACCCGCAAGAAAAGCAAGGGCCGGGCGATCAATCGGGAGTTGGAGGACCGGGGCATCCTGGTCCGGTGGACGGGCCGGGCCACGATGGCCGAGGAAATGCCGGAGGCCTACAAGAACATCGACAGCGTTATCGCCGCCGTGCATGGCGCCGGAATATCAAAAAAAATAGCGCGTTTACGGCCGATGGCCGTTGTAAAAGGATAGCTTCCAATAGAAATTCGAATCGCATTGCGCTATAGTACCGCGTAGTGGACTGCCTCCAATTCATCTCAACGGCAGTTTTTAATAAATCCTCATCAAATCGGAACACGGAACGGTAAACTGGCATATGAATCTGACGGAGGCGGTCTTACTCGGTGCGGTACAGGGGTTAACAGAGTTTTTGCCCGTCAGCAGTTCGGGGCACCTGGTCCTTTTTCAACATGTACTGGGGCTGACCCAAGCCCTGCTGGCCTTTGACATCAGCGTCCATGTGGGCACCCTGTTCGCCGTCATCATCTATTTTCACAAAGACATTGCCGCCATCTTCAAAGCATTGGTGAAGTGGCTCCAGACCCTGCCGGATACAAAAGCGGCATCTGAATTGCTGGCCGAAGACCGGGAAATCAGGATGGCCCTGCTCATCGTAGTGGGTTCTATCCCCACGGCTATCCTGGGGCTGATTTTCAAGGAGATGGCCGAAACGCTTTTTTCATCCGTAGCGATAGTCGGGGTCACGCTGATGATCACCGGGGCGGTTCTCTGGGGAACCCGGCTGATCAGAGCCGATGGCCGCGGTATCCGGCGCTTTACGATCAGAAACAGTCTCGTTGTCGGCGTTGTCCAGGGGTTGGCGATCATACCGGGAATATCACGTTCCGGGGCCACTATCGCCGCCGGTTTATACCTGGGGCTCGATCGCAAAACCGCGGCCCGCTTTTCTTTCCTGCTTTCCATACCGGCGGTGGCAGGCGCCGGAATTCTGGGCGCCGGAGACCTGTTTGGCCCCGCCGGTTTGCCGTTGAAGATAATCGCGGCCGGCACACTGACATCATGCCTGGTTGGCTATGTATCCTTGAAATTGCTGGTCTGGATGGTCAGCCGGGGGCGCCTGCATTTTTTTGCACCCTATTGTATGGTGTTGGGATTGACAGCTTTGGTCGTCAGTATATAACCGGGACCGCCGGCATCCATCAAAACCGTTTACAATTTCACACCCAATATATTGAAGGCAACCTAAGGACAATCGACATAACAAGGAGTTTGCCATGAATCACGAAATGTTTAGAGAATACGATATCCGCGGAATTGCGGGCCAGGATATGACTGAGGAGGATGTGCTTCTGATTGGAAAAGGCATCGGCACGTTTCTCCTGCGTAATGGGGCGCGGGCCATTACGGTCGGCCGCGATTGCCGGACCTCTTCGGATGCCTATGCCGGGCGGTTGATAGACGGGCTGCGCGCCACCGGTTGTAATGTGACCGACATCGGCGTCTGCCCAACGCCCGTACTATATTTTTCCATCCAGCATTTGCAGATGGAAGGGGGCGTCATGGTTACCGCCAGTCACAATCCCGGAGAGTATAACGGCTTCAAGATGTGCCTCGGCCTGGGATCGATACATGGCCGACAGATCCAGGAAATCCTTGGACTTATAAAGGCCGCCGACTTTGCAGACGGGGCCGGAACCCTCGCCAGCGCTGATGTGGTCACGCCTTATACCGACTTTGTTACCGGCAATATACGGATCAGCCGGCCGCTGAAAGTAGGCATCGATGCGGGGAACGGCACCGCCGGTGTGGTGGCCGTGCCGATATTGAGGCAGCTGGGCTGTGAAGTGCATGACCTGTACTGCGAAATGGACGGCACTTTTCCCAACCACGAAGCGGATCCAACTGTCTTGAAAAATATGCACGATCTGATTGAGCTGGTACGGACCGAAAAGCTTGACATCGGGATCGGCTATGACGGGGACGGCGATCGTATCGGGGTCGTGGATGAAAACGGTGAAATCATCTACGGCGACAAACTGTTGATCCTGTTTGCCCGCGAAATATTGACTCGCAAACCGGGAGCAACATTTATCTCCGAGGTAAAATGCTCTCAGACCATGTATGATGACATCGAAAAACACGGTGGCCGGGCTATTATGTGGAAAACCGGACACTCTCTGATCAAGAAGAAAATGAAAGAAGAAGAGGCTGAGTTGGCCGGCGAAATGAGTGGCCACATGTTCTTTGCCGATCGTTATTTCGGATTTGACGATGCCACTTATGCCTCCTGTCGCCTGCTCGAGATTCTGGCCGATTCCGGAAGCAGCCTGTCCGCCCTGCTGGCCGATGTGCCCCGCACGGTAAACACCCCGGAGATAAGGGTTGAATGCCCGGACAAGGTCAAATTCAAGGTGGTCGCGGCTGTGACCGAACACTTTCGCAAAGCGTATGATGTCATCGATATCGACGGCGTCCGGGTGCTCTTCGAGGACGGGTGGGGACTGGTCCGGGCCTCCAACACCCAGCCGGCCCTGGTGCTCCGTTTTGAGGCCCTTACAGAAACCAGGCTGAATGAGATCAGGACATTGGTGGAGTCGGTGCTGGAGGATGTCAAGAAGTCAATCAATTGAGACACAACGGGTACGGCGCATAAAACAGATGTCGTGTATGCAACGTCGTTTATACTAGTTTATGCATCTATGCTTTTGCACAGGCTCCGCGAACTTCAAAATTACCCTTTCTGCAAGGTATTGAAGCGCAGCGGTATGGCCCCCCGAAACCCGAATCGAAGTGAGGCCTGATGATACCCGCCAGCCATAAAGCCATCCATCGAAAACTCCTATTCCGCATCTCCATCGTCGGGCTTTTGATAGCCCTGACCGCCGGCTTTACCGTCTGGCAGATTGAAAAGGCAAAGATCGACCAATCGATCCTGATCAAGACGGAGAGCGGTTTTAAACGCCTGAACAATTTTATCCGGCACCTGTTGAACGACCCAGACAATCTGAACGGACTTGAAATGGGGAAACAGGCCGCCATCATGATGGCGCAGCTCGACTTCCTGTATACAGGCCGATATGTCTGGATCGGCATCTATGATCTCAAAGGCCGGCCGGTGGCGCAGGTACCGGACATCGCCTATGAACATAGCGAGCAGGTGAAAACCATTGTCGGCGGTATCCACTCGGATGCCGACCGTGGGGGCAAACTGGGCGTCAGCGTCATCGAGTTGAATCAGAGCCCGCACATACAGATTGTGGCGCCTCTATCCAATGAACGCGGCGAACTGGCCGCCTATGGCGAAACAGTCTTTGCCGTAGCACCGGAAGCCATCGCAGTTATTGAGAAACGGGCGCTGCGGCTGTCCGCGGCTGCTATGGTTATCGTCCTTTTGACCACGGCCCTGCTCTACCCGGTGATCAACACTCTGCTCAGCCGGGTAGCGTCCTTGTCGGGCAAGCTCTTTGATGCCAACCTCGAAGTGCTTACGGTGCTCGGTAGTGCCATCGCCAAACGCGACAGCGATACCGATGCCCACAATTACCGGGTAACCATTCTATCGGTGAAACTGGCCGAAGCTCTGGGACTGACCGCCGATAACATCCAATGCCTGATCAAGGGCGCCTTTCTGCATGATGTGGGCAAGATCGGAATCGAGGACGGCATCCTGCACAAGCCGGGGCGTCTGACCGACGAGGAGTTTGCAGTCATGCAAAACCATGTTCCGTTGGGGCTGGACATCGTGAACAAGGCCGAGTGGATCAGGGAGGGCCAGGATATCGTTGCCTGCCACCATGAAAAATTTGACGGCAGCGGGTACTACCAGGGCCTGGCCGGCAAGCAGATTCCGGAAACCGCACGGATTTTTGCCATTGCAGACGTATTCGATGCCCTCACCTCGCAGCGCCCCTATAAGGAGCCGTTTTCATATGAAAAAGCCATGAAAATCCTCCAGGGTGACCGGGGTGGTCACTTTGACCCGGATTGTATCGATGTGTTCGCTTCCATATCCCGCAAACTATACGATACCTATGCCGGCCGTGAGGATGACGCCTTGAAAGCCGAGCTGGATGGCATCATAAAAAAATACTTCTACGCCTGACAGAATCATGCTAACATTTGAATAAATCTGAGCCTGCCCGTCACATACCGACTGCTTGCCCGCGCGCCTGCGTAAATACAGTTCAACCGCGCAATTCGCCTGGTTTTTTTCCGGAGGACATATGCCTGGAGATAGGACATCACTGGGGATCTGTCTGGGAGCATCTACCGTATCCATTGTACAGGTGGGGCTGCCTAAATCCAGTCCAACAGACACCCCTATATCATCGACCACGCGCTGTATCCCCACGACGGCAATCCCAGCCAGACCTTGATCACGGCCCTCGCGGCAATCGATCCTGCCCGTTTCAGTTCAATTGCGGCCACCGGCCGAAAATTCTGCCGGCATTTAAACCTCACCACCATCTCCGAACCGGAAGCGGTAGAAGCCGCCTATCCGCTGGTCAAACCGGAGGGCGTCCGCTGTCCGGCGATTGTGTCGGCCGGCGGTGAAACCTTCATGGTCTATGTGCTGAACCGGAAGGGACGGATCATCAACGTATTGACCGGCAACAAATGCGCCTCCGGCACCGGCGAGTTTTTTCTGCAGCAGCTGCGCCGGATGAATGTCTCCCTCGAAGAAGCCGCCCGCTGGGCCAGCGTGGAAATACCTTATGAGGTTTCCGGCCGATGTTCAGTTTTCTGTAAATCAGACTGCACCCATGCCACCAACAAGGGGATTCCCAAATCCAAGGTGGCGGCCGGCCTCTGCCGCATGATGGCCAACAAGATCGTAGAGCTGCTTAAAAAAGTTGAGCGCCGCAATATCATGGTTACCGGCGGCACTGCCCGGAACCAGATGATGATCGAGTATCTCAGCCGGGAAATACCGGGATTGATCGTCACCGAGCAGGCTCCCTATATGGAGGCTCTGGGGGCGGCCGTTTGGGCCCTGGGCCGTCAAACAGACGCTTTTCCGGGCATGGCGGCCCTGTTTACCTCGCGCAGTGCAGTCTTTGACCGGCTTCCGCCGCTGCAGCATGCGGCCGACCAGGTAGAATTCAAGACCGTTGCTTTCGGTCACATCCAGCCGGGGGACGACTGTATCCTGGGCCTCGATGTCGGTTCCACCACCACCAAAGCAGTCTTGATGCACTCGTCAGACAACACCATCCTGGCGTCCGTTTACTTGCGCACCGAGGGTGATCCGGTGAATGCTGCGCGCCGCTGTTACAGTGCCATCACAAAACAGGTGCGGCAACATATCGGCCCGGCCCGCTTTTCCGTGAGCGGTATCGGTGTTTGCGGTTCCGGCCGCCAGATTGCCGGTTTGCACGCGGCCACCGAAGGTGTCATCAATGAAATCGTGGCCCATGCCGCTGCCGCTGTCTATTTCGATCCCGAAGTCGACACCATTTTTGAGATCGGGGGCCAGGATGCCAAGTATACCTACATCACCAACGCCGTCCCTTCTGATTACGCCATGAACGAAGCCTGCTCGGCGGGTACCGGATCTTTTCTGGAGGAAGCGGCCTTCGAGACCCTCGGTTTGCGCATGGAAGATATCGCGGACATTGCCCTGCAGGGCCTGCATCCGCCGAACTTCAACGACCAGTGCGCGGCGTTTATCGCTTCGGATATCAAGAATGCAATCCACGAACGGGTCTCTCATAACGATATCGTCGCCGGGCTGGTATACTCGATCTGTATGAACTACACCAACCGGGTCAAAGGCAATCGGCCGGTGGGGCATAAAGTATTTATGCAGGGCGGTGTTTGTTATAACCGGGCAGTCCCCCTGGCCATGGCTACCCTGGTGGGCAAACCCATCGTGGTCCCTCCGGAACCGGGACTCATGGGCGCATTCGGCGCAGCCCTGGAAATCAAGGCCCGCATGGCCAAGGGGCAGCTGTCCGCCGGGAGTTTCGATCTCCAGGCCCTGTCTGAAAGGGAAGTCACCTACGGCCGCAGCTTCACCTGTAAAGGCGGCCGCGAAAAATGTGACCGCCGCTGCAAAATCGCCCGCCTGGGAATCGAGGGCAAACAATTGCCGTTCGGGGGGGCCTGCAACCGGTATGATAACCTGCGCAAGAACATACGCATTGATATCGGCAAACTGGACCTGGTGGGATTGCGTTACCGACTTTTATTTGAAGATTATGCCCCGCGCCCCGGGGCGATCCCCGCCGAAAAATGGCGCGGCCGGATCGGACTCAATCGCAGCTTTCTGGTGAACGCCTACTATCCGCTCTATGCCAATTTCTTCAGCTCCCTGGGGTTCGAGCCGGTCCTGCCCGGTCGCATGTCGCCCGCCGGCGTCGATCAGAAGAACGCTCCTTTCTGCTACCCGGCTGAGCTGGCCCACGGCTTTTTTCACACGCTGTTGGAATCGGACCAGCCGCCGGAATTTATTTTTCTACCCCATTTTAAATCAGTGCCCAAACAAAACGGCAGCAGCGGATCGCTGGTCTGCCCGTTTGTCCAGGGAGAAACGTTTTACCTGCGGGCCGCTTTCCGCGGTCAGATCGATCGTCTGGCCGCCCGGGGCACCCGGCTGTTGACCCCGTTGATCGACCTGGAGCGCGGCCTGGAAAGCGCCCGTACCCCTTTGATCACATCCGCTTTGCTGATGGGTGCCGCCCGTGGGGAAGCTGAGCAGGCGTTCGATGATGCCCTGGAAAAGCAGCGGGCCTGCCAACAGGCCATGCAGCGCCTCGGCCGGGAGGCGCTTACCCGCCTGGAAAGCGACCCGGCCCAGATGGCCGTGGTCCTATGCGGCCGCCCCTACAATGCCTTTGCCGGCGAGGCCAACATGGGCATCCCGCACAAAATCGCTACCCGGAACGTAATGGTCATCCCCCTGGATTTTATACCGATTGATTCTGAGCAAACCAAGCGGCATATGTATTGGGGCATGGGCCAGGTGATGCTCAAAGCCGGCCGCCTGGTGGCCAGGCATCCCCAGCTTTTCAGTATCTTCATAACCAACTTCTCCTGCGGCCCGGACTCCTTTATCATAGGATACTTCAGGGATATAATGGGGAAAAAACCGTCCCTGACGCTGGAACTCGACAACCACACCGCGGATGCCGGGCTTGAAACCCGGATCGAAGCCTTTTTCGATGTCGTCGCCGCTTACCGGCAGCTTGCCCGCCGGGACCGGGTCAATCCGGCCGGCAACGGGTTTGTCCCGGCCCGGACGCTTTTTGATGGACACCGGCCCATGGTAGCCACCTCCTCCGGTGAGCGGCTGCCCATGGACCACCCCCGGGTAACCCTGCTGCTGCCGTCCATGGGGGAGATTGCATCGGAATCGCTGGCCGCGGTTTTCAGGAGTGGAGGCTACCATGCCAGGGCGCACGAACCGGCTGATGAAACTGTGCTGAAACTGGGCCGGGGCAACACCTCCTGTAAAGAGTGCCTGCCGCTTATCCTGACCACCGGCACACTGCTTAACTATGTGCAAAACGGCCGCCGCAAGGACGAGGTCGTCGTGTTCTTTATGCCCTCGGGAACCGGACCATGCCGGTTCGGCCAGTACTTTATCTTCATGGAGGATCTGGTCAAAAGGCTTCAGCTTGCGGATGTCGCGCTGTTTTCACTCAATGAGGACAGTGCCTATACGGACTTGGGAAATGATTTCCATAAAAAGGGCTGGTGGGCGGTAGTGGTCTCCGATGTACTGGAAGATATCCGGTCCATGCTGTTGACCAATGCCTGTGACCCCGAGACCGCGCTGAATGTTTTCGATGTGGAAGTGCACAAAAATCTAAACGCCCTGGAAAAAGGGTCTTTTCTACAGATCGAAAGTCAATTGCGCCGCACGGCTGCCAGGTTCAGCGAGATCCCACTGAAAAAGCCGGTGTCCAAAGTACCGCTGATTCTGCTGACCGGTGAAATTTTTGTCCGCCGGGATGCACTGTCACGTCAGAATATAACCGAACAACTCGCCCAAAAAGGGTTTGCGGCGGTATGCTCACCTATTGCCGAATGGCTGCACTATATCGATTATCTGGATGATCATATCAAGCCGCGGTCGAAATTGTCGCTGATGGGGCGCATCGGGCAGCGGCTGCGCCGGAAGGCCATGCACAAATACGAAGCCCGCATCAAATCCGCCCTGGCTGCGTCGGGTCTGGTTCACCCGGCACCGGTCCGGGTGGATGCGGTCATTTCAAAAGCAGCGCCCTATATCTCCCCCCAATTGACCGGGGAGGCAATTTTGACGGTCGGCAGTTCCCTTTCCGAGGTGGTTACGGATGTTTGCGGTGTGATTGCCCTCGGCCCCTTTGGCTGTATGCCCAACCGCCTCTCCGAAGCAATATTGAGCGACATCATGAATCCGAAAGACAAGCTGGCCGCGGAACCGCACAACCAGGAATTGAGGGCCATTCTGGCAGATATCGAAGACCTGCCGTTTCTTTCCATTGAAAGCGACGGCTCCCCCTTCCCGCAGCTTGTCAACGCCAAACTGGAGGCTTTTTGTCTGCGGGCGCAAAGATTACACGACCGGATCGGTGATTTCACCTGACTCCAGTTGCAAGCGGATTGCCGGATACCCCGACAGGCAGCTGGTCGGAGCCCCCCAAATAGGCTGGTATCAACATGCCTGCACGCAAAACAATCAAAGTCATTATCATCTCAGACGCCACCGGGGTAACCGCTGAACGGGTCATCAAGGCCGCCCTGCTGCAATTCAAAGACATCGCTCCCATCTACCGGCGCCACGCCTACATAACGACCACCGGCCAGATCGATGACATTCTGCGGCAAGCCCAACAGACCGACGGTGTGATTATCTACTCGCTCGTTTCACGGCAGCTGCGGGAGTATCTATTGAAATGCCGCAAGCGGAAAATGATCTACGCCATCGATCTGCTGGGCCCCTTACTGCAGCGCATTGAACGACAGTGGAACGTCATGCCGACTCAGCAGCCGGGACTTTTGGATCCGGTGGGCGAGGCATCCTTGCGTTTGGCGGAGGCAATCGAGTTTACCCTCAAACACGACGACGGCCTGGGAGTCGATACGCTGCAGGAAGCCGACCTGATCTTGCTGGGCGTGTCGCGCACCTCAAAAATGCCTACCAGTCTTTACCTGTCCTGCAACAGCGGCCTGAAGGTCGCCAATCTTCCCATCCTGCTGAACACGGAGCCGCCGGAAAAAATCTTCAAGGTGCAGGTCCGTAAAGTCGGCTTCATTATCGCGCCTGAAAAAGTCGCCCGCATACGGATCCAGAGACGGATTGTACCCGGTCCTTCCGACTACACGGACCTGGCCGTAATCCGTAAAGAGCTTCTATTCTCCCAGAAGATTTATCGCCGCATACCCGGCCTGACCACCCTCGACGTAACCAACCGCTCAATCGAGGAAATTGCCGACACCATTACCAGTGGCTAAGCAGTTGTGAGGGATCGTGAGAACAGCTTCCGGTCGTGATATCAGCAGCACTTGATTGACATTCAGGGCCATAGCCGCTATTTATATTAAATCGTTGGCAATCCGATCATTTTAAGTGAATATTACATGGCGTGCACAAATTCCCGGGTCTCCTCCGGATAGCGCATTAATATAAACAATCAGGCCTCTTCCGACGTACTGTTCGAATTTATGTAATCGTTCAGTGTTCGTGTATGTTGCGACAGGCTTCATCGAGGGGATTATAAAATGAGTGCAGACGATTCAAAAAATCCTGATAAAAACGACACCAAGCAGAATAAGAAAAATGTGATTCGGGCCGACATGGTTGGTGGACTCGAGCGTGATGAAGAGTCTGTGGTTGACTGGATTGATGACGAACCGACACCCACTGAACCCTCACCGGTGGCAGCCCCGGAGGCGCCGGCCGATGTCGCCCCCGAAACACAGCCGACGGCACCTGAACCGGAGCCGCCCGCAAAACCCGAACCGCAAGCACCGCCGGCCCCTCCCCCCGTGGAAGAGGACGATAGCAGCAAAGCTAAGGCATCCCCCGAGCCGCCTTCAGACCCGCCGCCAACAGCCGCGGAGCTGCCGAAACCGAAAAAAGAGCCTCCGGCTAAAGCCGTGCCCCCCAAGCCGGCACCTGCCGAACCGGCCAAGCCGGCTGATGTAGGGCGCCGCGACAAGGCACGCGCAGCCAAGACAACCGTCCAGGCAACACCCCCGACCAGCGACATTCAAAAGCATTTGCGGCCGGTAGCACCCCAGGCGGAACCAGAGGCGAGGAAACCCTTGACCTCCCGAATTCTACTATGGGGAGGTGTACTGATCATCGTGGTTGTCACTTTCGGTTACTTTGTAACCTACGAACCCGAAGCCCCTGTGCCGCCGACAGCTGAGACCGGCCAGCTCTTCCATAAAATAGAACCAGTGCCGGCCTCGGTATCCGGCGGGCCGGTGCCCGCACAGCCTAAACCCGTTACCAAGCAACCGGCACCGGCTGTCCCGGTAAAAGCCTACGTCCCCCGGAAATACCCGTACGCCATCCATATAGCCTCTTTCCAGTCTCTCGAAACTTCCCGGGAGAAGCTCGCCGACTATCGCCGCGGCTTCCAGGCCTATCTGGTCCGTACCGACCTGGGGAAAAAAGGCGTCTGGTATCGCCTCTTTTTAGGGCACTTTCCCACTGCCACGGCCGCTCTGGACGCCATCAAAAAATATCGCCTCAAAGGCGCCCTGGTCGCCCGGAATCGATTTGTCTGTCTGGTCGGCTCCTACGGATCAACGGCCAAGGCGGAAGCAGCCGCGCAGCAGCTTTCCGCCAAAGGCTATTTGCCTTATACCGTTACCATCGACAAGGTGTATCACCTGTTTGTGGGTGCGCACCCGACTTCAGCAGCGGCCAGCGCGCTGTTAATGGATCTGGCCGCCAGTGGTTTTTCGAGCAATCTAATCGAAAGATAAAATAAGGGTCGCACCTGGGGAGTTGCGCCTTAAACGTAAGGCATATATCGGCAGGCGGACTTTGGAAGGATCGCTGTTAGAAAACCAGTTCCCCCTGCGCGAACAATACTGCCCGGCCCGCCATGGACACCCGGTCGCCCAGATCCTCGCAAAACAGCTCCCCCCCGGGCGGATACCTGCAGGGCATGCAGTTTCTTTTTTCCTAATCTGGCCGACCAGTAGGGGACCAGGGTACAGTGGGCACTCCCGGTCACCGGGTCTTCCGCTATCCCGGCGTTCGGGGCAAAGAACCGGGAGACAAAATCGACATTGTCCCCGGGTGCTGTCACGATGACGGCAAAGGCATCCTTGATCTTTTCCAGGGCCGCAAAGTCCGGCGCCATGGCCCTGACCTGCGCTTCGGTTGCGAAAACGGCCAGAATATCACGGGCACCGTAAACCGTTTCGGGCTCAGCCCCAAGGGCGTCTGACAATCCGGTCAACGGCCCGGTCTGCCCCGCCGGGCGGGCGGGAAAATCCATCACCAGCAGATCTGCTTCTCTTCCCACGCGCAGTTCTCCGCTGGCGGTCTGGAAGCGTACCGCAGAGAGGTTCGGTTCCAAAAACTTGAAAATCACAAAGGCACTGGCCAGGGTCGCATGCCCGCAAAGGTCGATCTCCAGGGCAGGTGTAAACCAGCGCAGATCATATTCCGCCCCGCTGCCTACCAGAAAGGCGGTTTCCGAAAGGTTGTTCTCCGCGGCAATTTGCTGCATCACGTCGTCTTCCGGCCATTCGTCCAGCAGGCAAACTGCAGCGGGGTTGCCACCGAAGACGCGATCCGTAAAAGCATCCACCTGGTAAAAAGGTATTTTCATGCTGATATCCTCATCCAAAGAGTTCAAGGGTAAGTGCTCAAATCCTTAATTGGATTTCAGCTTTTGAAATGGCATCTTGGGACCTTGCCGGCCCGACGTAGCCTTGAGCGCAGAAAGGACCCATGGGACCCTATCATTCACCCGGCAAGTAATCTTCGCGCACCGGTGAAAAGACTTCCACTACAACTGAATCTTCCAGCACCTCGACCCCGTGCTCTACATCCCCGGCAATGCACCAGGTATCTCCCGGCGTGCACTCATACTGCTCACTACCGATGGTAAACCGCATCCTGCCGCTGACCAGATAACCGGTTTGTTCGTAAATGTGGGCGTGCATGGGTATCGCGGCGCCGCTTGAAAGGTGAAATTCGGCCAGCAGGGTTTTATCCCCATGGGCCAGGGTTTTCATCTCCACACCGTCTAAAAGTTCCCGGTAGCCGGTATCTGCTTTTTTCGTAAACATTGGTTACACTCCCAGGTAGTCCGTTAGCTGTTGCTGAGCGCTTTTCACACAGCGGCGTCCGGCCGCAATCGACTCCGCACTCTTGTCGAATTCCAGCAGCCCCACATCGCCGAGCCTGGGCACCAGCATGACATCCGGCGGGTCCCCGGCCATACGGCTGCGGGTGATGCGGTCTTGCATAATATCGATGAAGCTGGCCAACACATCGAACATACCCGGGCGCTCGGGCGCCTCCTTTGAAAATGCCGCCAGTACGGAGTTGGCCTCAAATCTTGCCGCCAGTTTTTCGAGCAGGGTGGCCTCGGTATTGACCGCCGGCGGGTCTTCGCGCTGTGCGGCGGTAAAGTGCTTTTTCACCAGGTCGCCATTCAGATTGACCGCTATCACCACATGGGCCCCCAGTGCCCGGCAAACAGACACCGGCACCGGGTTTACCAGGCCGCCGTCCAGAAGCCATTGGTTGTCATACTGCACCGGTGTCAATAATACAGGCAGCGTGATGGAGGCCCGGACCGCCTTGATCACCGGGCCGCTTTTAAACCAGATCTCCTGGCCGGTCTCCATGTCGGTGGCGATGGTGGCAAATGGCAGGGGCAGCTCTTCGATCAGCGGATTTCCCAGGTGTTTCTCCAGAAAGTCGGTCAGGTGTTTGCCTTCGATGAAACCGCCGCCGGCAATGAAACTGAGGTCCATCATCTTGGCAATGCTCCATTTGTCCAGCTGCCCAATCCAGGTCTCAAGTTCATCCAGTTTACCACAGACGTAAAAAGCCCCGACAATGGCCCCGATAGAAGTACCGCAGACGATGTCGGGCTTGATGCCCAGCTGCTCCAGTTCACGGATTACTCCGATGTGCGACATGCCTCGGGCCGATCCGCTGCCCGGGGCCAGTCCGATTTTTCTGCTTGACGTCATTGTCATTCTACCTCTTCCCAAATCAAAGTATGGGCTTACGTGTCCGGCTCGATTAACTCCAGCAGACTGCGAATTTCGCCGGCGCCATCCAGCTGTCCTACCCGGCCATCCGGGTTGAACCAGATGCCGTGCAGACCGGCGGCCTGGGCCCCGATAATATCCGTAGCGAGGCTGTCGCCCACCATTACGATTTCACCTGGATCGGCCCCGATCTTCCGGATAATCCCTCTATAAAATTCCAGACTGGGTTTGCGGCAGCCCAGATTGTCGTAACAGAAGACAGCGTCCAGATACTCGGCCAGCCCGACTCGCTCCAGGGCTTTGACGATGTCCTCTTCCGGGGAGTCCAGGGCGTTGGTGGCCAGGTGGCAGCCGGCCATTCTGTGCAGGGCAGCCAGCGTTTGGCGGGCTCCCGGTACAGCGGCCACCGTTTCCCATAGATACATGGGGCCGTTGGCATCCGGGAAATCGACCATCAACGTATCACCCCAGTCGAAAATGTAATGTTTGAATCGCATGCAGGCCTTGCCATTGAAAAGTAAACTGAATGCTGCTGATGTAAAGCGAATCTATGCGATCAATGATGATAGCGTCAAGCAGTTTACGCAAGCACTCTCCATCCTCTATTTGCGGGCAGCGAAGATGAGCCCGGGAACGATGAGCCCAATACCGGCCAGGTGATACCAGTGAAGATTTTCACCGAGAAAAATAATAGCAAGGATACTGCCAAAGACCGGCATCAGGTACAGGAACATCCCGCCCCGATTGGCCCCTAATTGTTCAATACCGCGGTTGAAGCAAAAATAGGACACAATGGACGGAAACAGGGCCACGTAACCGACAGCGAGGATCGTTGTACGGCTGAATTCGATCGGACGGCCGGAAACGGTTTCCCATAGGTAGAGGGGCAGCAATAAAAGGGCCCCGAGCGTAAAAGTAACGGCCATGAAGGTCAAATCATGGACCGGGGGCCGCAAACGCAGGAGCGCCGAATAACCGGCATATAGCACAACTGCCACGAAGATATAGATATCTCCGTAGTTGAAAGACAGGCGCAGCAACACACCTGAATCACCTTTGGTAATGATGACAACGGCCCCCGCCAGGCAGATCAGTAAGCCTGCGGCCTGACCGGGCGTGACTTTCTCCTTGAAGATCAGAAAAGATGGCCACACGATAAATACCGGCATCATGGCCTGCAGCAGGAAGGAATTGATAGCCGTGGTCCACTGTAGCCCGGAATATAACAGGGCGTTGAAGGCCGCAATCCCGATAGCAGACAGCAACAGAAGAATCGGTCCGCTGCGCCGTACAATGCCCCAATCCTGCTTCAAATGCCGTTTGGACACGGCCAGGATAATGACGGTTGCAAGCAGCCAGCGCCAGAAGGCCAAGGCCAGGGGCGGAATATCGGACCTTACCGCCCGCCCGACCACGGTATTGCTGGCCCATAGCAAAATGGCCAGGGTGAGCAGCGCATAAGGCGCTCCCGGACTGTTGAAAAACCGCCCCATCAGGATCGCCTCCCGCGGCGCCCCACCGGGAAGGCCTTTTTGCCAATAATTAAAAATCCGGATGTCTGCCTACCGTTGATCAAGGCACCTCCCCGGCCGCATGGAAAAACGTTTCAAGGTGGGTTGATGTGCATATCATGTTACTTGTTCCCTGGATGGGTTGGGGCCCTGAACCGGGCCGGAGGCGGATTAGGCCGGTTCACGGGAACCGGGGCCCGACTTGCGCCTGGGGGTGCCGCTGCGTCTCTCCGGGTTGACCCTTCTTTCCGGTCCCAGGACAGTCGTTAATTTGATTCGGCGCTCTTTTCCGGAGCGTCTATCACGGCCGCTTCTTCTTTCGATTCGCATCTGTCCCTCGCCGCCTGATCAGCAGGCCAGTCGCTTGTTACGCTGCCAATCGAACCTGATGATTGTATTTGAAGTTTTAATAAATATACCATAAGTTGGTTCATCAGCAAATCTCGAAATTGAAATACCGAATATAACAATTTGTAATAATTAATTTTTGTGGAGACCCCTCTTTGCGCAAGGAGTAGATATGTACGACTTTATGCTAACCGCCGCCGAACAGGTGGTAAAACAGGAAGCCCGTGATTTTGTCAACAACCGCATAAGCAGCGACTATTTAAGGAAAATGGACCGGGACGAGGTCGTGTATCCCCGGGAGTTTGTTGAGTCGATAGCCCGTCACAATTTGCGTGCTATCCGTTTCCCCGAAAAATGGGGCGGACGCAACTTGAGCTGGGTGGCCGAAGTCGCGGCCACGGAGGAGATCGGCTGCCTGGGTATGGCCCTGGGATGTGCCTACGTCATGCCGTCCATTGTAGGCGAAGCCCTCAACATGTTCGGCAGCGATTATCTGAAGGAAAAATACCTCAAGCCTTACCTTGCAGGCAAACTGGTGGCGGCCGAGGCCCTGACCGAACCGCGGGGCGGGTCCGACTTTTTCGGAGCCACTACCCGCGCTGACCTGCACGGTGACCATTTCATCGTCAACGGGCAGAAGCGCTTTGTGGTCGGTGCCGAAGGCGCCGATTTTTTCGTCGTCTACTGCCGGACCAATTTCGACCCCAAGGCCCACAAGTACGGCAAACTGAGCCTCCTGGTCATCGAAAAGGGCCCCGGGGTGGAGACAGAATATCTCTACGGTCTCATGGGCTGCCGGGGCGGCGGCACCGGCCGGCTGGTATTTCGGGATGTGAAAGTTCCGCGTGAAAACCTGATTGGCGACCTGCACGGCGGCGCCCTGTGTTTCAACCAGATGATGATTCCCGAACGGCTGACCTCCGCGGCCGGCTGCCTCGGCGTCTGGGGCGCCCTGGATCTGGCGGTGCGTTATTCCGACAAACGCCGGGCCTTCGGCCGGGAGATCCGCAAATTTCAAGCGGTCAATACCCTGGTGGCCGACTCGATTACGGAACTGGACGCGGCGCGGGCGCTTACCTATATGGCGGCCCGGGCCGTGGATGCAGGCTACTCCCATGCCCGGCGGTTGGTCAGCGAGGCCAAGCGTTTCGCGACCGAAGCCGCCTGGAAGGTGGTCAACAATGCCATGCAGATCATGGGCGGCATCGGCTACACGGATGTATATCCTATTGAACGCGCTTTGCGGGATATCCGCCTGTCCATGATCTGGACCGGCACCAGCCAGATCATGAACCTGTTGATCCAGCACGAATACTACGATCAGATACTGGGCCCCGCCTACAACCGTCGCCGGATGGAAAAGGATGCCATGCACCCGGTCGAAAGCGAGCGTTGCTTCACGGATGAAGACATGTGGGCAATACACGACGCGCCGGGAAAAGCCTAGCGCCGAAAGCCGGAACCACTACCTACAGGCATTAAACGGCTTGCCCGGCCCTCCGCAGTTCGGTCTGCGAATCATCGCACCTGAAGTTATATTGCATCCGTCAGGTGGGGGGCTCTGGTCCGCATTTCCAAACACCTCTGTTTAGTGTTGCTTTATAAGCCTTTTTATGCTGGTTTACGCCTCAGTTCAATGGACATAGCACGGAAAGGAATACACTGATGGAAGATAGAGCAACCAGCCATGGGCTTTGGGCGGTCACTGCCCCGCCGCCACCGGACTTGAACCCCTTGGAGGGTGAGCATGCTGCCGATGTGGCCGTCATCGGGGGCGGTTACACCGGTCTGTCGGCAGCTTTACATCTGGCCCAGGCCGGCAAGCAGGTTATCCTGCTCGAAGCCAGGGACATCGGCTATGGCGGGGCCGGCCGCAATGCGGGTCTTGTCAATGCCGGTCTTTGGCTGATGCCGGAGGACGTGCTTAAAATTGCCGGAAAACCCTATGGCGAACGCCTGCTCGCGGTGCTGGGCGCCTCCCCCGACCTGGTGTTTGACCTCATCGAGAAACATGCCATCGAATGCGAAGCGCAGCACAACGGCACCCTGCATTGCGCCCACTCATCAGGCGGCCTCCAGGCCCTGCGGCAGCGTGAAACCCAGTGGCAGGAGCGTGGCGCCCCGGTTAACTTGCTGCCCCGCGAGGAGGCTGCGGCGCAAATCGGCAGCAACGCCTTCCTTGGCGCGCTCCTGGATCGCCGGGCCGGTACTGTCCAACCCCTGGCCTACGCTATTGGCCTGGCCCGGGCTGCCGTAGACGCCGGTGCGGCCTTGTACAAAAATTCACCGGTGACCGGCTTCGAACGCCGGTCCGGCCGCTGGCGGCTGGATGCCCCCGCCGGCAGCGTACACGCTAAAGCGGTCGTGGTAGCTACGCACGGCTACCCGGTGGAGGCTTTTTCCCAGCATAGTAAAAACCTGATCCCCTTCAACTATTTTCAATTTGCCACCGCGCCGCTGGCGAACGATGTTCTTAAAACCGTTCTCCCCGGCAAAAACGGTGCCTGGGACACAGCCCTGATTCTCTCATCCTATCGTCTGGACCAGGCCGGACGCCTGATCATCGGCAGTGTCGGCCAGGTGTCGGGAATGGCGTACGGACTTCACCGCCAGTGGGTCCAGCGCACCATTGCCCGGGTATTCCCCCAGGTAGGAGAAGTAGCCTTGGAATACGGCTGGCATGGCCGCATTGCCATGACGACCAATCATATGCCCCGCTTTCATATCCTCGATACGGACATGGTGATGGTCACCAGCTATAACGGACGCGGTATAGGACCGGGGACTGTTTTCGGCAAGCTCCTGGCCGAATATGTACTGGATGGCAAGGCCGAGAACATCCCGCTCCCGGTCGTGCAACCCAGCCGCGTATTTATGCGCGGATTGCGCGGCCTTTTTTACGAAACCGGGGCCAGGCTTTATCATTTCGTACAAAGGCGGATTTAATGCGAAGTGAAAAATACAAAATCCGAATATCGGAATGTTCTCAAGGCGAACGCCGCAAATTCGAAACAATAAAAAGCAATTTGGAATGATCAATTAACGCAGACAAATTCTTTGGATGAACTTGCCCGCATCTGTTTCTGTCATTTTGCCATTTGAATTATGAATTTGTCTTGAGTTTTGTGCTTCTGATTTCGAGTTTTAACCTGACCTGTGAGGTTTAAACTACTATGCAAACACCAATAGATTCGGACATCGTTAAAAAATTCATCACGGCCTCAGGATTGAAGTCAGTGGGGTTGGCCTCCATCCGCGAATTAAACCGACTGGTTACCAGCATCGAAATAGCCAGCGGGGTATCCTTTATCCGCATGGAGATGGGGATCCCGGGACTCGAACCGCCGGAAATTGCCGTAGAGGGCGAAATTGAAGCCTTGAAAAAAGGTGTCGGTTCAAAATACCCGCCCTTCGACGGAATCCCCGAGCTGAAGGCCGGTATTGTCTCTTTTGTGAAGAAATTTCTGGATATCGACGTCACTCCGGAAGGCTGCCTGCCCACGGTGGGCTCCATGCAGGGCTGCTACCTGGCCATGATGGTAGCCGGCCGGCGTGTTAAAGGCCGCAGCAAGATCCTGTTTATCGATCCTGGCTTCCCGGTCAATAAAATTCAGGCCCGGGTCCTGGGGCTGCCTTACGAGAGCTTCGACGTGTATGATTTCAGGGGCGCTCTACTGGAAGACAAACTGCGGGCCTGCCTGGAGCCCGGTGACGTCGGCGCTATCCTCTACTCCAACCCCAACAACCCGTCCTGGATCTGCTTTACAGAAAAGGAACTGGAGATCATCGGCCGGCTGTGTACCGAGTATGATGTCATTGCCCTGGAAGACCTGGCCTATTTTGGAATGGATTTTAGAAAAGACTATTCTAGACCCGGCCAGCCGCCCTACATCCCCTCGGTGGCCAAATACACTGAGCACTATATTCTATTGATCTCCAGCTCAAAAACGTTCAGCCTGGCCGGCCAGCGCATCGGGATGACCGCCATTTCACCGTGGCTGTTCAACTCCGCGGGCAACAACCTGGAGCCGTGGTTCGGCAGCAGCCGCTTCGGCTACGCCTATATCTTCGGCGGCATGTACGCCCTTAGCTCCGGGGTATGCCACAGCGCCCAGCACGGCCTGGCCCGTCTGCTTGCAGCTGTTAACAGCGGAGAGTATAACTTTGTGGAAGCCGTTAAAGAATATGGCGACCGCGCCCGGACAATGAAAAAACTATTTACCGACAACGGTTTCAAGCTTGTCTATGACCTTGATGAAGACGAGCCCCTGGCAGACGGATTTTACTTTACCGTGGCCTATCCCGGTTTCACCGGCGAAGCACTAGTGGAAGAACTTCTCTATTACGGGTATCAGCGGCATCTCCCTGGCCACCACGGGCAGCAAACGGCTCGAGGGCATTCGCGCCCGCGTTTCACTTACGGGAAAGGCGCTTTTCCCGGAACTGGAAGCACGGCTGAAGTCCTTCAACCGGAATCACAGCCGGTAAAGGCCTTGCCAGGTGGGGCAATATAATCGTGGTGCGTCAAAACCTTCCCAATAGGAGTGGATGCTGGCCGAACTATCCATCCAGCGTCTCGCGCACGGCCAAAGCTATCTTTTCGAGTGTATAGGGCTTTTTGATGTAAACGCCCGCTCCGATTCGCTGGGCTTCACGTACCCGTTCAGATTCGGAAAAACCACTGGCAATAACCGCCTTTTGATTTGGGTGCTGTTCCAGAATACGCCGATATGTTTCGCAGCCATCTATCCCTGGATCCATGATCATGTCCAGAATAATGATATCGGCCTCATTTTCCTTCAGTTAATCAAGCGCGGCTTCACCCGATGGCAACGTCATGACCGTATATCCCAGTTTGCCCAGCATCGCATTGGCAATCTCGCGCTGCTCGGCCAGATCGTCAACCACCAACACCCTTTCGGTGCCGTGCAGGCTTTCAAAACGGACAGGGCTTTCAGCTACCATGGCCGGTTGCCGGTTAGCCGGCAGATAAAGCGTAAAAGTAGTGCCGTATCCCTCTTTACTGTCAACATCGATATAGCCGTCGGCATCCTTTATCGTGGACCAGACAACTGTCATACCAAGACCGGTCCCGCTGCGTCCCAACTGTTTTTTGGTGTAGAACGGCTCGAAAATCCGTGCAAGGTCCTGCTCGGCTATGCCAACCCCACTGTCATGCACCTGGATGGTTAGATAGTCCCCGGCGGCAATCGGTTCATACCCGTCCAGCGACCTGTCCAGGGAACGGTTGCGGGTCTTAATCGTCACCTCACCCTCCACCAGCAGGGCCTCGGCTGCATTGGAGGTCAGATTCATGATTGCTTTGGATAGATGCACTGGCGATACGAATACTTTCAGAAGATCGGCCCCCAGGTCGTCCTCGAAGCAAACATGGGGATGTTCCTGCTCCAGGCTCGAAAACTCAGGGGACTCGAGATATTCGGAAATCAAATCATTGGGATTGACAACCTCCTTATGGGTTACCCCGCGTCTTGCCAGGGCCAGGAGGTCCTGGACCATGGCAGCGGCTTTTTCACCCGATTTCTTAATTGTCATAATCGGCTGCCGCAACGGGCTGTCATCGGCCAGGTCCAATAGCAGCAGGTCCGGATAGCTAACCAGACCGCTGAGGATGTTGTTCAGGTCGTGGGCCACACCGGCGGCCATGCTGCCAACGGCCTCCATTTTTTCAGCCTGTTTCAATTGGTCCGCCAAACTGGTCCGCTCAGCTTCGGCGTGCTTGCGGTCTTTAATTTCCAGCGCCAATTCACGGTTGGCGGCTTGCAGTTCATTCGTGCGCAGCTGAACCCGATGTTCAAGGTCCAGATTGGCCGCCTGCACTTTCTCACGCTCATCCGCCAGAAGGTACACCAGATAGAAATCCCGGCGCGCATAAAGTTCGATGAAATAGCAGGCCAGCATGCCGATCAGGTTGGCACTGATAAAGAAGAAGTTGTTGTTAAGCAGGACCGGTACTGGGGTATCGACAATACCAATGGCGGCAATCTCATAGAGGACTACCAGGCACCAGCCACCCAGGGAGGCCCAGATGAATCTGGCCCGCACGAATGTGTAGCCGAACATAAACGCCAGTATCAATCCGGCATAGTAGGAATAGTTGATGGGCGGGGAGGCCAAAAGTATCATGACTATAATGCCGCTCCCGCTGAGCACAATCAACCCGCTGAGAATCGGTTGAATGACTTTTTGTATGAATTCAAATCGTAACGCTGCCGCTGCCAGGATCAGAAGCGGACAAACACCGGCGTATCGAATGATCCAAAACAGGTGCTTCTCAGTGGGCACCAAGAGGTGGTCGAGGATGCCGAAAATGGCGTAAAGTATCGCGGCCAGTACGAGCACTAGGCGAATGTGGGGAATGGATTGATCCAGGTAGTCCTTTAGAAACAGTTTTTCGAGGTGGGCCAGGGGCCCTGAAAAACGCAAAGTGACCGGATTGAGATGCATTGCCTTGAATTGCGGACGGGAGCTGGATCTTTTATCAGCGGACTGTATACGAGGTGTCATCGAGGATAGTCAACTCTTTCGGCCACCGCGGGCGCTATTTTCAGGTAGTGCTCCTTACCGGTCATACACAGGCAAAGCCCATTGGTATGATCCCTTAGCTGCAATTCTCAAGCTTAAACCGGCTTCTCGGGTCATATGGCTCCTTTCGGCATAATTACCCGAACACTTTAGATTTTAATGTCGCAAAACCGCGGGTTGGGAAACCAATAGTATACACATGAGATCCAGGCATGCCGGGCAGCATCACTGGCTGCCTGTCAGAAGTGCCTGCACGGAAGGGGTCATGGCGCATTCAATCCGCAAGCCTAGCAGGCCTTTAGACGTCTTCAGCCGGCCGCCTTACTTTGCGGGTTTTCATCATCGAGCCATGCTGTGAAAAGGGTATACATGATTGCCAGCACCACGGCACCGACAAAGAGGCCTATAATCCCTGACAGGATCATGCCGCCCAGAGAGCCGATCAGTATAACCAGCATGGGCACATCCACACCGCGGCCCATGAGCAGCGGCTTTAAGATTCCATCGCTGGCGCTGACAACCAGTGCCCATATGAGAAAAATAGCGGCGGTGGTCGTGCTGGCCGCCGAAAACATATAGGCTGCCACCGGGCCCAATACGATAATTGGCGGGAGTTGACTGACGGCACAAATAAGTACCAGTATGGTCCAGAGACCGGTCACCGGCACACCGGCGACGAGCATGCCTAGCGCCGCAAGAAAGGCCTGGATAACCGCCACGCCAACCACTCCCTGCATAACGCCGCGGATGGTGCCAACGGTCAGCTCGGCAATCCTGGACCCCTGGTCCCCTGTGAACCGAACGAAGATCTTCCTGGCAAGTTCCGCACTCGGCTCTGATTTCGCCAGAAAGACACCGGCTATGCAGGTGGATATGATGGCCATGAAGATACCGGTCAACCCGCCCCCGACTGAGCTCAAGACAGCTTCGAGGCCGGATTTGATTTGGGGAGCAAATTGCTTCAGGGCCGCCTCAAGATTGGTGGATGCCAGCAGCCAGGCATTATGCAGCGACTCGCCGATCAAAGGCCAGCCGGTAACAGATTGAGGCGGTGGGGGAATGGCCAGGGCTTTATTCTGCATCTGGGCGGTTACAAGCTGTAACTTTTCGATCGACGATACCACCAGCATAACCATGGGTATGATGAGTACGGCAATGATGGTGAGCGTAAACAGTACGGCTGCCAGTGAACGGCGCCCGCCCGTCTTTTTGGATACCCAGGCGATAAGGGGCTCTACCGCAACCGCCAGGATTATACCCCAGACAACAGGGACGAGGAACGGCTTTATCAACTGAAAGGTCCAAATAGCCAGAATTCCCAAAGCCGCAGCTTTGATGAAAACTTCTAACATATTCTTGTGAAAGAATTCATGGCCTTCCGGGAAATCCATACGCTCAGATCCTCTGTTGGTATAAAATGCGGCTATTCACTCACGACATATTTTTTACCATGGCCTGGGCGAACTCCGAACACTTCAACTCGGTGGCGCCCTCCATCTGACGGGCCAGGTCGTAGGTGACCGTCTTCTGGCTGATAGTGGCCACCAGGCTGTTGCGCAGGGTGTCCGCCGCCTCGGTCCAGCCCATGTAATCGAGCATCATGGCCCCGGACAGGATCAAGGAGCCGGGATTGACCTTGTCGAGATCGGCATATTTGGGGGCGGTTCCGTGGGTGGCCTCGAATAGGGCGTATCCGGCGCCGATGTTCGCGCCGGGTGCCATGCCCAGGCCCCCGACCATGGCGGCCAGCGCATCGGACATATAGTCCCCATTGAGGTTGGGCATGGCCAGGACCGAATACTCGGCTGGACGCAGGAGAATCTGCTGAAACATGGCGTCGGCAATGCGGTCCTTGACCACCACCTTGCCCTCCGGCACCTGCCCGTCGTATTCTTCCCAGAGACGGTCTTCGGTAATCAGCCTGTCCCCGTATTCCGCAGCCAGTTCATAGCCCCACATTCTAAAGGCGCCCTCGGTAAACTTCATAATGTTGCCCTTGTGCACCAAAGTAACGCTGGATTTGCCGTGTTCCAGGGCATAATCAATGGCCATCTTGACCAGGCGCCGGGTCCCCGTGCGGCTGATCGGTTTGATTCCGATCCCTGAATCGGGCCGGATGTCGCGTCCCTCTTCGGCCGCAACCAGTTCGATGAATTTTTTTGCGGTATCGGATTCCGCCTCCCATTCCAGGCCCGCGTATACGTCTTCAGTATTCTCCCGGAACACGATCATGTCGACATCCATCGGGCGCACAACCGGGCTGGGGATACCGCTGATGTACTTCACCGGGCGGACACAGGCGTACAGATCCAGTTCCTGCCGCAGACCGACGTTGATACTGCGAATTCCTTTTCCAACCGGGGTCGTCAGGGGCCCTTTAATGGCCACCTTGTAAGTCTTGATCTTCTCGAGGGTTTCGTCCGGCAACCATTGACCGTCCATGTTGAAGGACTTTTCACCCGCGTAGATCTCCAGCCACTCGATCCGGCGTTCATCACCGTAAGCCGCGGCCACGGCCGCATCGATGGCAATCCGCGTGGCCCGCCAGATATCCGGGCCGGTGCCGTCGCCTTCGATAAAAGGAACTACGGGATTGGCCGGTACAACCGGCTTGCCCTGGTCGTCAATCGTAATCTTCTCACCATTGGTTGTCATAGAAACCTCTCTCAGGAATTGATTGTTGGATCTGTAAGTCCCATTTAATCAGCATCGAAATCGTTTTGGTTATCGGGGCTCGATTGTAATAGCGATTTCGATCCCGACCCCGACAGCACACGTTTATAACCAAACAACTGCTATTACGTCGGCACCTTCAAAAATAGCAGTTTTATCTGAATACAAACCCCTTTTTAAGCGGATCGTCCGGATCGATCCAGAATTCATTGCACCCGGTCAACCACGCCCGCCCTTCTACTTCGGGGATGATGGCCGCATGCGGCC
>Ga0126327_10000082_pt1 | contig 27462 bp, 33 predicted proteins | sample InaspJWI30metaG_FD_101392 | JGI IMG/M metagenome (GOLD analysis project Ga0126327, IMG submission 101392) | Marine gutless worms symbiont microbial communities from Oahu, Hawaii - Inanidrilus sp. 1 OAHU.JWI-30 metaG | ecosystem: Host-associated > Annelida > Digestive system > Unclassified... | reverse complement strand
TCGTTCTGAGCCAGGATCAAACTCTCCATAATCTAACTAGCACCTTTATCAGATGCTATCTCACAATCTCAAATCCGCCTTCCAAACTCATCATGCCAAGGCACAACAAATTCTCAAAAGCTATCTCAGGCTAATCGCCCAAGTCTCTCAAACTCAAAACTATGCTCGAACCCACTCCGAACATATAACGTGGTCTCTTCCTTCCCTTCCCTATTCTCTTAAAGATCTAAACAGATCCGCTAACCATGCGGCTCTGTACCCCAGAGGGAAACACCAAACTACCCACACTACCAAAAAATGTCAAGCGCTCGTCTATTGTCGACTTACTAGTCAGACGAGCTTACTCGCGAACTCGAATTCTCAGATAGCTTCGAAGATAATGAACCAGTGAGATCAAGGCGGCAAGGGCCGCAATCATGAAAAGAATGCCACTCGAGTATTCCACCGTCGGAAGTAGGATATGGGCCGGAAACCAAGCGTGGAGGGTTAGCGCAATAAGGCCACCCACACTGCTCGCAAAGTAGAGAACCGTTTTGAACTTCCCCACAAGGCTGGCGCCCAAGGCTAGCTGCTTATAAGCCAGAAGCATTCTAATGAACATGATTGCAAACTCGCGCCACAGAATTATGATGAGGGCCCAAACCCCCATCAGGCCAGCTTTCAGAAAGCAGACAAAGTAGGTAACCATGAGAAGTATATCCGAAAATGGATCCATCAGTTTCCCGATGTCGGTCACTTGGTTCATCTTTCTTGCAAAGTAACCATCCAGAATATCAGTGATAGCGCTAAAGAAAAGCAGTGTCCATAGTATTAGAATTCCCAGGCGGGGATGGAATTCCGATTCAACCAGGAAGTACCAGGCAGAGAAGACCGCTGGAGCACAGCAGAAACGGACTATAGTCAATTTGTTGGGAGAAGGCATGTGGCTATAATACAGATACTCGATAGTATCGGGTCAACTTAAAACCTAGAAAGGGTATATCCGTTTGTACTTCGAATTCAGGTAATCCAGGAAATCGGATGAATCGAGATTCTTACCCGAAAGACGGCGGCAGAGTTCAGTCGGATTGTAAACACGGCCATGTCGGTAGATATTCTCTTTCAACCATCGCAGAATAATGTCTAATTCTCCTCTCTTGAGTATATCAGCCAAGGAACCTACTGCGTTTTCCATGGGCCTGATGAATTGGGCCGAGTACAAATTGCCTAGGGCATAGGTTGGGAAGTAGCCGAACAGTCCCGCGGACCAGTGTATATCCTGCATACATCCCTCGACATCGTTATCGGGGGTGATGCCTAAGAGATCCTTGTATGCCTGGTTCCAAGCATCCGGAAGATCGGATACTTGGAGATTGCCGGAGATAAGGGCTTGTTCGAGTCGGAAGCGAATCACGATATGGAAGGAGTAGGTAACTTCGTCGGCTTCCACTCGAATAAGAGAGGGCTTCACAGTATTGATGCCGCGGTAGAAGTCGCTAAGCCTTACATCCGCAAGATTCTCGGGAAAGAGTTTCTGAAAATCAGTGTACCAAAAACTCCAAAAAGCGTGGGATTTACCGACAATGCTCTCCCAGAATCCGGATTGGGATTCATGAATGCCTAGGCTTGCGCCATCTTCCAGGATTGTTTGCCATAGGCTTCTGTCCATCCCCTGCTCATATAAACCATGTCCTGCTTCATGAATATTGCTAAACAGACCCGAAAGGACATTGTTCTCGTTATAGCGTGTGGTTAGTCGTATATCGTTCGGACCAATGGTAGTAGAAAATGGATGAACGCTTAAATCGAGGCGGCCGCGATTGGTATCGAAGCCCATGTGCGACTGAATTCTTCGGCCGAATTCATTTTGCTTTTCGACACTGTACCTGCGATTGAGAAAGGCTGGCGTGGGAGAATCAGCTCCATCCGCGGCTCCTTTGATTCTATCCGAGAGAATTTGAAGGCCAGTTTTCAGTTCATCGAATAAGGCCGAAATCTCTATCGCGCTCGCGCCGGGTTCGTACTCATCAAGAAGGGTGTCGTAGGGTTCTGTATCGGGAGCAATTGTTAGCGCATATTCGCGTTTTAGCTCAATAATTCTTGCAAGGTGAGGGGCGAATACCGGAAAATCATTCGTGCTGCGAGCCTCAACCCAGGCTGACTGCGCCAGCGAGCTTTCACTTGCGATGGCTTCAACCAATTTTTTTGGGAGAACCTTGTTTCTTATCCAGCGTCTATGAGCTTCGCGTAGGAAGGCCCTGTCCACCTCGTTAAATTCAGTATGGCTGGACTGAGTGGCGCCGGCCGCGACCATCGGAGGGCTTAAGTTCCGAATCGGGGTATCTGGATGTATCGAATAGCCAAGTTTTTCGAATAGGGTCTCCCATTCGGGATCGATGATTCTTTCCTGACGCAAAGCGGCAAGCAGCGCTAGTTGGGCGGCGCGCTCATTCTGCGCGCTACTTGGCATGTAGGTTTCTTGGTCCCACTCGAGCAGAGCTCCGATATTGTCCAATCTGATAATGTCCGCGTCCAACACTTTCAGACACGATAGATATTTTTTGCCTTCACTCACTGGGAACTATCTCCTAGAAGCTTCTACTCATAAGACGATTTAGTATGGTATCAAAATCCTGCGAACCCGTGGAAGGCAAAAGAAGAATCTTTTCCCGTGCCTTCTGATATAAGGCCGTGGCTTCTTCTCGAGCCAGTTCCACGGCTCCCAATTCGATTACTCTCTTTCTGATTTGACGGCGCCTCCGTGTTGATGCAGGCATGCCGTTTCTAGTGAGCTTTCTGATTCTGCCATCACCGCTTTCCCAGGCGATAATCAGCGGCAATGTGCTAAGTCCGGCGCGGAGATCGACCGAGAGACCCCTGTGTTCCTGCCCATCCCGATAATCAAGAGCGTCATCATCCATCTGGAACGCGCGACCGACAATGAGCGCCCAGTTATCGAGCGTATCCAAGATTTGCGAATCAGCGCCTGCCGCGCCGGCGCCGGCACGGCAGGAGAGCCGTAGAAGGGCCGCCGTTTTACCATCCACGCGCTGAAGGTATTCCTTCCTGGATACAACAAGGCTGCCGCTTGAGGCATCCTGATGAATCTCGGCCTTGCAGAGCTCCTCGATTCTTTCGCTCAAAAACAGAAATAACTCCGAATCGTGGTGCCTGCCGGCGATGGAAAGCGCACGCGCAAGAAGCCAATCACCCGCAAGTACTGCCCTTGCTCCTCCAATTCTAGCGTGCAGCGCCGGCTCTCCTCGACGGGAAGGCGCGTCATCAATCACATCATCGTGTATCAGCGTGGCAAGGTGAATCATCTCCATGGCGGCGGCAAGTTCCACTATATCCGCCACAGACTTATTCCCCAGCCTGCCGGAAAGCAGCACAAGGGCCGGCCTAAGCAGTTTCCCCCCACTCTCGAGCGCTCGGGATATCTCGAAGCTCACATAGTTCTGCGCTCTTTGAGCCTCGCCGCTCAAAAAATTTCGAACCTCTCTTAGTTGCCTGTCCAAGGCCTCATTGCCCCATGAAAATACCGACACGAAGAGCATCATAAACAACTATATGGCCAGATGCTAGACGAGGGAGAACTACGATGGACGCCGAATTGGCGGCACTTGGTTATTCCTTGGCGCTTATCTTCTTCTGAATCATCTCTACTGCCTCGTCGATGGACAGGCTAGATTTTTCGCCCTCACGAGTTCTGATGCTCACCGATCGATTCTCGCGTTCCCTCTCGCCAACTATCAGCATGTATGGCACCTTTTGAATCTGATGGTTTCTAATCTTCGCATTCAATCTCTCATTACCTAAATCGGCTTCGGCCCTTATATCTTTCCGCCTCATCTCGCGGACAACCTCGCCGGCATAATCGCCAAGGTTCAATGCAACCGGAATGAGGACTGCCTGAACGGGCGAAAGCCAAACAGGAAACGCGCCTCCGTAATTCTCAATCATCACCCCAAAAAAGCGTTCCATGCTTCCAAAAAGGGCCCTGTGTATCATATAGGGGCGCTTCTCCACTCCATCGCTGTCGGTAAACACCATATCGAACCTATCTGGAAGATTGAAATCAAACTGTATGGTGGATAGCTGCCAGATTCTGCCCAGAGCATCCCTTACCTTCAAATCTATTTTTGGGCCGTAGAATGCGCCTCCACCCTCATCAACCTCATATTCCAGTTTCTCCGATTCCACCGCCTCTCTCAAAGAGTTCTGGGCCGCCTCCCAGCGCTTGGGTTCGCCAACGGCCTTTTCCGGCATTGTGGAGAGATATGCCGCGATTTCCCGAAATCCAAAAGAACGCAGCATATAGAGGCTAAACCGGAGCACCTCCCTTATTTCACCCTGCATCTGATTCGGCGTGCAAATCAGATGAGCGTCGTCCTGAGTAAAGCCTCTAACCCTTAGGAGTCCGTGCAGAGTTCCGGAACGCTCGTAGCGATATACGGTTCCCAATTCCGCCCAACGGTAGGGCAAATCCCGGTAGGAATGCTTGCCACTGTTGTAAATCATTACATGGAAGGGGCAATTCATTGGCTTGATATAATAATCGCTCCTATCCATTTGAATGCTCGGATACATGCTCTCGGCATAAAAATCCAAGTGACCCGAGGTTTCCCATAGCCAACTCTTTCCCACATGGGGCGTGAATACCATCTCGTAGCCATTCCTGTAATGCTCGGCGCGCCAGAAATCCTCAACAAGCACCCTGATCCGAGCGCCCTTAGGGTGCCAATGGACAAGTCCGGCTCCGACTTGTTCATGAAGCGAAAACAAATCCAGTTCCCTGCCCAAACGGCGATGATCCCGCTTTTCGATCTCCTCGAGATATGCGAGGTGCATTCTTAGGGCTTTGGAATCGTGCCAAGCAGTTCCGTAGACTCGCTGCAGCATAGGCCGCCTCTCGCTGCCTCTCCAGTAGGCGCCCGCGATGCTTATCAACTTGAATCCCTGGGGGCAAAGTTTCCCGGTCGACTGAACATGTGGTCCTCGGCAGAGATCGGTAAAACTGCCCATGCGATAAATGCTTAGTTCCTCGCCTTCCGGCAGGTCCTTAATGAGTTCTATTTTATAAGGCTGATTCCTAAAGAGCCTCAACGCATCGGCGCGACTGATTGATTCCCGTTCAAAGGGGTAATCCTCCTCGATTAACTGGGTCATATGGCCTTCGATAACTTGGAGGTCTTCGGGTTTGAGCCTTCGGGGTAAATCAAAATCGTAGTAGAAGCCATTCTCTATTGCGGGTCCGATGGCTATCTTGGCGTCGGGAAACATCGTGAGTACTCCCGAGGCCATAACATGCGCCATTGAATGCCGCATTCGCGCAAGTTTCTCCTCTCCTATGCCCATGCTCTACCGGAATATCGGTATCTTTGCAGTTCCTGTCAAGGCGGCCCGACTTAGAGGGTGAACCGGGAAGCCGGTTTTCCACCAGCCTGCCCGGACGATGGAGAGCTGCAAGTCTGAAGTCTATTTTCCAAGTTTCCAAAGAAAGAGAGCGTTTACGCCGATTCTTCGAAAAGCGAGTCCCCCTGTTTTTTCTCCGACAGCGATTGGTTTTTTGTTAGTGGGAACAAGTATCGAATAGCCTTGAGTCTTGTTCAGCCAGGCGAACTCGCCCCGAAGAAGGAATGAAATCCTATCAGTGATTCTAAATCCAACTTCGATGGAGGCGTCCACCCAGGGGCCGCCAAAGACTAAGTCGTAAAAATAAACTCCCTTTGGGCCGTATTCGTATCTCCTAAGATGGTGATCCTTGCTGATTCCCAGCACGGGGCCAATTCTACCAAGGGCCCCCAGGGAAATGACATCCCATTCGAAACTGCAGCGCACGGTTAATAAGGGCGCATGGTACATAGCCCAGTAGTTTATTCCATTAACCCCCTCCGGTATTATATCAGCCTTATCACGAAAACTATCGCCTAGGGCTTGGTTGAATTTATCGGGGAATCTACGCCCCGGCCTCTTTGTACCTCTTGTTGAGTACAGCGAATCCGCTATCTTGTCCTTCCACGCCCACCAGTCCATGTGATATCCAACGCCAAGCTTCAACTTGAATCGGCCTGAACTCACTAGAACATCCTCGTATAAGAAATCGAAGATAAACCCCCACCTCAGTTTCACATGGCTTTGAGACCAATGGCTCCAATCCCTATTCGTAAAGAACCAATCATAATCATTCATTTTGCCTACCGGCATATTGGGGATTGCAAAATTGAATTTCATCTCCAAGCCATTCATCTTCTTCCCCCGCCAGTGCGATTCGATACCGAGTATAAACACCTGTCTGAGTTCCCATATCAATTCACTTAAATAGTCATTCCGATTTTGTACGCCGGAGGTATCGAAGACAATCTCTCTGGCCTCTCCCCAAAAAATTCCGCTTACGGGGCCAATCAACCATCCTGCCTCGCCTTGCCGCAGATAGGGAGTAATCGATTCCCTTGCTTCGTTTTGCTGCAGATAGGGAATAATCGAGCACCACGAATTGCCCTGCCGCGGTAGGGGGCGAGTCGTCCGCTCTGGATTATCGGCAACCTCCGCCTGAGCCCCGGCGCCCAGGCCTAGCAGCATAAGTATCAAAAGGTATTTGGGAAGCTGCTTATCTAGACTCATTATTGTAAACTACCGCCAGCCGAGTTTTTCTAACTTTTTGCCTAGTTGAAAATCACTGCTTATCGACATAGCATCAATCTACCACATTCTCTGCTTAACAACAAAAACTTTGCTCTGGTAAAATGGATAGAAGCCTTAAGGAGGAAGAACTAACGGGCCCAGTATCGACAACTGCTAGTGAGCATCGAGAAGCGGATTGATGGGCTTCGAGGAGCGAACGAGCACCCAAACATTGTCGGTTTCGCCGGCTCCCAGCGAGTATCGACTCCTAGGAAGCTTCTTCTTATCTACTTCCCAGATAACTTCCCTACGTACAACTACGAGATTCGCGGATTCGAGGGTTTCAAAAATGCGATTCCAGGTTCTATTATCTACGTTATATCGCGAGATATCAAAGGAATCGCCAAGGGCGCCTGGGGCCGGAGCGAGTCTATCATCGAAATCAAAGGCGCCGCTTAAACGCCGCTTGTTGCGAGTTAGGGATTTCAGTTCCCTGCGCATGGAAGGAGTGAGCATGCTTATTCCAAAGGGGAACGAGAGCGTACGGAGGCTCACGGCCTCCCCACCGGCATATTCATCTATCAGCTCCCAAGCGCGAAGCACATCCTCGGCAAAGGCCTCGGAGCCCATATCGCCCGCATAGATATGGCTGAGGGAATGAATTCCGAGGATGAATTTCTCATCGAGATATCTGATTTTTTCCGCCACCAAGGGGATTCCCGCATAGGGAAATCCCGGGTTCCGATAACCGTCCAATTGGCGAAAGGGCACCGCGTCGAAGGAAATATAAAAAGTGAAGTTTATCCTTCCCTCCTCTTTAGGCGCATACTTTTCGAGTATTGACACCATTGAATTCCTATCCAGAAGAGGTCTGCCTGCCCTACGTTTAACGATGCCATACAGATCCTTCCCATCGGTTTGATATGTAAGGGTGCCGTAGGAGGCGTCGTCGGAACCCATCACTATAGGTTTGAAACCGTTAGGCACTCTGGATAGGTCTCCGCTTATGTATTGATGGTCTGATATAGGATACCACTTGTTTCTGCTGATATAATCGACCAGGCTTCGAAACCTGGCAGGCGTAAGTTCGTATTTCTGCTTCCTGCCCAATCGATGGAAACATAGCACTGGCACCTCGCCGGCGCTGCTTATTTCCGACAAGAATGTAATAGCGCCCTCCCTGCGTGTTATCCAGTTCTCATAACCAAATTCGCCTGCTATGAACTCGTATGGCTCCTTTCCGCTCGGCACTTCGATTGGATAGCTAAGAGTGGGTCGATTGTAACGATCGCTAGTGTAAAGCCAGAATACAGCCTCGGATTCCGCGCCTAGGCGGCTTATAACTAGAAGTATGGAGAAGCATAGGACAATGGGCTTCACGAAGCATGACCGCAGCAGCATACACAATCACTTCTTTTTTTTCTTTCTAGCCTTCGATTTAGCCCTACGAAGCGTTGCCACGGCAATCTCTTCGGCGCTCTGCTGCCTTGGCTGCAACATCCACGCCCTACCGCTCGAAGCCGCTTTGTCCGACGCATTAACCTCGCTGTGTGCGGCAACGATGTCTCTACGCGTTCTCTGTAGTCTCCTATTGTGCCAGCCAAGCAAGATTGGCGAGGCCACGAAGATAGAGGAGTATGTTCCCGCCAGGATACCTACCACAAGACTGAGCGCAAAGGTTTGTATTGTGCCGGTTGCAAAAATCAGAATCGATGCAACCGCGAGCAGGGTAGTAAACGAGGTGATTAGGGTTCGACTCAGGGACTGGGAAATCGACTGGTTAATCACCTCTTTGAAGCTCATATCCTTTGCGATTCTCGCGTTTTCTCTGATTCGATCGAATATCACTATGGTGTCGTTCAGGGAGTATCCGATTATCGCTAGAATGGCGGCAATGGTAGCGGTTGAAAACTCAAGTTGAAAGGCTCCTATGAACCCCAGTAGAAAAAGCACGTCGTGAAAAACGGCAGCCACCGCGGATACCGCATAATTCAGCTTGAAGCGTATCCAGACATAAAGAAGAATCAAACCCAGAGCTATAAGTGTTAACCAGATGGTTTGCGCCGCCAAATTTGCCGCGAGGCTTGAATCTATGTACTCCTCGGACTCAATTGTAACTGATTCGAAATCGGCGCTGAGGGTATCGAGAACCGACTGCTTGGCAGTTTGCTGAAAATTCGCTTTTTCTTCATCATCCGCGATGCGGATAATAAAGCGCCCTACTTCGTCTCCCGCTGTTTGAATACTCGGATTGAAATCGGCAAGAATCTCGCGGAGCCTTTGCTCATTCACAGCTTCGCCTATGTCGACGCCGATGTTCAGCCCTGCCTTGAAATCGATACCGAAGTTGAACCCGCCGATGATGAATACTGTATAAATCCAAAAAGCCAAGATAAGAACACCGGGGATGATGAGTGCGGGGATGCGATAACGAGTAACATTGTATACCTTCATCTTTTCTTGATTACCCACGCAATGCTGAGACTTTGAAGCTTAAGGCTGTCGGTTCCGATATCGAAAATCAAACGAGAAACGAAGAGGGCCGTGAAGAGGGAGCATCCGATGCCCCAGGCCAGAGTTACAGCAAATCCCTGAACCGGTCCCTTTCCTAGTTGAGAAAGGAATAGGGCTGCAATCAGAGTAGTTATTTGGGCATCCATGATGGTCCAGAAGGCTTTTTTGAAGCCTGTGTCGACGGCCGTTGTCCTGTTCTTGCCTAGTCTTCGCTCCTCTTTGATTCGCTCGAATATGATTACATTGGCATCTACGGACATTCCCACCGTAAGAATCAGGCCGGCAATGCTTGTCATGGTGAGGGTAAAATTGAAACTCGACAAAACCGCGGAGAGCAAAATCAGGTTAATTATCAGCGCGATATCGGCTATAAGGCCGGCGCCCTTATACCAAAGCGCCATGAAAAGGAATACGAGTCCAAAACCGATTAGTATGGCCCTCAGCCCCGCCTGGATAGTGTCTTTGCCAAGGGAAGCGCCAACCGACTGGAGTGAGCGAATATCCAGTGGCACCGGCAGAGAGCCGGTGCGAAGCACCACGGCTAAGTCGTTGGCTTCACGATAACTGAAGCCCTTAACGCTTGCAGAGCCGCCGGGTATAGCCTCCCTTATTGAAGCATTGGCCTTGATTTTGTCATCCAGCACAACCGCCATAAATTTCCCTATGTTTTCCGCGGTGAGACGCTGGAATATGGTTGCGCCTTCCGGATCGAGCCGGAAAGTCACTACTGGTTTGAGATCGTTCGGATCGCTTTCGGGCTTGGCTTCGCGGATATGGGAGCCATCGAGATCGGCTTCCTCCGGAATTGCTATCCAGCCATTGAACTGGTCTATATTGTAGATATCCTTGGTGTAATACCCCAGGGCAAGGAGCCCCTCGGAAAGGATTCCATCATCCACGGGCCGGTCATCTACTATCTTGCCTCCCGAATTGACATAATCGCGCAGCGCCTGTGTAGCCTCATCATCGACGATATGGAAGCCCAGCGATCCACGGCCTATGAGAAAGGAATTTACGGTTTCGGGATCGGCCTCTCCGGGAATATCTATGAGGATGGAGTTATCCAGTTGTTTACGTATCTGTGGTTCCGTTACGCCAAATTCATCGATTCTGCTGTTGATAACTTCGATGGTGGATTCCAGGGACTCATCACGATCGGCAGAGGAGAGCACCTGCGTGCTAGCTGCCTCTAAGGATGAGAAATCCGGCTCGAGTACAACGCTAAGTCCGCCCGAAAGATCCAGGCCAAGGGCCAATATGCGCCCCTTCATTTCCTTTAAATCCAGAATTTCCTGGCGATAATAGTTTTCGGCAGAGCTGCGTAAATCATCAAAATTTCGAAAACCATTCAAAACAGCATCGAGGGTCCAATCTTTCGGCACATCCCTATTGCCTAAAAGATAGTTGTTCTTGGCGCTCTTTATTAGGAATTCATACTCCACGGGTATCGGATTCTGGAGCGCCTCCGAGTTTCGACTGATCCTCTCAAGCTCTTCGACAGCCAGGTCGGTCTGGTTTACCGACCAATCTCGAATTTCCATAGAGTTTCTATTGGCGATATCTCTCATTTCCTCATCAATTAGGAAGTACCATTTAACTGTTGGGTAAAGGAAAACGCCGCCCAGCACCAGCACTATGAAAACCAAGAACGAGCGCATCAATTTAGTCATTACTATCTCCGGGCGGGATCGCTATTCGAATTATTCCTGCTTTTCGCCGCTCTCGGCAGGCCTTGTTGACTCCGCTGCGCTCACTGATCCTATGGCGGTTTTCAGGAATTCCAACGTCGCTCCCTTATTATCCACCTCGACGATTACCGAATTCTCCATCACGTTTTTTACCAAACCTCTGATTCCGCCGATGGTGGTAATCTTATCGCCCTTCTTAACGGCTTCAATCATTCTCTTCGTTTCTTTCTGTTTTTTACGCTGGGGACGAATAATCAGGAAGTAGAATATAGCAAAAATGCCTACTATTATCAGCACCTGTATATATACGTTGGAGCCTCCTTCCGCGCCATTCGGCGCCTGAATTCCTGTTAGAAAAGTAAGATTGCTTAGCATGGGTTCCGCCTCTCAAATAAAACTAAGCCATCGTAGCACGAAGTTCACAAGCTCGTCAATGCGGAAGTTTAGACTGTGCGAACGTCCGTGATACTCTTCGACGGCGGTTGAACTCCTAGAACCCTGTCAAGCTCCGTTCTGCTCTTGTGCGGGCTTACGGAATTGAATTTCTCCAGAACATATTCAGCCGCGACGCTATCCGCATCGTATTTTGCGGCGAGATGGGCAGCCCGAAACAAACCCTTATCGGCAAGTTCTCTCGCGCTCAGTTTGCCGAAACTAGATTTGGATTGCTTATCGACTATGGCCTTGCCGCCATCGTAGCCGACGGTGAATATATAGTCTTCTCGCTTCAACATCTTGGTTTCAAGGGGGCTAGGATGAGCCGGCCGGTATTCAGCGGCCGACTCCGAGCGATCCGCCTACATCATGTCGCCCATACCGCCGCCCATGCCAGCGCCTCCTCCAGGAGGAGCCGGCGCTTCCTTCTCGGGAAGATCGGTAACGGTGCATTCTGTTGTCAGTAGGAGTCCTGCAATCGAGGCAGCGTTTTGCAGGGCGCTCCGAGCCACTTTGGCGGGATCGATAATACCGAAAACAACGAGGTCTACCCACTCCAAGGTATTTGCATCAAATCCAATACCCTTCTTCTCGTTCTTGGCCTTTTCGGCGACGATGGAGCCATCAACGCCGGAATTCTCGGCTATTTGCCTTATAGGCTCCTCAAGGGCCCTCTTCACGAGATTGAAGCCAACTCTTTCGTCATCCGGGAATTTGTCCTGATCAACCTTGTTCAAGGCGTTGCCGGCCTGTATAAGAGTAAGGCCGCCTCCCGATACAATTCCTTCTTCAACCGCTGCGCGAGTGGCAGACAGCGCATCTTCAACCCTGTGTTTCTTCTCTTTGAGTTCTACTTCCGTGGGCGCGCCCACATTGATTACGGCAACGCCTCCAGCGAGCTTGGCAAGGCGCTCCTGAAGTTTCTCGCGGTCGTAATCCGAGGTGGTGTCCTCAATCTGAGCCTTGATTTGGGAAATGCGGCCCTTGATATCGGTCTCCTTGCCTGCGCCGTTGATTATGGTGGTGTTTTCCTTCTCCACTTTTATAGTGGCCGCCTGTCCTAGTTGACCAATCTCGGTATTCTCCAGCTTCAAGCCTACTTCCTCGGAGATAACCTGCCCGCCAGTGAGAGTGGCGATGTCCTCCAGCATCGCTTTGCGGCGATCGCCGAAGCCGGGCGCCTTCACGGCGCATGCATTGAGAGATCCGCGAATCGAGTTGACAACAAGAGTTGCGAGAGCCTCTCCCTCGATATCCTCGGAAATAATAAGAATGGGTTTGCCTGATTGGGCCACCTTCTCGAGTATGGGCAGGAGATCTTTCATGCTGCTGATTTTCTTATCGGAAATCAAAACGTAAGGATTATCCATTGCGGTGGTCATATTATCCCTGTTGGTGGCAAAATAAGGGGAAAGGTAACCGCGATCGAACTGCATTCCCTCAACGAAGTCGGTGGAAGAGTCTATGGTTTTGGATTCCTCGACCGTGATTACCCCATCCTTGCCCACTTTTTCCATGGCATTTGCAATCTCCTCGCCAATCTCATGGTCGTTATTGGCAGAAATTGCGGCAACCTGTGAAATCTCCTCCCTGTCCTTGATAATCTTCTTGTTCTTACGGATATCCTCCACGGCAACAAGGACGGCCCTGTCTATTCCACGCTTGATTCCCATCGGGTTTATCCCGGCGGCAACCGACTTCAAACCTTCTTTGATCATGGAATACGCAAGTACAGTTGCCGTTGTGGTGCCGTCGCCGGCAACATCGTTGGTTTTTGTTGCAACTTCCTTGAGAAGCTGAGCCCCCATGTTTTCAAACGGATCCTCGAGTTCGACTTCACGGGCCACTGAAACACCGTCTTTGGTTACAGTTGGTGCGCCGAATTTCTTATCGAGTAATACGTTGCGCCCCTTGGGGCCCAGTGTGACCTTTACGGCATCGGACAATTTTTGGACGCCGCTATGCAAGCTCTTTCGCGCGTCTTCATCGAACATCAATTGTTTGGCCATTACGAAAAACTCCCTTTCGCACTTTGTATTTTTTGGGAGACAACGCGCCTCTGGATGACGCTTTTCCCGGTATGAAAAATACTAAGAAGTGGTACTTACTATCAAGACTTTTCTTTCACTCATTTCGCATCAATTCGGATTTCCTTGATTTCCCCGCTGTAAACCGCATGTGTTTTATCGGATTTCGTTGCAATCAATAGGGCTCCATCCGCCTGAAGCCCCAGCACTGTTCCGCAGAGTTTCTCCTTTCGAACGGGATTGCCGAGGCAAAGCTCCACCGCTGCGCCGATACCGCTTAGCCGGTGAGCGATTTCCTCTATGGGGGGGGTGGCGCCGAGCTTTCGTTCAATTACGGCCAGGAGGGTGGATAATTCCAAGTCCTTGTTATAGGTTGGACGAATGCCCTTGGCGAGGATAAGACTGGTGGCAGGTTGCCGGAAGGACTCCGGAAAGCTATTCTGCCAAAGATTCACTCCTACTCCTGCTAAGAAAAAAGGGCCCTCCCTTTCGACAAGAATACCCGCGATTTTAGCGCCCGAAACGCACACATCGTTCGGCCATTTGATTCGGGGTTCCAAGCCATGCCGATTTTCCAGCCAATGGCAAAGCGCAAGGGCGAGGAGCTGGGTGAGCGGATATGCGGCATTATACTCATCCTCGTGAATTACGAGCGTGAACAACAGAGCTCCTTCGCCGCCATTTTCCCATTTTCTGCCCCGAATCCTGCCCCTGCCCGAGCTCTGCTTCGCGGCCGTGCAAAGGGTTCCGTGGCCGTAGCCCGAGAGAACCGCGTCCCGCGCATCTTCCATTGTGGATCCTGTAGTATCCTTGTGGAGGATTGAGGTAGGAAGCATGTCCAGATTATAGGCCACCGCCCGAATCAAGCGAAGACCGCAGCGTCAAATCGAGCAGGTTGTTCCTAGCCTGGCCTATTGAATCTTTGCGCGTACCCATGTATATAGATGCGATGAATCCCCAAGACAAGCGATTTAGGATTATAGCGGAGCCGCGCGGAGATTTTGCGCCCCTAGCGCCTATCCTGCCGGACCGGCCTGAGTCCAACCTGCTCGAATTCCCGGTATTATTGCCGCCAACCACGGCCTGGGAATCCAGGCGGCGGGGGGTGATGTTGCAGGAAGACCAGCGGGAACGCGAATGAAAATCTGCGTCCTTGGAGCCACGGGATACGCCGGCGCCGTTCTGATGCGCCTGCTGTTGGATCACCCTAGGATTACGGAGCTTCTTCCGGTGTCCTCTACTGCCGCGGGCAGGCCTATCGACGAGGAAGACTGGGGTTTGGGCGCTGATACCCAGGGAAAATTGCCCGGCGGACGCCTGCTATTGGACCGCGACCAGGCACTCCGGGCCAGGCCGGATGTGGTTTTCTCGGCTCTGCCCCATGGAGCATCCGCGCGGTTTTGCAAGCCCTTCTTCTCGGATTCCGTGGTATTCGACTTATCGGCAGATTTCAGACTCAGAGACGAGAAGGCGCATAGGCTCGCCTATGGGACAGCGCCGCCGATGAAGAGACTGCGGCAAGGCGCGGTTTATGGACTATCGGAGTTATACGAGAACGAAATCCGGGAAGCGAATCTGATTGCCGTTCCAGGCTGCTATCCCACCTGCGCGCTTCTTCCGATATTGCCGCTCGCACGCGCCTCAATGCCTTCCTCCACAATAACGGTAAATGCGCTAAGTGGAGTTTCCGGCGCTGGCAGATCCGAAAAAAGGGGCTCAATGTTCGTTGAGCGCTCAGAGAATGCCCTTGCATACAGCCCGGGTTTCAGACATCGTCATCACCCGGAAATGCTTCAGGAAATCAAACTTGCCGGCAGCAACAGCGATCTCTTCTTCACGCCTCATCTTGTTCCCATGCGCCGTGGAATATTCTCTACTATCAGCATGCCTATTTCCGGCGACGCTGAAGAAATAGAGACGAGAGTTGGGAATACCCTTCGAAGAGCCTATGCGGATAAGCTCTTTATCAGACTTACCGGCAATCGAATTCCCTCGACTCGGGACGTTGCCGGTTCAAACCGCTGTGATATCGGTTGGATGGTGGAAGGCGCCGAAAATAGCGCTTCGATGCTCTTCCTATTCAGTGTAATTGACAATCTGCTGAAGGGCGCGGGCGGTCAGGCGCTTCAGAATTTCAATATACGCTTCGGTTTCCCGCAGGACTGCGGACTTTCGCTTCGAGGCGAGGTTTAGGATATGAAAGCCACGATAATAAAGATAGGGGGAGTTTTTGCAGAGAATGATGAGCTTGTCTCGAACCTGGCCGCCGAGCTACTTGAATTCCTGAACGAGGGCAGAGGCCCTATCCTGCTGGTTCACGGCGGCGGCTCCACAATCAGCGAGGTGGAAAATAGATGGGGCTATGAAGCTGCCTTTGTGGATGGTTTAAGGGAGACAAGCGTCGAAACTATGCCCCTTGTGGACATGGCGCTGGCAGGAGCAGTGAATAAGCGTCTTGTTAGACTGCTAAGACGGGGGAACCTGAATGCTTGGGGGCTTTCCGGTGTTGATGGGGGACTCATTCTGGCGAAGAGCGTTAGGGGCAGCAGAACTGGCAGGGTGGCCTCGCTTGACTCCAAGCCGCTTAGAATGCTCTGGGAAAACGGCTATCTACCGGTGCTGGCCCCCCCAGCGAGCGATGAAGAGGGGCGGGGGTTGAATGTTAACGCGGACGAAGCGGCCCTTGCCCTCGCCTTGAAATACAATGCACAAAATCTGGTGTTTATATCGGATATCCCGGGCGTATTATCGGATGATAAACTCATTAGAAGGCTCGATTCACTTGCGGCCGAGAAGAAAATCGCCAGCGGCGAGGTATGGGGGGGGATGATACCGAAGATTAAATCGGCCATTGACGCGCTGAGGGGCGGCGTGGGGGCGGTCTTCATTGGCGACTACCTAGGATATGGGGATCTGGGAAAGCTGCTTTTGCACCAGAAAGGCACCACGATTGGAGGTTGATGAGAAGTGCTGGACGCTTATGTGAACAACCCGCCTCTGCCAAGGCAGTATGCCGAAAGACTCCTCGTTATGGAAGAGGGGCACGGATGCCGGATTAGCGATCGCAGCGGACGCAAATACCTCGATATGGGCGCTGGAATCGCGGTTAACTCCCTGGGTTATGGGCGCTCGGATCTAGCGGAAATAGCCGCCGGGCAGATGCGCAAATTGATTCATGTCTCAAATTTGTTCACCACGGGCCCGGCAATAGAACTTGCGGAAAAGATTATCGCCGCGGGGCCCCCTAGGGGATCGAAACTGAAATTCGAGGCAGTTCACTTCGGCAACTCCGGTACGGAGGCCAATGAGACTGCCCTGAAATACGCGCGCCTGTATGCCGGCAGCAAACGGGGAGAGGGACACCATGGGCTGCTTGCATTTTCGGGCGGATTTCACGGACGTACCATGGGCGCTCTCAGCCTTACGGCGAATCCCCAATATCGGCTGCCCTTTGGTCCTCTCATTCCTGGCGCGGCAATACTGCCACTGAACGACGAGGAAGCGCTGCGGAATACCCTCGATGAGAGCTTTGCGGCTGTTATAATCGAACCGATTCAGGGCGAGGGAGGCCTGCACAAGCCCAGCAGGGTTTTCGCTGAAACCCTAAGCTCCCTTTGCAGACAGTACGATGTCCTGCTTATAGCCGACGAGATTCAAAGCGGACTGGGACGCTGCGGCGAGCTATACGCCAGCAGTCTTGTTGGCCTGGAACCGGATATCATCACGCTCGCCAAGCCGCTGGCCGCCGGACTCCCGCTATCGGCCGTGCTGCTGCCATCCAAGGTCAATAGGCCTCTTACACCGGGCCTCCATGCCACAACCTTCGGCGGCGGTCCGTTGACAACGGCCATCGCATCCGCGGCATGGGATTTGCTGAACGACCCCAGTTTTATGAAGGAAGTCTGCCGCAAGGGCCTCTTACTGGAATCGCTGCTTAACAGGGGGCTAAAGAGTCTAGGCGTCCCCGGAGAGGTTCTCGGAATCGGCATGCTGCGCGGACTGCGCCTTAAGAACGGCAAGTACGATTCCTCATGGTGCGGCAGGGTGCTTGAGAACGCCCTGGATGCCGGTTTGATAATCCTGAAATCGGGCTTGGACGTGCTGCGGCTGGCTCCACCATTGATAATAAGCGATGATGAACTCGCCGAGGGAGCGCATATTCTATTCGACATTATAAAGAAAGCGATTTGAGAGGCTGCGAGGGGCTGAAAGCACCCAACTAAGCTGAGGATTCAGGCGGCGGTTTCTGCAGGCAAATTGCGGGAAAAATAAGCCGCCGAGTCTCGGATTCGAACCGAGCTATACCCATGACATCGCATTCTCATGCGATCGGAACCCTTATCCCCACCTGGCAGGGCCATACCTCGGCAACCCAACAAAATTATAGCACAATAAAAATAATTTAGCAAAGATTTTTTCGCAATTTTCCATTTTTTCCCTATGTCCCCCTATACCTCTCCGGCGGAATTTGCACTTGAAACAGGATAATGAACGCCTCCGCGGGGATCATCACCTCGGCCTTTTGCGATAAGTTTTGGGCTAGTAGGAAGTTAATCCGAACGCGCAGCTTCGCAGTCTCCGGAGTTATTCCAGCTCGAGCAGCGCCTTCTCCACCGCGGGTGGAACCATCTCCGATATGCTTCCCCGATGCTTGAGTATCTCCTTGATAGTGCTTGAGCGAAGTACAAGATACCTTGGCTCTGTTGGTAGAAGTATCGTTTCTATCCCGCCGCTTAGCTGCCTATTCAGAATCGACAGTTCAAACTCGTAATCGAAATCGGATGATGAACGTACGCCCCTTAGCAGGACACTCGCGTTTATCGAGCGGCAGTAATCAACTATCAATCCATTGTGCACAACAACTTTGACCGTTGATAGCTTCAAGTCTCTTATCTGCTCCTCTAAAAGAATCCTAATCTGCTGCGGCTTCAGCAGGGAAATTTTCCGTGTATTGACTGCAACTACCACATCCAATGAATCGAAGAGAACCGCTGCTCTGCTGATGATGTTAATATGCCCTAGGGTTGGGGGATCAAATGAACCGGGAAAGACCGCTCTAACCATTACTTAAGAATGATAACGCGTTCGCTTGTCCGGGTCAAAGAGAGGCATTTTGAACGAGCCTTGCACTGCTTGCCCGAGCCTTGGCCCGGAACTAATTCCGGTGAGTTTTGGCTGCAATTTTCTATGAACTTTGTTTCAGGTAGGAACTACCATGCCAGTACTCGCCCTGGCCCTTTCTTTCCGTCGAAGCGAACCTCGATTTTGAATCGGCAGGAGCAGCGTCCGCAAAACAACTGGGGTGCAACTTCAAGCTCTGGGGATTAGGATGAACAGCGGCGCAGCGATCCGAGGGCAATGAGAGACTGCAAGATGAGCCGCCTCTCCCCCCGCCTCGAAAACAGAGGCATGGTTTAAAGTGGCCTGCGGCGCCCAACCTTATGAGGCGAAATTGCGCCTAAAAAGAGCCAGGGAGGCTTGAGCTGAAAAAACCACTGCAAATCGCCTATGGAGATGTGGATATACATAGGAAGCGCCGATATAGTAGGATATGCTGGATTTTTAACTGAAGGGAGTCGTATATGAAAATTCGCGCAATCAGCTTGATTTTGGGTGGGCTGCTGCTTTGCCAATACCTCGCCGCACAGAACTCTGAGCATAGCATAGAGGAATTGTACCTGCAGGGCGATATCAAGACTATGATGATTAAAGCGGAGGCGGAATCCTCGGATAGGGACTTCAAATTGTCTGCTCTCGAGAAAATAGCGGGCATGGTGGAAAATGGATCGGCATCGGATAATACGCAAATTACGGATATTCTCGGCTATCTGGCTGGTGAGAGCGTAAGCAATATATCAAGAGAGCGGAACTACGTTTTGAACGATTATCCCGAAGTTAGACGGGAATCGGTGCGCCTACTAGGTTTGATCGGATCGAAGAAGGCGGTTTACGAACTGGGAAGAGTGCTGATTCACGATCCGGAACCAATGGTAAGCTCTGAGGCTATCCTTGCCATCGCATCGATCGATATCGAGGATAGGGCATCGAGGGACCGGTTGATCTCCAAGGCGATTCACAGACAAACAGCCCTTACAAAGGACAATCTTTTTGCATCAACCTCCCTTCGAGCGGTGGAAACGATAATTCAGCGAGATGGAAACAAAGTCACTCCCTTGATACTTGCGGAGATAGTGCGCATGGCCGAAGCGCAGAGTGGATATAACCCCGCCGTAAGAAAACAAGCGAGTGAACTGCTTCGCAGTCTTCAAGATTTATAAGCATCAATCCTGCTTGCCGAATACGGCTCCGTATGCAGGGGGAGATTCGCCCGCCAGGCGAATTCCACGAAACTCAGGTGTGGGGAGGGGCTAGCGCCTATGGAACCCCTGCTATCGGATAAGCGCGCCTCTAGAGTATGCTCGTTTTCAGTCCGATTCGCCAGTCGCCCCTGTTTTCGGTATTCTCCCAGTCTACCTGGCTCCTAACAATCAGTCTTTTTCGCCTGTAGGCCTCGAGCTTTACCGCCGCGAAACTACCCTTTCCAAGATATATAATCTTTTCGTCGTCCCTGGGGTTCAGTTCTTTGCTCACTATGTCCAACGCACATTCGAAATGAATGGGTAAACTGCTATCGGGCTTTGCAATCGCGGTGCTTATATCCTTTATAGGCTCGTTGCAAACCTCACAGGGCGGAGTGGGCTTATTAGCCTGCCCTCTTAGCGAAGCAGACCGCCGCGAACCACCTCTTCGGCGGCCGCGATGACGCCTAGAAGTTGAACTCATCCTGCATTCTACCACGATTGACTATCTCGTTCGATAGTTTTACGGCAATTCGGTCAATCGCAATCCGTAGATATTGCTGATCGTTTATTTTGATTTTCAATTCTTTCAGTTTATCGGAATTAGTTCGCTTCGCGATGCGCACTATCGGAGCTCCTTCTCCCTAAAACGCATTTTCCCAATGATCCAGCCTCTCCATCCTCCGTGATAGAAAAACAAGATCAAAACGGACTCGACAAGCCCCGAGTTCAGGATGACGTACCAAAAAGTAGGACGCTGCTTCTCGTATTCTACTGCGTTTTCGAGCATTGACCGAACGTTCCAGGCTTTCCACACTCAGCGCATCCCAGGTTTTAACCTCTACGAAAACAACTGTATCCCCCTTCTTAACTATAATATCGACTTCACCCTGCTGAAATCTAAACCGACTTTCCAGAATTTCGTACCCCCTGTCCATAAAATACTGCGAGGCCCTATTCTCCCCCTCCGCGCCCTTATTCTTCACTCTCGGTCATTGTTTTCGCCGACAAGCTGCTTGGTTTTACCACGCGGGTAATGAACAAGCCCCCCTCATTATGCAAGTCTATTCTTGGGGCCCTGCCATCTTGAAACCTCGCGCCTAGCTTATCGATTAGGATGAGCACCTCCGGAAGCAGGGGCGCATCCTCGTTAGCGCCGTAAACCCGGCCAATGCTGCCATCGGAAAGCTGCACCAGACTCCCAATTGGGTATATGCCCAAAATTCCGATAATCAGCTTCACGATTTTGGGATCGAATTTCCGCTGGTTGTCTCCGAGCACCATCCTCATCGCTTCGTAGCCAATCATTGAGCTGCGCCACAGACGCTCCGAAATCATGGCTACAAACGCAGCCGCAACGGCAATGATTCTCGAGCTGAGCAGTATATCATCGCCCCTAAGACCCCGCGGATAGCCCTCGCCATCCCACCGCTCATGATGCTGAAGCACTATCTGCGCAATCTCGTCCGGCAGCCCCAGTTCTTTCCGAACAATTCTATAGGAATGTATGGGATGCGCCTTCAGAGCCTTTCGTTCCCGAGCGCTTAGCGCTCTATTCAATTTCGCTAGATCGAATGGAATCTTTTTCATGCCAACATCATGCAGCAGGGCAGCGCAGCACAGTTGAAGCAACTCGCTTCCCGTACTGCCAAGGCGCAGTCCAATAATCAGAGACAAGATGCCGGTATCCAATGCGTCTTTTGCATCTGCTTTCTGTGACCTTATACCAGCCAATACCAGCCTGATGGCCGCCTTCCGATCGGCCTTAACAGCCTCCGTAACAGACAATGCGATTCCCTCTATTTCGTTCTTCGAAACGCGTTCCGCGCCGCATATTCGCGTGAGGATTTTGTCAATCCTATAGATGCTTTCCGTATAGAGATTGAAGCTCTCGTCAGCCACCGGTAAACCCCAGGCAGGTATCTCAGCGGCATTCTGAAGCACGCCCTCGGTTTCAACGCTTTGAATCTTCCAGGTACGCAGTCTTTCAAGGTCTTTCTTCCTAATCGAGATTCCAGCTGGCACAAGGACAACATCTTCCTCGATATATACCGGATGGGAGAATATCTGGCCTATCTTCAATTCATCAACTCTTATATTGCTCATCGTCTCCCCTGGTTTCGTAGACGAATCTCAGTATTTCCGCCACTGCCGTCCAATACTTCTCCGGAATATAATCGAATGGATTGATATCGGAAAGAGAATGCGCTAGCTGGGGAGATTTGACGATGGGAATACGATTTCCCCGTGCAATCCGGCAAATTGCATCGGCGCTAATGCCCATTCCCTTGGCCAGGATTCTCGGTGCATAATCTCCCGGTTCATAACCCAGCGCGGCAGCCTTTCTTCCTTCCACTAATTCGCCTCCAAGCTGCCGGCGAGCGTGAAATTTTCGGGCGTGAAGCCATCGCTCTCGCTCAAAGCTAAAATACTATCATCTACCTCAATATCCAATGAGGCCAGAGTTTCGCGAAACGAGTACCAAGTCCCGAGTTTTATCTCCTCTCTAGAATCGGAAAACACGGTCATTCGAATTTTGTTGAAACCCTCCATAAGGAATTCGAAAATCCGCTTACCGTCTTGAATAGTTAGCGCTAGGGCGGGATCAATCCCCCTTCTAATCTTCCACATCATTCGAATTTCACGATCGCCCAGAAATTTTTTCAAGCGAACAAAGCTCCAACCGCCATTCTTCCTACTATCGTAGGTCAGCAGGTTTAGGAGAGGGTCGTCATCGATATCGGAATTACGTAATTCATCCGACAACTGGCTGCCTTCTGGCGGAGTGGACCATCTCCCCTGCCGTTTATTGCCCCCTTCGGAGAATGATCGATTAAGCATTTCGAGGAATTTAGCGTTTGGATCGGCACCCTTGGCCAGTAATTCGGCGTAGAGCCGGGCCATTCTCTTCCTTGCGCCCCTTGTCCGCTCAAGCAAAGCCGCCCGTCTAGCTCCCTCGATTTCCCCCGGAAGCGGCAATCCTGCTCGAATCAAAGCGGCCGAGAGCATGGTTCCTGCCGAAGCGTTAGTAAAACCCCGATACACTAGTTCGGGCTTGGATTCCAGCAAGTGGAGATATATCCCTCTACTCCCCCTAACGAAGCGCGCGCGGATTCGCTGGCCCTCCTCGAAAACAAGATTGCTCCTGGCTATTACTGTATGCCTATTCAAGATTAATCGATATCTTCCATTAGGCAGGATCGATTTAACGCGGGCAGTTACAAGGTCGCCGTTTTGAAAACCAAGTTTTGTTATTAGCCTTGAAACCTTCAAACTACCGGGAACAGTCATTCCCTAGCCGCTTCCTTTCCTACTCTTAATAAGCTCTTTTACCTTGGTGGCTTTTTTTCCAATCCTACCGCGAATATAGTAGAGCTTGGCGCGGCGAACCTTGCCGTGCCGCACTACTTCGATTTTTTCGACTCTCGGGGAATGAACGGGGAATATGCGTTCAACACCCACCCCATAGGAAATCTTACGAACCGTAGCACTGCGTCTGATGCCAGAGTTGTTCAGGGCTATTACAAGGCCCTCGTAAATCTGAATGCGCTCGTTTTTTCCTTCCACTATACGATAGTGAACCCTTACCATATCTCCAATGCCGAATTCCTCGGCCTTATCCTTAATCTGCTCTGCTTCAAGAGCCCTTATTACATTCATCATTTCATCCTATCCAATAGTAATTCATCGCGAATTCTCAGCACATCCTTCCCAACCCTGTCCTCTCTTAGTAGGTCCGGCCGAGTTTCGAGAGTTTTCTCTACCCTCTTCCTTAAACGCCAAGCCTCAATTTCAGCGTGATTTCCGCCGAGCAAAACTTTAGGAACCTCGAGTCCCCTGAAAACCTCCGGTCTGGTGTAATGGGGGTATTCAAGAAGCGGCTGGGCAAAACTCTCCTCCTCCAATGAATCCCCTGTGATAACACCTCTTATCAGTCTGTATACCGCATCCACAAGCACCAGCGTCGAGATTTCTCCTGAAGAGATTACATAATCGCCTATAGATATCTCATCATCAACGTACTGATCTATTATACGCTGATCGATGCCCTCATAACGTCCACAAATAAAAACTAACTCTTTTTCCGCCGCGAACTCTCTTGCAATGCTCTGCGAGAAAACCCGCCCAGACGGCGTGGGATATATTACCCTTTTCCCCTCCACTCCAATCGAATCAAGGGAATTGGCCAGGGGTTCGGCCTTGAGAACCATACCGGCTCCCCCACCGTAGGGGTCATCGTCGCAGATTCGCCGCTTATCATATGCGTAATCTCTGATATTGACAAGCTTGTAAGCGATCAGACCCTTGGCGATGGCTCTAGACATAATTGAATCGTCGAAGTATCCCTTGAGTATAGCGGGGAATAGGCTGAGTATCGTAATTTTCACTGCTCATCCTGCAGCCAATCCGCAGTAAGCACTATAGTACGATTTTCCGGATTGGGCTCCCGAACAAACTGCGACCGGAACGGAATCATAAAATTTGTTCCGTCCGATCTACGAATTTCCATGATGTCGTCCGAGCTTTCAATCATACCTACAACCTCTCCAAGTATCCGACCCTTGGCATCCAGTACGCTAATTCCAACAAGATCGCACAAATACCATTGATTTTCCCTTAAGCGCGCCCCCTGGTGCTTTGGAACTAGTATCTCAGAGCCCCTTAGGGATTTTCCATCCTCCGGCGTATCGATTCCAAGGAGTTTAATTACGCCGACTCCATGCACAACTTTGAAACCCTCTACTTGATACTCCCTCTGCCGAATGCGGTCTCTCGATCGGAGCACCAGGGATTTAATCTCGTAGAAGTGCTTCCATTCGCCTGAGAAGCTATGAAGCTTCAACCACCCTCCAACCCCCCGGGGCGTTCTGATTATTCCGATAACTATCGAATCCATGCCGCCTCGGAATCGGGGAGCTAGTCTAGAATCTCTAACACAAGGCGCTTCCCCGAGTTGTTGGATGAAGCGCTGAGAATGCTACGCATTGCCTTGACAATTCGGCCTTGCTTGCCTATCACCTTGCCGATATCCTTCTCGGCCACCTTGAGTTCCAGGATGGTAAACTTGTCGCCTTCGATTGTTGTGATATCCACCTCATCGGACTCCGTTACCAGAGACCGAGCGATGAATTCAATCAGTTCCTTTCCCACTTCAAACTATCCGGGAAGCAATACTGTTCAGCAGCCGTTTAACCGTAGGAGAGGGCCGTGCGCCTTTCTCAAGCCATTCTCGCACCCTGTCCGCCTTCACTGAAATCTGCCTATCATGCGGCTCTATGGGATGGTAGTAGCCAAGTTCCTCTATAGTGCGGCCATCACGGGGCGCTCGGGAATCTACTATTACGATTCGATAATACGGGCGCCGCTTAGTGCCCATTCGCTTCAATCTGATTCTAACACTCACAAATCGTTCTCCTTTTATTGCGGCTTCGCCACGCCGCCTATAAGCTGCCGCTGCAAGGTCTTGTTTCTCGCAGCTTTCTTCATCAGCTTCATGGACTTATCAAAATCTCTCAACAGACGAGATATATCAGATATGCTAGTCCCGCTTCCATTCGCTATCCGTTTTCTTACTAGGCGGACCGATTATATGGTGATTTCGTCTTTCTTCCAAGGTCATCGATAGAATAATCGCCTCTTTCCGCTTCCATTTTGCCTCGTCCAATTTGGATTCATCGATGCGTCCGCCCATACCTGGCATCATTTCGAGCATCGATCTCATTCCTCCCATTTTCCTCATCCTGGAAAACTGCTCCAGATAGTCCTCCAAGGTAAATGCGGACTTGGCTATTTTCTCCTGCAGAAGTTCGGCCGTTTACGTATCGATCGTATTTCCGCGCCTTCTCTACCAAGCTAACTATATCACCCATCCCGAGTATCCTGGATGCAATTCTATCGGGGTGAAAGGGTTTGAGTTCTTCCGGTTTCTCTCCGACACCGATGAATTTAACCGGCTTCCCTGCTACGCTTTTAAACAACAGCGTCGCTCCACCGCGTGCATCGGAATCGAATTTGCTTAGGATTATGCCGCTCAGATTCAGCGCCTCGTCGAAGCTTCGAGCTATTTCGACCGCGCTCTGGCCAGTCATTGCGTCCGCGACCAGGAGAACCTCATCGGATTCTACGGCCTCCTCGATGCGGCGAATTTCCTTTATCAGCTCGTCGTTCATCTGCATGCGCCAGCCGTATCGACGATCAGAAGGTTGAATTGCCGCCTCTTGGCGATTTTCAGTGCATTTTTTGCAATTCTCTCGGGTTTAACACCATCCTCGCGAAAAATCTCCACGCCGACCGAGGCGGCTAGCTGGGCTAATTGCTCGGCGGCGGCTGGCCGCGTCTGGTCGGCCGCAGCCAGCATCACCCTCCTACCCTGCAACTTCATCCTCAGGGCAAGCTTTGCAGCCGTGGTGGTTTCCCCGGAACCCTGAAGTCCCACCAATAGGATTGCCGTTACGGCGTCAGGTTCCTTGAGCGACAGGCTGGCAGCGCCATCGCCAAGCAGAGCGACTATTTTATCATGAACGAGCTTCATAAACTGTTCGCCAGGGTTTATCGACCCCGCTCGCCAAGCGCCTCTTCTATCGTGCGATTTACCAGCCGCCATACAACTCGAAGGTTTACATCCGCCTTTAGAAGCGCAATTTTGATTTCCTCAACGGCATCCCTGATGTTTTTCTCGCTTATTCTAGCTTTTCCGGATATGCGTCTTGCAATACTGGTAAAGGCCTCCGTCAATTTATCGAGCATAATCAGCCTTTCATCCTATATTACGCAGTACTGTAGGATACAAGGCGCCTGCAAATCTATCTCATACGGAAATAATGCCGTTGCAGCCATAGCAGTCTTTCCTCGCTGTAATCACGCCACTCGCTTAGGGGCCAGCGGCTTATCACCTCTTGGTATAGTTGTGCGGCGCGGTCCAAATCTCTCTCCTCTCCCGGTTTCTCCAGGAGGACCGCGAGACGGTAGGGCCATTCCGGATAGTCATCCTCAGATTCCGCCAGTTTCTCCAGTATTGCTCTACTCTGGGCATCATAGCCCACCTCGCTAGTGAAAACTTCCAATGCCGCGCGAAGCACCTCGGGCTTGGGGTCTTCTTCCAAGTAGCGAGGAAGCCAGGTTAGCAGGGGTCCGACCGCGCCGGATTTCGCGGCGGTTTCCACTAGAGCTCCGCGAGCGCGCGCACCGACAGAGCCGCTTCGGGAAGCATCTTGCTCATAGTATTGGATGGCTTCATCGGTCTTGCCCGCCTCTGAAGCGCCAAGAGCCGCCGCATATCTGGCATCCGCGTTCGCGGGCAGCGTGTCGGAGATGGTTTTCGGCGATGCAGTGGTAATCGAACCCGAGCCATCGCTCACTGCAACCTCCCGAATTACCTGCTCGCTTTCGCCGCCGGAAAGATCTTGCCGTTCAAAAACGAAATTCCACTTGCCAACTTCATTGAAAAGAAAGCGAAAATTGGTTGAATCGTCGATGATTTCCCGACCCAGAAAACGCCAGGCGCCTGGTGTGGAGCGATCCGATCGGAATATCCAGCCTATGCTTTCAAGCGTAATCGTGAGCTCTCCCGGCGATTCCAAGAAGCGTGTTGGGGTCGATGCCGAGGCGGCTGAATCCGCTTCACTCGCCTGGCTAGGCTGCTCGGGATCGACCGCGGCGACAAGGGGATCGATTTTGAGATCGGCTTGACCGATGGCCTCGTCTGCCATCTCCCCTGCCCCCGTGGAATCGGCTTCCAGGCCTCCTACAAGGGGATTGACTTCCAGCGCTTCAGGTTGCCTATCCGGGATAATGGCTGAGGCAGCTGCCACGGAGGCTTGGGCGCTCTCTCCATCCGCCTCGGAATCGGGGCTATCGGCGCCGGGGCTGGCAGCTTCCGAATCGGGGCCGGTAGGT
>Ga0126327_10000081_pt1 | contig 27826 bp, 29 predicted proteins | sample InaspJWI30metaG_FD_101392 | JGI IMG/M metagenome (GOLD analysis project Ga0126327, IMG submission 101392) | Marine gutless worms symbiont microbial communities from Oahu, Hawaii - Inanidrilus sp. 1 OAHU.JWI-30 metaG | ecosystem: Host-associated > Annelida > Digestive system > Unclassified... | reverse complement strand
ATCATGCGGCCTACCCGTTGAAGGAGACGGTGAAGATGTTTTTAACCGGAGCCGGTATCGAGGTCTCCGATGTCGGTACCCACAGTGAAGATTCCGTTGATTATCCGGATTTTGGGGCCGGCGTGGCCGGCGGTGTATCCCGTGGGGAATACCCGCGCGGCATCCTCTTGTGCGGGTCAGGTATCGGGATGTCTATGGTGGCCAACCGTTTTCCGGGCGTACGGGCGGCTTTGTGCAATGATCTGTTTTCGGCGGTTATGTGCCGCAAACATAACGATGCCAATATCCTTGTGCTCGGCGGCCGGGTGATCGGCGATACCCTGGCTCTCGAGATCGTGAAAGCCTGGCTGGAAACGGATTTTGAAGGTGGGCGGCACCAGTCGCGTCTGGAAAAGTTTGACAAGCTTGAAGATATGCAGTCGTGAGGAGTGCGCGATGAGTCTAAACGTGATTGAAAGCGTTGATCCCGAGATTGCCGAAGTTATACGGGACGAATGGGAGCGGCAGGACGGCACCCTGGAGTTGATCGCTTCGGAGAATGTGGCCAGCCCGGCGGTGATGGCCGCCCAGGGCAGCGTTCTGACCAATAAATATGCTGAAGGCTACCCGGATAAACGGTACTACGGCGGGTGTGAAAATGTGGACGTGGCTGAGAATCTGGCCGTTGAAAGGGCCCAGGAACTCTTTCGGGCCGACTATGTCAACGTACAACCGCATTCCGGTTCGCAGGCCAATATGGCGGTCTACTTTGCTCTGTTGGAACCCGGTGACACCATCCTGGGCATGGACCTGGCCCATGGCGGGCATTTAACCCACGGAAACCCGGCCAGTTTTTCCGGTCGCCTCTTCAACTTCGTGCACTACGGCGTGGGCAAAAAAACCGGTACCATCGATTATGAGCGGGTCCGTCAGCTGGCCGCCGAGCACCAGCCGAAGATGATCGTCGCCGGTGCCAGCGCTTATCCGCGGGTGATAGATTTTAAAACCCTGGCGGAGATTGCCGGTTCGGTGGGAGCGCTGTTCATGGTGGACATGGCCCACATTGCCGGCCTGGTGGCTGCCGATGTACACCCTTCCCCGGTACCTTTTGCCGATGTGGTGACTTCCACCACCCACAAAACGCTGCGCGGTCCCCGCGGCGGGCTGATTCTGGCCAAATCCGCCTACGGCGCCGCTATCAGCAAGCAGGTATTTCCAGGTATTCAGGGCGGCCCGTTGATGCATGTCATTGCCGCCAAAGCCGTTGCATTTCGGGAAGCGCTGTCCGACACTTTCCGTTCCTATCAACGGGATATCGTCACCAATGCCGCCGCCATGGCCGCAGGATTGCTGGACGGTGGCGTTGACCTGGTGTCCGGCGGCACCGATAACCACATGATGCTGGCCGACCTGACCAAATTAGACATTACCGGCAAGGATGCCGAGGCCCTGCTCGGCCGGGCCGGGATAACCGTGAACAAGAATTCCATTCCTTTTGAAACCCGCAGCCCGTTTGTGACCAGCGGCATCCGCCTGGGAACCCCGGCCATCACTAGCCGGGGAATGCAGGCCGACCAGATGCATACCATTGCCGAACTGATTTCCGGTGTTTTAAAAGCACCGGATAATGAGGCCCGCGTTCAGGCTGCCCGCGATCAGGTAAAAGCCCTGTGCCGGGAGTTTCCGTTGTATGGGGAGGGCCCACTATAATGAATGACCCGTCTGACCGTCCTTCGTGGGACGCCTACTTTATGGATATTACCCGCCTGGTTGCCAAACGTTCGACCTGTACCCGCCGGGGGGTGGGCGCGATCCTGGTAAAAAACAAGCAAATTCTGGCCAGCGGCTACAACGGGGCACCGACCCGGGTCAGGCATTGCGCCGAGACCGGCTGCCTGCGCGAGCAGCTCAAGGTACCGTCCGGTGAACGGCATGAACTTTGCCGGGGCATTCACGCTGAACAAAATGCCATCATCCAAGCCGCGATGCATGGGGTATCTATCAAGGACGCGGTATTATACTGCACCAATCTGCCATGTTCCATTTGTGCCAAAATGATCATCAATGCAGGCATTACCCAAATTGTCTATCTTTCCGGCTATGCCGATTCGATGTCGGAATAGATGCTGAAGGAAGCCGGTGTGGACCTCATAAAGTTTAATCCAGCGAGCGAGGGGGATAACCATGAAATGTCCGTTCTGCAGTGAGATTGACAACAAGGTGATTGACTCCCGGTTGAGCAAGGATGGCAATGTGATCAGGAGGCGTCGCGAGTGCATCGTCTGTACCCGGCGGTTCACCACATACGAACACATTGAAGAAGTGCCTATCATGATCATTAAAAAGGATGGCCGCCGCGAAGTTTTCAGCCGTGAAAAAGTTGCTGCGGGCATTTTACGGGCCTGTGAAAAGCTGGACATCAGCGTGAATATCATCGAGGAGTTTCTCGATGACCTCGAACGGGATTTAAAAGAGACCGGGGAAAAAGAGATCCCCTCCCACGATATCGGTGAAAAGGTCATGGGGAAACTACATAATCTCAACGATATCGCCTATGTAAGGTTTGCATCGGTGTATCGTGAATTCAAAGATGTCAACGATTTTGTGTCCGAGCTGCGCAGCTTGCTGAGCAGCCATAAAACCTGATCCGGGTCCTGTACGGGCCCAGCGCTTCAAATCATTCCCCGCCAAACCGGATTCTGCTTAGGCAAGTACACGACCGGAGGCGGCTTTGGCCGACCTCCGGTGCCGCCCGGCTTTTCAAACCCTGCATTGCAAACTGCCGCAAAACACGATAGAGAGCAGGAATTCTTTGACTTAAAAGTGAGGGAAAATGGATCACCAGTACTACATGCGCCGGGCACTCGATCTGGCCCGTCGGGCCGAGGGGTTCACCTCTCCCAACCCTATGGTAGGTGCCGTAGTGGTCAAAGACGGGCGCATTGTGGGTGAGGGTTACCATCAGGCTGCCGGGCGGCCGCATGCCGAAGTCAATGCGCTCGATGATGCCGGTGAACTGGCACGCGGCGCAACTTTGTACGTTACTCTGGAACCCTGCAACCATACCGGGCGGACGCCGCCCTGCACCGCCAAAGTCATCGACGCCGGCATTCGTACAGTCGTATCGGCCATGGATGACCCCAACCCCCAGGTGGCCGGCGGCGGCCACGCTGCACTCGCGGCGCAGGGGATCCGGGTTCACCGCAGCGTGTGTGAACGGGAGGCTTTGCGTCTGAACGAGGCGTTTGTCAAACATATTACCACCGGGTGCCCATTCGTGACACTCAAATGCGCCGCCACACTGGACGGCCGCATCGCAACCCGCACCGGGGATGCCCGCTGGGTGACCGGTCCGGTATCGCGCCAGCAGGTGCACCGCGTGCGTCACGCGGTGGACGGCATCATGGTTGGAATCAGCACGGTGCAAGCCGATGATCCGAGCCTGACCACGCGGCTGCCGGCAGAGGTGCAACCGACCCCCCGTGACCCGGTGCGGATCGTCCTGGACAGCCGCCTGTCAATATCGGAAAATGCAGGCATATTGCGGCTTGACTCCGAGGCGGTAACCCTTATTATATGTGCGGACAGCGTGCCGGCCGCAGCCCGGGAGCGGATCGAACGGCCCGGGGTTGAAGTGGTGCCCATGCCAACCGGGAGCGACGGCCGCATCGATCTGGCGGTCCTCATGCAGTACCTCGGTAAACGGAACATCATCAGCCTGCTTATCGAGGGCGGCAGCCGGGTAATAGCGGCCGCATTTGCCGCCGGTATTGTAGACAAAGCCATGTTTTTCTATGCCCCGAAGATTCTGGGCGGGGATGACGGCGTGCCGATTTGTGCGGGCCCGAGCCATGACAGCATGGCCGACAGCATACGGCTGACCGATGTGCGGACACAGCGGTTTGAAGACGACCTCTTGGTAGAAGGCTACGTTGAGTATCCCACTTAGCAGTTAGGAGACTATGTTTACCGGTATAATTGAAGGCTTGGGAACTGTGGCGCAGGTACGACCGGTGGACGGCGGCAGCCACCTGACGGTTACGGCGGACTTTTCCCTCGAGGGTACCGGGCTCGGGGACAGCATCGCGGTGAACGGGGCCTGCCTGACGGCGGTCAGCCTGCAAGGATCCCGTTTCTCGGTGGATGTATCCCCCGAGACATTGTCAAAGACCACCTTCAAATCGGTCAAAATCGGCGACCGGGTGAACCTGGAGCGGGCGCTCCGTTTGTCCGACCGCCTGGACGGTCATCTGGTGTCGGGACACATCGACGGCCTGGGTACCATCGCCGGCAAGCAGCGCGAGGGCAACGCCATCGTGGTGACATTCACCGTTTCCGAGGACCTTTCCCGGTACATGATACCCAAAGGCTCCGTGGCGATAGACGGTATCAGTTTGACAATCAACAACTGCGACAGACAGAGTTTCAGTGTCAGCATCATTCCCCGCACGGCCAAATTGACGACGATCGGCCTGAAGGATGCGGGGGCGGCGGTCAATATCGAGACCGATATGCTGGGTAAATATGTAGAAAAGTTTATAAACGGAAAACGTAAGGAGAGCCGGGAAACGCAGAACTCAGAGTCTCTGGACATGCAATTCCTGGCAAAGACAGGCTTTTTGTAATTAAATAGCTGCAACGTGCAAGCGGCCGCTCAAAAAGTAATCCAGCGGCCCGGGAGTGTAATCAGAACCATGCCCAAGATTTCCATTGAACAGGCAATTGAAGATATCCGGTCAGGCAAGATGGTCATTCTGGTGGATGACGAAGACCGTGAAAATGAAGGCGATCTCACCATGGCGGCCGAGTGTGTGACACCCGAGGCCGTCAACTTCATGGCCAAATACGGCCGCGGCCTGATCTGCCTTTCGCTGACCGGCGAAAAAGCCGACGAACTCGACCTGCCGATGATGGTGAACAAAAACACCTCACCTTTCGAGACCGGCTTTACGGTCTCCATCGAAGCCAAGCGGGGGGTGACAACCGGTATTTCCGCGGCTGACCGGGCGACCACCATTCAGACTGCGGTGGCCCCGGATGCCCGGGCTGAAGACCTGGTGAGCCCGGGCCACATTTTTCCCCTCCGCGCCCGGGACGGCGGGGTAATGGTGCGCGTTGGGCAGACCGAGGGCTCGGTGGACCTGGCCCGTCTGGCCGGCCTGACCCCGGCCGGGGTTATATGCGAAATCATGGACGACGACGGGACCATGGCCCGGATGCCGGCCCTGGAGACATTTAGCGAGGAGCACGGCATCGGCATCTGCACTATTGCCGACCTGGTGGCCTATCGGACCCGCACCGAATCCTTCGTGACCCGCGCGGCGGACACCGAGATCCCCACGGCCTACGGCGGCAACTTCCGCATCGCGGCCTATGAAAACATGATCGACAACCTGACCCATATTGCCCTGGTCAAAGGCGAAATTGATCCGGACAAGCCGACTCTCGTGCGGGTGCATTCCGAATGCATGACCGGCGACATCTTCGGTTCCATGCGGTGCGACTGCGGTGACCAGTTGCACCATGCCATGGAGATGATTGCCGAGGAAGGGGTGGGGGTTGTGCTGTACCTGCGCCAGGAGGGCCGGGGAATCGGCCTGGTGAACAAGCTAAAAGCCTATGCGCTCCAACTCGACAAGGGTCTCGACACCGTGGAAGCCAACCTGGAGCTCGGATTCAAGGATGACATGCGGGATTACGGGATCGGGGCACAGATCCTGGTGGACCTTGGGGTGCGCGAGATGCGCCTTCTAACTAACAACCCCAAGAAAATGGTGGGTCTGGAAGGGTACGGTCTGAGTGTCGTGGAGCAGATCAAGATCGAAGTCCCGGCCAATGAACACAATGAGTGCTATCTGGAGTGCAAGAAGTTGAAAATGGGTCACATGCTGGACATGGCCCGTTAACAGGGAGGAAATGCAATGCCGAATCTAATTGAAGGAAGACTGCTGGGTGAAGGGAAGAAGTTCGCGCTGATTACCAGCCGGTTCAATGATTTCATAACCGACAAGCTGGTGGGTGGGGCCCTGGATGCGCTGGTACGCAGCGGGGTGGACGATGACGATATCGACCTGTTGAAAGTGCCCGGCGCCTTTGAAATCCCTCTGGTGGCTAAAAAGGCGGTGGCAACCGGGAAATACGATGCCGTCATCTGCCTGGGCGCCGTCATCCGCGGTTCCACGTCGCACTATGATTATGTGTGTGCGGAAGCCAGCAAGGGCATTGCCCAGGTATCAATGGATTCCGGCACTCCGGTTATATTCGGTATCATCACTACGGATACCATCGAGCAGGCCATTGAGCGGGCCGGTACCAAAGCCGGCAACAAAGGCTGGAGTGCCGCTGTTTCCGCCGTTGAGATGGCCAACTTGATGGATACCCTGAACCGGGCTTAGCATTCCATGGGGATCCGTCGCCGAGCACGAGAGCTTGCCATGCAAGCTCTTTTTTATATTGATTCGCGGCAGTGCGAACTGGCGGAAGGGCTGGCCCTGTTTTGCCAGAGCTGCCTGCCGCCCAAAAAGGCCCGCCCTTTCTTTCTCAAGCTGGTCAGCGGGGTCGGTGCCGGCCGCCCTGATATCGATGCGCTGATTGAACGGTTTTCCAGCAATTGGAAAGTCAGCCGGATGTCCGGAGTCGATCGCAACATCCTCCGTATAGCCGTTTTTGAAATGCTCTGCTGTCCTGATATTCCCACCCGGGTCACCCTCAATGAGGCCATCGACATCGGCAAGCGCTTTGGGGCCGAAGAATCGGGAGCCTTTATCAATGGAATCCTGGACAGCATCCATCAGGCAATTGCGGACGAGGGGCTCAGCCTCGAGTTAGACATACCGGAGATCTCCATCGACTGGGATGCCCAGCCTAAGGCAGGTGGTCAGACTCCGCAAAAGCAGGTGCCGCTGACCCGGTTCGAACAGGTAAAAGGTAAAAGGGGGTCGTTAAGCGCAAAGGGCCCCGGTTTTTATCGGACGAACAACCACAGACGCAATCTCAAAAGGAGTAGACATTGATTCTCAAGTCCATGGCCCTGGGCCCGATAATGGCAAATTGTTATGTACTAGGCTGTGAAAATACCCGCGAAGCTGCGGTCATCGATCCCGGTGAGGAGGCTGAGCGAATCCTGGATGCATTGAACGAAGACGGCCTCACTCTCAAACTCATCTTGAATACCCACGGACATTTCGATCACGTGGGGGCCAATCGCGAGTTGAAGCTGGCAGTGCCCGATGCCCAGCTGATGATCCATGGCGAAGACGCGCCCATGCTGGGTCAACTGGCCAGCTCCGCCCGCATGTTCGGCATGCAGGCTGAGAATTCACCTGATCCTGACCGACTGCTGCAGGACCAGGATGTAATTTCATTCGGAGATAAAAAACTGGACGTCGTCCATGTACCCGGGCACTCACCGGGCGGGGTGGCCTTTGTTGCCGACGCCGGCATCTTCGTGGGTGACACCTTGTTTGCCGGATCCATCGGCCGCACCGATCTGCCCGGCGGGAATTTCGATACGCTGATCGCCAGTATTCAAAACAAGCTATTCACGTATGCAGATGATACCCCGGTTTACCCGGGTCACATGGGCCCGACGACCGTGGGACAGGAGAAAAGGTTTAACCCCTTCTGCGCCATCCGCTGAAGTGGTTTAAAAACTTCCCCTTGGGTTCAATCTCGACGTTGGGCCAAAAAGTTCTATCCGCGAAATGTTCCATATATGCATGTGGTAGAACTTTGCGCCCCGCCTTGCCTGTACGGCGTAGCTCGCAGAGCGTAGACCGGACCTTGGCCCGATTGAAGGTTTTAATACCACTTCAGCAAGGTCACGGCCCAATCGCTGCTTGCGATTACTCCCCGAATGAAGCCTGAATCTTGGATCATAATCCCTTGTTCAGGCAGAGGCGCCCCTCCATAAAGCGAGCACTCCCGGCGTTTTCGGTATATCCATTTAACTGACTTGCCGTATGTACAGTGATAAATAACTGTTTACACAAATCCTCCCAGATGTGCCACAAAATCAGAGTTGAAAAGGGGGCCCTTTTCAAAGGTCGCGGCCGGTACTGCCGGCCGGGTCGGGGACCTGCTCGTATTCAATGTCGCGGCGTTTGAGGATGTCGTAGTAAAAGTAGATCTGCCGGATATACTTGATAGGCTCGGTTCCCCGGCAGTAGCCGTAGCGCGCATTTTTATAGTACTTGCGGTAGCTCAGCAGGGGCAGGGTTTGTTCAAGTGAGGCCCAGCGGTCCGGGTTCAGGTCGAACTGCCTGGCCAGGTCCCGTGCGTCCCGCAGGTGCCCCTGTCCTACATTGTAGGCGGCCAGGGCGATGAACATGCGATCCGGTTCCGGAGCGTTGCTGAAAAAATCGTAGAGCATTTTCAGGTGCAGCACCCCGGCCTGGATGTTCTGCAGCGGGTCCAGAATGTCGGTCACCCCGAGACTTTTTGCGGTTTGGCGGGTCAGCTGCATCAGTCCGTAGGCGCCGGCGTGGCTTTGGGCGGCCGGGTTGAAGTGCGATTCCTGGTACATCTGTGCGGCGATCAGGCGCCAGTCGAAATTATTCAGCAGCGCAGCCTCTTCGACAATGGCCTGGTAGCTGGGCAGGCGGGTGCGCAGCCGCCGGTGGTAAGAGCGCACATCCACGTAGTCGAACATCTCCAGGTTGGAAAAGTAACGGTCGTATATTTCAGCATACGTTCCGTCCTCTTTGATCTGATCAAAAAATCGGTTCATCTCGCGACGCAGTTTACCTGCTTTTTTGTGAACCGCCCAGCCTATCGATTGGGTTTCGCTGACGGGTGAAACGATCCGGGCTCGCGGGTAATACCGGCGGTTGAGCTGGGCGATGTGTTCATCAGCCAGGGTTATGCCTATGTCACCGGCGGCCACCTGCCGGATCAACTCCTCGGTGGGGACATCCACGTGCAGCCGGACATCGATATTGAGTCCGGTCGCCTGTAGTTCCTCCAGGCGTTCCTGGTAGGAAGTGCCGCGGCGGACATGTACCGTCTGCCCCTCAAGATCGGCGGGGCCGCGTATAGCCGGGTGGTAACGATTGGTGATGATTTGCTGGCGAGTGTTCAGGTAACCGTTGGAAAAGGACACCTGGCGCTGACGTTTGGCGGTGATGGTCAGATCCGCTGCGATCAGGTCGGCTTCACCGGTCTGAATGTCCGGGATCATGCCCTCCTAGCGTTCGGCTACTTTCAGTTCCAGGCGAACACCTATATGGTCGGCAAAGGCCTTGGCCAGATCGTATTCAAAGCCCATGGGCTGGCCGCGATACAGGTAGTAGGAGTTGGCATTGTTGCGGGTCAGGACGGTGATTTTCCCCGTGCGCAGGATTCGGCCCAGGGCTGTCTCCGGGTGTGGCTCCGGTGTAAACAAATAGATATACAGCCCGCACAGGGCAACAAATGAGGATGCCACCAGCAGTCTGCCCATGAGCGGCTTGAATCCTGTTCGATCGGGTTTTTGTTCCTGCTGGGGCACCTGCTTTTCCTCCCTTGGCGGTTTGAAAAAACATCATAACATCAATATCATGAATATAAGTCAACCCGGGCGGAACACAATGCGATCAAGGGCCAATTTCCCTTGAACTCATCAGGGGCGTTTGTTAGAACCGATTTAAACAAAATCCGGCACCCATCCACACATGGCGGTGTTATTGCCTCCATCCTGAAATATGCTTATATATTCCTGTGGTGCAGAACCCCGCGGACGGGTTTACATGCAGCCTGTACATGCGGGATGCTTATCCGCCGGATTTAACGTAAATTAAATAAGATAGAGAGGTCACGCAGACCACATGCCGTTTAGCATAAAGCGCAGAAAAACCCGGCAGATTAAGGTGGGCTCCGTTCCGGTGGGGGGCGGCGCCCCCATTGCCGTGCAGTCGATGACCAATACATATACCCAGGATATAGCTGCCACGGTTGCCCAGATCAACCAGCTGGCTGACGCCGGGTGCGAAATCATCCGCGTGGCAGTGCCGGACGAGGAGGCCGCTGCGGCCATTGCCAAAATCAAGCCGGCTATCGAGATTCCCCTGATTGCGGATATCCATTTTGACTACCGGCTGGCCATTGCCGCTGCCCGGTCGGGAGCCGACGGTTTAAGGATCAATCCGGGCAATATCGGCAGTGAAGAGAAAGTCCGGGCAGTGGTCGATTGCGCCCGGGACCTGGGTTTGGCTATCCGTGTCGGTGTGAATTCCGGTTCGCTCGAAAAGGACTTGCTGGATAAATACGAGGGACAGGCCACTGCCGACGCAATGGTGGAAAGCGCTCTGCGGCACATCGAACGTCTGCGGGCCATGGATTTTCATGAACTGAAGGTGTCACTGAAAGCCTCGGACGTCTATCGTACCGTGGCCGCTTATCGTCAACTGGCCGGTCGCACTGATTTGCCGCTGCATGTTGGGGTTACCGAAGCCGGCGGGCTGTACGCCGGCATCGTCAAATCCGCGGTCGGCATCGGCATGCTGCTGGCCGAAGGTATCGGGGATACCCTGCGGGTCTCCCTGATCCGTGATCCGGTGGAGGAGATAAAAGTCGGCTATGAAATCCTACGGTCATTGGATATCCGCAGCCGCGGTCCGGAGATCGTTTCCTGTCCGACTTGCGGGCGCTGCAAGGTCGATCTGTTCAATATTGCCGAGCAGGTGGAATCCGCCTTGTTTACTTCCCGGGCCGATGTGAAGGTCGCCATCATGGGCTGTGTGGTCAATGGTCCCGGCGAAGCCCGGGAGGCCGATATCGGCATAGCCGGCGGGGACGGTACCGGTGTACTGTTCCGCCAGGGTAAAGTCGTTCGAAAATTTGACCAGGACGACTTGGTGTCGGTGCTGCTCGATGAAGTAGAGAAATGTGAAAAGGACAAAAAGAAAACCTGATTAGAAGCTTTCTCAAAAGAGTCTTTTGGTCCAAGTTCAAGGCGGCCGTGAATATCAGACCGGAGGAATACAAGTAGTATTTCGAGGACCTGATATTCGCGTCCAACCCCGAAATTGGACCAAAAGACTCTTTTGAGATAGCTTCTGGATTGAGAGGAGACAATGGGAAAGAAGCAGGCCAAGACAGCAATCACCCCTACCCGTTCCGAAGACTATCCGGAATGGTACCAGCAGGTCGTTAAAGCATCGGATATGGCCGAACCGTCGCCGGTCCGCGGTTGCATGGTCATCAAGCCCTGGGGGTACGCCATCTGGGAAAACATCATGCGCGGTATGGATGCCATGTTCAAGGAAACCGGGGTCCGGAATGCTTACTTTCCCCTTTTTATCCCCCTGAATTATCTTGAGAAAGAGGCGGAGCATGTGGAAGGGTTTGCCACGGAGTGCGCGGTCGTGACCCACCACCGCCTGGAAAAAGGAGAGGCCGGGGGCCTGGTGCCGGCCGGGGAGCTGGGTGAACCACTGGTGGTCCGCCCCACCTCGGAAACCATTATCGGGGAATCGTTTTCCAAGTGGGTCAGCAGCTACCGGGACCTGCCCATCCTGATCAACCAGTGGGCCAATGTGGTCCGCTGGGAGATGCGCACCCGCATATTTTTAAGGACCAGCGAATTTCTATGGCAGGAGGGGCATACCGCTCATGCGACCGACGCAGAGGCCATCGAGCGCACTGCGCAAATGCTGGATGTGTATGCTCGGTTTGTGGAGGAGTTTCTAGCCATTCCGGTCATCAAGGGTCGTAAAACCGCACGGGAGCGTTTCCCAGGGGCGGTTGACACCCAGTGCATCGAAGCGATGATGCAGGACCGCAAGGCCCTGCAGGCCGGGACGTCTCATTTTCTCGGACAGAATTTTGCCAAGGCTTCGGGGATTAAATTCCAGTCGGCCCAGGAAAAGGAAGAGTTTGCCTGGACGACCTCGTGGGGCACCTCCACCCGGATGATCGGCGGTATGATCATGACCCATAGCGACGATGACGGTCTGGTTTTGCCGCCGCGAATTGCCTCGTCCCATGTGGTCCTCATTCCCATTGTCCGGAAAGAGAAAGATCGCGCTACGGTGATGGAATACGTCACCCGTCTGGCCGCCGACCTGAAAGGGCAAGACTATCATGGACACCCCGTCCAGGTCGAGATTGACGACCGCGATATAGGCGGCGGCAAAAGCTGGGATTGGATCAAAAAAGGCATCCCGGTCCGGGCGGAGATCGGGCCGCGGGATATTGCCGAAAATTCCGTATTCGTCGGCCGACGGGACAAGTCACCCCGCGACAAGGCCGGCGTCAACCGGGATGAATTCGTTGCATCCATTGTGGCCGTACTGGATGAAATCCAGCAGACTCTTTTTGACCGGGCCCTGGCATACCAGCAGGAGCACACGCGGGAGATTGACGACAACCAGGACTTCTATGACTATTTCACGGCGGAAAATACAGAAAAGCCGGAAATCCATGGCGGATTTGCCCTGGCGCACTGGTGCGGCCGTGATGAATGCGAGGAGCGTATCAAGGAAGACCTGAAGGTGACCATCCGCTGTATTCCCTTTGAGAAGATGGGTACGGATGCAGGCGGCAGCTGCATCTGCTGCGGAGAGCCTTCCAGGGAGCGGGTTGTTTTCGCAAAATCGTATTAGCTATGATTCGAATCGGCGACATCATCGATAAGATTACCGCTTACAACCCCGAAGCGGACCTGGGGGTGGTCAACCAGGCCTACGTCTATTCGGCCCGGGTGCATGACGGGCAGGTGCGCCTTTCCGGAGAGCTCTATCTGTCGCATCCACTCGAAGTGGCCGGCATCCTCGCCGAAATGAAGCTCGACACCGTCAGTGTAGTCGCCGGCATGCTGCATGATGTCATCGAGGATACCCATGCGACTGCCCAGGAGGTTAAGGATATGTTCGGCCCGGAAGTCGAACACATCGTTTCTGGGGTGACCAAGCTCAGCGTGCTGCCCTTTGAAAATGCCCGGGCCCGGCAGGCGGAAAGCATCCGTAAAATGCTGCTGGCCATGGCTGACGACATCCGGGTGATCCTCATTAAACTGGCCGACCGGCTGCACAATATGCGCACCCTGGAATTTCACGATAAAAAGACCCAGGCAAAAATTGCCCGGGAGACCATGGATATTTTTGCGCCGATTGCTTCGCGCCTGGGTATCTACTGGATCAAACACGAGCTGGAAGACAATTCCTTCAAGTACCTGTACCCGGACGATTACAACCGGATCAGTTCTCAGGTCAGCAAGGGGCTGGCGGATCGGGAGGAATATGTCCAGACCGTCCGCCAGATCATTTTGCAAAAATTGGCCGATGCCGATCTGCGGGGCAAAGTGCTGGGCCGGAACAAGAAGGTCTTCAGCATTTACCACAAAATGCAGACCCAGAACCTGCCGTTCGAAGAGATTTACGATATCATTGCCTTTCGGATCATCCTGGACACGGTACCGCAATGCTATGAGGTGCTGGGCCTGATCCACGCCCTGTGGAAGCCCATTGACATCAAGTTCAAGGATTACATTGCCCGGCCCAAACCCAACATGTACCAGTCCCTGCACACCACGGTCATCGGTCCCCGGGGCGCACGGGTCGAAATCCAGATCCGGACGTATGAAATGGACAACGTGGCCAAATCCGGCATTGCCGCGCACTGGAGCTACAAGGAGGGCAACCAGGTCGATGACAAAGTGCGCGATACGTTTGCCTGGATACAGAACATCGTGGAGAACCAGGAACACACCCAGGACCCCAATGAGTTTCTGGAAAACGTCCGCATCGATCTGTTCCCCGATGAAGTTTACGTCTTTACGCCCACCGGTGAGGTAAAGACCTTACCTAAAGGTGCCACACCGGTCGATTTTGCCTACCTGATCCACACCGAGGTTGGCAATCAATGTGTCGGCGGCAAGGTGAACGGCCGTCTGGTGCCCCTGCAGTATGCCCTGCAGACCGGCGACATTGTAGAGGTGGTCACCCAGAAAAACCATCATCCCAGCAAGGACTGGCTGAGCTTCGTCAAGACGGTCAAAGCCAAATCCAAAATCCGGCAATGGGTCAAGATCCAGGAGAAAGAGCGCAGCCTGACCCTGGGACGGGAGATGTGCGAAAAAGCCTTTCGCAAGCGCAAACTGAATTTCAACACCCAGGTCAAGACGGAAGAGATGGCTGCGGCGGTTGAATACTTTGGTTTTAAAACCCTTGATGACCTGATTGCCAGTGTCGGCTACGGCAAGATCACCCCACTGCAGATCATCCGGCGTATCGAACCGAAAACGGATGAGGCGGAAGGCCGCGAATCCATCTTGAACAAACTGATGGGGCGGGTGCGCAAGAAAAAACCGAAAACGGGCGTGGTGGTAAAAGGGGTGGACGACATCCTGATTAAATTTGGGAAATGCTGTCAGCCGGTGCCCGGTGATAATATCACCGGCTATATCACCCGCGGTTTCGGGGTGACGGTGCATCGGGCCAACTGCGTGAATGCACTCAAGATGAGCCCGGAACGCCGGATTGATGTAGAGTGGAATATGGAAGCCTCCGAAACTTTCCCGGCCGATTTTCAGGTGACATCCTATGACCGGGTGGGGCTATTGGCGGATATCGTCGGCTGCATTACCAAAAACGAGGCCAATATTCTCAGCGCCAACACCAAAACCGGGAATGACAAGCATGTTGAAAGCAGCTTTTCGGTTGGTGTCAGGAGTACCAAGCATCTTAGGCAAATACTGGCATCAATCAGGAAGGTCAAGAACGTTCAGGATGTCAAGCGCGTCGGATAAGAAAAGCCATCTCAACAAAGTTTTGGGTCCACCCTTCAGCCTCCGCTTGCGCTGCAGCCGATATACTTTGTAGGGTGCCAGGTTCGGATCCTCTGGATACGCCAGCCTTCCTCCGATAAACCTCGCGAGCGCCGCTTCCTGTCGAAGATCCCGCGCTTTCCAGCGGGGAACCAAATTCCATTTTTTGAGATGGTTTTTTCGGGTTCAGCCATCCGGCAAACCAAACCTATTGCGAGTCAGCGTTTTAGGCGACTTTCACGACCCGTCCGGATTTGATGCAAGTTGTGCAGACCACCATCTTCTTGGGACGACCTTTGTCCATGGCGCGTACGCTCTGCAGGTTGGGATTGAAACGCCGCTTGGTGACATTGTGCGCGTGGCTGACATTGTTGCCCACAACAGGTTTTTTTCCGCATATTTCACATACTTTAGACATGATATTGTCTCCTGCCTTTGATTCAAATTTCTTGATGCAGCGGCGGTATGCTGCCCGCTGCATAAAACTGCAAACGCTTTCCATATAATATGGCTTGGGTCGTGTAAAGCTTTTTTATTGCAGTGTCCTGGATTTCTTATCAGGATTTCCGGTACGTGCCGAAAAGGGCGGTATCATTTTTCAGGCGCGGGTGTTTCGGGCTTCTGCTCCAGGGGATTTTCGCCGGGGAGGTAGTGTCGGCTGCCGTCGTCCGCCCGCTTTATTTCAGCTTCCAGGATAGTCAGGTACTGCAGAGCATCATGCTGCAGGCCTACATCCGGATATTCATTGAGCACCGCCAAAAATCGACTCAGGGCCGCTTTGTAATAGCGGCTTTTAAAGTAAAAGCGCCCCACGTACAGTTCATGCCCGGCCAGGGTCTTGATGCAGACCGCTACGTGGGGACGGGCCCGGCGGGCATAACTGTCCACCGGGTAACGATCTATCAGTTTCCTGAAACTTTCCAGAGCTTTGCGGGTATTGGCCTGGTCGCGATCAACTGTGTCAACCTGGTCGAAATAGCATCGCCCGATCTGGTACATGACATAGGGGACGGCCTCGTTGCGCGGGTGGAGGTTGAGAAACTCCTCGTATGCAAAAACGGCATCTTCGTACTCTTCTTTCTTGTAATAGGCATCACCGATTTTGAGTTCTGCCAGGATGGCGTATTTGCTGAAGGGGTACCAATCCTTCAGCCGTTCGAAGGTTTCAATCGCTGAACTGTAATTTCCGGATTTGTAGTCATCCATGCCGTCCTGGGCCAGTTCGTGCGCCGGTCGAGTGTCCTCCCGGCTGAACCAGGCGCAGCCTGAAAGCAGGCTCAGCGCCGCCAGGCCGATTACCAGCGCGCAGACAGTAAGGGTGCGTATCTTTTGCATAAGATGGGTCCTGTCGGCTCCGCAATAATAAACCGGTGAGTCCCTACTGTCGGCACCACCGGTTATTAGAGTCCTGCCGCCTTCGTGTGAAAGGCGTTATTTACAACAATTTGTTGAGGGCTTCTTCCAGTTTGGATTTAGCCACCATGCCGGTGATTTGTTCCACCACCTGGCCATCCTTGAAAAAGATCAAGGTGGGGATGGCCTTGATCCCGTATTTTCCCGGTGTCACCGGATTGTCATCCACATTGCACTTGGTGAATTTGACCCTGTCGCCAAATTCGCCGGCGAGGTCGTTGATCACCGGGCTGATCGCTTTGCAGGGACCGCACCAGGGAGCCCAGAAATCCACCAGGGCGGGTTTGTCGCTCTGCAAAATTTCAGTGTCAAAGGAGCTGTCTTCAATTTCAATTACATTTTCACCCATTGGCCAGGTTTCCTTTTCTAGTGTTTAGTGGATGGCTTCTATATAATCGTGCTGGTTTTCGTTGTCAACCGTGTAAAGGCGGCCCATATCCGGTAATTGACACGCATTTACGGTTTTGCTAATTCCTTGGTAGAGACCGCGGGACTTACCAACCAAACAGGAGGCGACATGGCGGATAAAATCAAAATCGGTGCACTGATTTCAGGGGGCGGGACCAACCTGCAGGCAATTATCGATTCCTGCGAGGCAGGCCAGATAGACGGCGAGATGGTATTCGTTGGGTCGGACAACCCGGAGGCCAAGGGCTTGCAGCGGGGCGAAAAGCACGGTATTCCCACCTTTGTGGTGGATTACGGCCGTATCATCCGGCAATATCGCCAAAATCCCGATTCAGTTTCCCTGCCGGCTGATTTTGACCTTGAGTATCTAGTTGAAAAACAGGGGTTTTTCACGCCCGAAGCAGATCCGGAGAAGGTCAATGCTTTCCTGCATACCCGGGCCGTAGCCGAGGCCGCCCTGGTGGAGACCATGCGGCGGTATCCTTTTGACCTGCTGGTCCTGGCCGGCTTCATGCGCAACCTGACCCCCTACCTGATCGACAAGATCAATACCGTTACCGGCAAACCAATCATCATGAACATCCATCCGGCACTGCTGCCCTCATTTCCAGGTGTGGACGGTTATGGTGATACTTACCGCTACGGCTGCAAGGTCGGCGGTTGCACCGTCCATTTCATCGATTACGGTGAGGATTCCGGCCCGATCATTGGGCAGCGGGCCTTCGAGATCAAGCCCGGGGATTCGTTGGATACTATTAAATCCAACGGTCTGAAGCAGGAATGGATTCTCTATCCGGAATGCATCCAGCTATTCGCCGAAGGGCGGCTTTCAACCGAACCGCATACCTTTACAACCGACAGCGGTCAAGAGATTACGCGGACGCTGACAATTATAGCACCGCCTGCCTAGAATCGGTTTCAAAAGGCCTTTTGAAACCTTTCCTAACCTTTCGCTCCCATTTGGGGCCAATAGCGCAAAGGATCTAAACCTATCTTTGTAATAACCTGATTTGGTAAGCTGAGCAGCTATGATCGATCCAGGATCAGCTCAACCTGCGCATTGGGATGAATGTCGCGGGCGAGGGATTGCAGGCGGGCCTTCAGCGCCATAAACCCATCTACCTGCACGGTGTTTTCGGCGGGATCCATGAAAACGGTGATCCACAAACGCCGGCCGGTCTTCAAAATCTCAAGGGAAATGTGCCGGGCGCCCAGCTCCTCCTGCATGGGCAGGATCCGGTCGATGAACGGCTGGGAGAAGGTTTCCTGGGGAGCGGCCAGCAGCAGTTCCTTCAGCCCATTGCGTATCAGTATCAGCGGTTCCTTGATAAACAAAAGGGACATGCCGATGACCAGCACCTGATCGGCGTAACGGGTGGCCCATCCCCAGGCGGTATCCTGAAGGAATATCACGATCACAAACGCAATCCCGATAGCCCCGGTTACTGCTCCGTTGAGCAGCCAGGCCTTGGCCTCGGCCCTTAAAAGATCCGAATCTGTCTTTTTTAAGCTCCGCCGGAGGGCACTATACACGGCAAAACAGCCGATAACCGCCAGGCCGACATAGAGCGTCATGAGCCCCAACGCCGGCTCGTGGCCGCCGGATATCAACAGCATGATATTGCCATACAGCGCCATCAGGACCAAGACCAGAATGGCGGCTCCCTTGATAAATACAAACAGGGACTCGAAGGCAAAATAGCCCAGCGGGTACTCACGGGTTTCCCGGCCGAAGATCAGGCGGGTGATGCCGATCGAAAAAAAGGTCATGATGGCTGAAATCAGGTTGTACATACCGTCCAGCATAACGGCCCCTGACTGTGACAGAGCAGCCATCAGCAGGCCCCAGAGTGCCAGGATAAAGGCACCCAGCATGGATGTTTTCAAGGCTCTTTCTTCGATTTGCTGATCCGGTTTCATAAACCACTCCCGCAATAAAAGAATATGAATACAACACATTGAGTTCGGGTACCCCCCGGTGATGGGGTGCTAGCCCGCGACGGTCAGATTAACACAGGCGGGAAGGGAAAAGAACTAGAAAAAACGCAGCATCATGGGAATGGCCACAAAGGTGCCGATGGAACTGCCTATATTCGTGAACACAACCACCAGAAGGATCTTGGTGACCTTGTTTTTCCAGAAGCCTTTAACCGAAAGGATATCCTGGGGCAGTTTTTCAAAGTCACGAACCTTGGGTTTGCGGGTAAAAGCCTCCACCAGTCCTGAAACCCAACCGGCGGCAATCATGGGGTTGAGCGATGTGAGCGGCGCGGCTAATACCGATGAGATCACCGTCAGTGGATGGGCCAGGGCGATGACTGCCCCGAGTCCGGCCAGGACGCCGTTGGCCATTACCCACCAGGTGAGCATGCCGGTGCCGGCGTCTTTCCCGCCCATGTAGAACCCGGCGGCCAGCAGCAGCAGGATCAGGCCCGGGAGCACCCATTTTAGGATGCCGGCCAGAGGCCCTTTAGGGGGCAGCTGCTCCAACTGGTCAAGCTGAATCTCCTGTTCCCAGTAGCGCTTTATGCCGGGCACATGTCCGGCCCCGACCACGGCCACCACCTTGCGGCCCGGGGCGGAGCGGATCTTCTCACAGAGGTACCGGTCGCGCTCATCGATCAGAATATCTTTCACCACCGGCATGGCTTGCCCCAATTCAGCCAGCAGGGATTCCAGAACGTCCTGCTTTTTCATGTTTTCGATGTCTTCGGCGTCGATGTCCTCAACCTCGCCCAGCGACAGGATCAGCTGAAACATAAGTTTGATCTTGGACCACATCCCCATGGTGCGCCAGGTCCGCGATAGAGTGATCCGGATGTCCCGGTCGGCCAGGTGAATGTCCGCCCCCGCGGCCTCTCCACTTTCAATGGCCTGGACCATTTCGGCCCCGGGCTTGATGTCGAGCTTGGCCGCAATTCTTTTCTGAAAAGAGGCCAGCATGAAATTGGCCAGTAGTAGAAACGCCTTCTTTTCCTTGATCACCTTGATGATATCCATTTCCCGCCACTGGTCTTTCTCCTTGATGGTTTGAAAGCGGGAGGGACACAGTTCCACGGCGACGGTATCCGGGTTTTCCTGCTCGATAACGGACTTGACCAGAGCCACGCTCTCTTTGGAAACATGGGCGGTGCCGATCAGGGTAATCTCTTTGTCGCCGCACGTCAGGTGGTGTACGACATTGGGGGTGTTTAAAGCGGTCATTGTCTGTATATTTCCATATTGTTTTGGCCCGCCCCCTGATAGCAGGGGCAGCAAAACGTAAGCAATGGTACTGGTGTACCCTTTTGGTTTTCCCACCGTGCGGGCCGACCAAAGCCACCCGCTTCTCGGGTGGTTGTTTGTTCCCGGGCATCTTATTTAGGGCCGAATATAAGTAGTCGATTTAGCGTGTCAATGCAAGCCACAGTTTGCCCGGCCATCCTTTTGTCCACCCCAGATGGAGACAGGTAGCGAGCCATGATGAGTGATCAGAGTGCCGACGAAAATGTTACGCTGGTGACCCAGAAACCCTATTATGTGGAAGCGTATGGCGAGATCGGGATGTTCACCGCCGCCTACGACGCACGCCTGCCGGTGATGCTCAAAGGTCCTACCGGCTGCGGCAAGAGTCGCTTCGTAGAGTACATGGCCTATCGCCTGCAGCGTCCGCTCATAACGGTGGCCTGTCATGAAGACCTGTTCGCATCCGATCTCATTGGACGCTACCTTTTAAAAAGCGATGAAACCGTCTGGGTGGACGGCCCCTTGAAGCGGGCAGTGCGGGCCGGGGCTATCTGCTACCTGGATGAAATTGTGGAAGCCCGCAAGGACACGACGGTCGTCATCCACCCGTTGACCGATAATCGCCGAATCCTGAATATCGACAAGAAAGGCGAAACCATTGCGGCCCATCCTGACTTTTCCATGGTGATTTCATATAACCCCGGCTACCAGTCCGTGTTAAAAGATATGAAGCAGAGCACCCGGCAACGTTTTGTGGCTTTTGATTTCAGCTATCCGGCGCCTGATAAGGAAGCCGAAATCGTGGCCCACGAGGGCGGGGTGGAAGCGGACCTGGCCGGCCAACTGGTCCTGCTCGGCCAGAAAATCAGGAACATGCGCGAACACGGCCTTACCGAGGGTGCCAGTACGCGCCTGCTGATTTATGCCGCCCAGCTGATCAGCCGCGGGATCGAACTGAAAAGCGCCTGCCGGACAGCCATTTGCCAGCCGCTTACGGATGACGCGCGATTGCAGCAGACTTTGGCAGACCTACTTGAAGATATTTTCTAAGATGATTACCGAGCGATATTCAGACGGGAAGGTCGGTCATGGTACCGGCTGATCGGGACCCCCTGGAGTACTTGGCCGGCGCCGATCCGGACCTGGCCGACCGACTCCGCGCGGCTCTGGATGCCGGCCCGCACCCTTTTGCGGACAACGACATCCGTTTCCTGGTGGCTGAAATTCTGCAGGGGTTCGTAACGGAGCTTTCCTTCGGGCAGACGTACGCCCGGGGCCTGACCGCCCTGAGCGGACTGGCCGGCCCGGCCCAGGTGCGGCATTACAGTCAACTGGTGCATACGGCCGGGAAGCACGGTCCCACCCAGGGCAAGTTATTTGCCGAGGCCCTGGTCCAGGTGATTGCCCATAACGACACGGCCTTTACCACCCGGTTTTTGGCGGTCACGAACATTATGCTGGCCAAGGGGACCTACACCCTGAAAGATCCCCTGGCAGCCCTATCCACTTTCCTGGCCGAAAACGATGCGGCCGGTGCGCACGACTACCTGGAGCTGCTGGCTACTGTGTTTGATCGACCGCTGACCTATAACCGGTGCCTGATTATTTCCAAGCGGCTGCCTCGCCTGGCAGCCACCCTGGATAAAGCCTGCCGCACCTGGCAGCTCGACCGGCTGCGCGATGTGGTTTTTGTCGATGATGTCCTGCTGGAATCGTTTTTCGACGGCCTTGAAAAAGGCGCCGGTCTGCTGGATGAAGCGGCGCTGCTCACGTTTGTCCGGCAGGCGCTGCATGTCTTTAAGCGCAACCGAGATCACGGCATCCGCTTTTTGGAGTTGTCCTCCCTGCCGGGTCTCGAGGCCTGCCGGGCACTCCAGGTGGCCGTACCGCTGACCACCATTCAAGGACGCCTCGATCGGTACCTGCAGGCCCGCGTCGGGCCGGGACTTGCCGTAAAGTCTTCCGCAGACCTTCCGGCGGCCAGCAACCGGTCGCTGGACAGGGCCGCGATTTACTTCGATGGGGCCACCTTTTTTCTCGAGCCGGTGATCAACCGCCTGACCACCGTGCAGTTGAACACGGAATTGAGCCTGTGCCTCATCCGGATGGAGGCCGGCTGCGCCGAATTTGGAACGTTTGACTTCGATCTGGAGAAAGCAGCCGACCGGGGAAATATAAAGTTGGACGCCGTCCACGTTTCAACCGGGCAGTCGGACCTGGAGCAGTTTTTCGATACGTTTGACATCCCGGGGCTGGCTGCGGACCTGTTCACCCTGCTAGAGCACGGCCGGGTACGACGGCTGGCCGCCAAGTACCCCGGCCTCGAGCGGGCTGCCCGTGATTTCATTGGCCGGGAAACCGAGCGCCTGGCGAAACATGTGGGCCCGCTGGCTTTTTTATACGAACTCTACGCCCGGATCGCTTTAGGTGTATCCGGCCTGGCGGCGCTGGACCCGGCCGGCAAATCGCAGGCCGCTGACCAAGCGGCGGGCGTCTTTGAAAGCCTGATTACAGAGACGGCAACGGTCGAAATCACAGCCGGTGCTGTCCAGGCCATCTACCCCCTGGTGCTGGACACCTTGAGCTCAATCGATCCGGTCCTGGCGACCGCGACCGGATATCGCCCCATGACATTTCCCTATGGACGTCGCGTGCGGCCGGCCTTGCACCATCTGCGCTTTAGCCGGGACCAGGACCTCGTACGCCGGATTCAGCATCAGCTGATGCTGTCCGGACTCAAGGTGTATCGTGCGGATCTGGCCGCAAAACTCAGGGTGAACAAGGGCCGGCTGAGTGCCGCTGATCTGCAGCGACCGACAGCCGCAGCAGGCGGCAATGCGTCTGTGGAAATGGACAACCTGGACCCGGCAAAGCTCGGGCTTACGGAGATTTTACCGGATGGCGGGCCGGACGGTGAGGGCCCGGATAACGGGGGTGCCGGTGTCTTTCGCTACCCCGAGTGGGACTGCACCCAGAACGATTATCTGGTGGACCATACCCGCCTGACGGAAAAAGCATTGACAGGCCGTGAAAACGGTTTCTATCCGCACACCCTGCGGCGGCATCATGGCCTGGTCAAAAAGATAAAAACTGCGTTCGAACTGCTCAAGCCCGAGGGCATCAAGATCCTGCGGCAATGGATTGAAGGCGACGACTTTGACTATCGAGCCATGCTGGATTTTGCTTTGGACAGGAAGGCGGGCATCATGCCCTCCGACCGGCTGTATATAAAAAGAATGAAATCAGCGCGGGATGTGGCGGTGATGCTGCTCGTGGATCAGTCTAAATCAACTTCCAACCCTGTGCTGGGCGCAGCCGGCACGGTCCTGGATGTCGAAAAGGAGGCCATTGTCCTTTTTTGCGAAGCGCTGGAGGTCGTGGGCGACACCTACGCCATATGCGGTTTTTCCGGGACTGGTCGGCTGGGGGTCGATTTCTACAGCCTGAAGGGGTTTCCGGAACGTATGGGACCCGCGGTCAGGGCCCGCATAAACGCCATGGCACCCCAGCGCAACACCCGGATGGGGGCGGCTATCCGCCATACTGTCCGGCAGTTTGACCGAATCGACGCCGCGATCAAATTGCTCATTGTTTTGGGGGACGGGTTTCCCAATGATTCGGGGTACAAGAAAAGATATGCCATCGAAGATACCCGCAAAGCGATTTTCGAAGCGCGGTCACGGAACATTTTCACCCATGGGATTACCGTGAATATCCAGACCACCAACGCAATGGATGACCTGTTCGGGCCGGTGCATCACACCGCCATTTCAGATGTACGCGAGCTGCCGGACAAACTGTGGCGGATATATAGCACCCTTACCCACTGACGGTCGGCAGCCGGTCTGCAAAGCGGATTGTATTCACTTAAAAAATGTTTATAATCATACTATAAAAATTGCACCACAGGGCCAGGGAGATGTTAATCTACGACAGCATATACAATTGGGACGGATTCGGCGGGCGTCTTAAGCTGGCCAGCGGTAAGTGCCTCCTGCGCCTGTACGATCTGACCCGCAGCGGTGATCGAAACCTGGCCCTCCTGAAACCCTTCATAGCCCTGACCACCGACCACCCGGACAGCGGCATGTCCATAAAGAGCTGCGCCGGCCACATTGCCACCTGCCTGGTCAAGGACTTCAGCGTCGATCCGGCCCGGATGACTTACATCGAATACTACCCGGCAACCACATATGGTGAACACGACCAACATTGCATTGCAGAGCGTTTTGAGGTTTTGGAGTTCGTGTGGTGTGAAGGTAAAGCGCTGCATCCCAAATGGCGGGCACTGCCGGCGAACATGCTGGGGCAGGTGCAATCCCTGGCCCAGGGGATGGCGCCGGTGAGGGGCTGAGAGCGGAAAAGCCTGCAGTGATCTACCGTTATTAGTGGATTAAAGTTATGAAAGTTTGCCACCGCCTGAACGGTGGATCGTAGTGACTCCTCAAGTTTAGGACTTTAAGTCACAGTAGGCGCTATTAACTTTGCCAACCCTAGCGGCAAGGCCGTTTCAATCCCTTGTCTTCCAGCCATGTTTTGACGAAATGCACCGTGAGTCGAATGTCGGCCCCGTCGGCCTGGGCGGCCCGTTCAAGCCTGGAAAGGCCGGCGTCGACCTTGTGTGCATCACCCAGCAAGGCATATATTTTAACGGCCTGCTTGTAATGGGCCAGGGCCTTTGCGGAAGAACCTTGCGCCAGGAAGATATCACCCAGCTGGATATGGTCCAGAGCCATGCCGGCATAGAAACCCGCGGCCCGGTCAGCAGCCAGGGCCATATTAAAATGATTGCCGGCGCCGGCCTTATCGTCCTGGGCCTGCTTAAGACGGCCAAACGCGAAATGTATTTTGGCCTGGGAGGAGTGGTCCTCTTTATCAACCCCGGCCAGAGCCGCCTCCAGCGCGGCCTGTGCCTGGGGATAGGCTGCTTTCTTGATAAAGAAAATGCCTTTGTTGATCTGCAAGGGTAGAAAAGGCCCGGGTTCGAGCTTATCGGCGGCAGCCAGGACCTCATCCGCATCGTCCAGACGATCGGCCCCGATCAGTGCGGCGGCCTTGTTGGCCAGGGCCTGGAGCATGCCCTGTTGATCACCGCGGCTCGAACTGATGAGCAGGGCTTCATCAAAAAAGGCCACGGCATTGTCCACATCACCGGAGGCCTGGTAAACATTGCCCAGGCTGTTTAGACTTACGGCAACACCCGGCTGGTCATCCGCTGCTGTGAATTCAGCGTGTGCCCTGGAAAAATGAGCGGCCGCCTGCTGATAGCAGCCTTTTGTATACTGCTGGTTTCCCCTCTGGATTTGTCTGGCACCGTCGCGGGCCAAGGCGGGGGTTCGGGGCACCTGACGGGCCGGGCTGCCGCAGGCCCAGATCAGACTCAAGAGAAGTAGCACGGACAGATATTTTAGTCGTAGGCTGTTCATAGGGCAACTGTCTTTCACAAGGTTGGTAGATATGGGCTCAGCGGTTGTTGGTCAGCTTTTTTATACACGCTACCTGAGTGAATGTCAAAAATCCGGTCCGTTCCCGAGCAGGCTACAAACAGTTGGACAGAACAAAGCCAACCGTGTATTTCATAATCATTTGATCTGCGGAGTTGAACTGCACCGAAAATCATGGCTACCGCCCATGGTCCTGCTCGCGGGCGGTCCGAATATAGCTGATGCGAGGCAGATAAAATGGTGATCCGGATTCTTTGTGTTGGCATGGGTGGTTTTATAGGCGCAATCTTGAGATATGCCATCAGCGGTCAGGTGCAAAGCTGGTCTAAAAGCATTGATTTTCCGTATGGTACCCTGGTGGTCAATATTCTGGGCTGCCTGATCATCGGATTGCTTTCCTATCTCTCCGAGACCCGCGGCATGTTTTCGGCCGAAGTACGGCTGTTCCTGTTTATCGGCATCCTGGGTTCCTTTACAACCTACTCGACATTTTCCAGTGAGGCCCTGACCTTGCTGAGTGACGGAAAGCAACTGGCGGCTCTGACCTATATTGGGGCGCATTTGTTTCTCGGCCTGGGGGCTGTGTGGCTGGGTCATGTCCTCGCCTGGCAAATCTGGAGGTAATCCCATGGTACTGCCTGAGGATGGCTGCCTGCTGCGTATTTTTATCGGCGAGAGTGAAAAGGTGGAGGGGAAACCTCTTTACCAGCGGCTGGTAGAAAAGGCCCGCGCCAGCGGACTCGCCGGGGCAACCGTGTGGCGGGGCATGATGGGTTATGGGGCCAACAGTCGCATTCACACGAGCAAAATCCTGCGGTTGTCACAGGATTTGCCGGTCATCGTAGAAATCGTGGATGCCCGTGAAAAGCTCGAGACATTTTTGGAAGAGATCGACAGTTTGATAAAAGGCGGCCTGGCTACGCTGGAGAAGGCGCAGGTGCATTTCTACCGCTCAAACAAGTAGGAAATGGCCAGAAAGACTTTCCTCGGGCCCAATCTCTGCGTTGGGTGGAAAATTCCAATCCTCACAATACTGGAGTATTCCTCCGGTTAGAATTTTCCATCCGCCTTGACCTTGGGCCCGATGAAAGCCTTTCAGCCCATTTCCCAGATATATAAAAAAATATTTAGATGAAATAGGAAAGGAGAAGATAGCATGCAACCGGAAGTTATTCAGACAGATAAGGCCCCGGCCGCAATTGGACCCTATTCCCAGGGGATTACGGCGGGCCCCCTGGTTTTTGTGAGTGGTCAGCTGGGCATGGACCCGCAAACGGGTGAACTGGTCGGCGATACGGTGGAATCCCAGGCCAAGCAGGCTCTCGAAAACCTGAGCCAGGTGCTGACGGCCGCCGGAGTTGCGCTCAACCAGGTTGCCGCCGTGGATGTATTTTTGACGGACATGGACGATTTCCTGACCTTCAACGGAATCTACGAGGGCTATTTTTCAGACCACAAACCGGCCAGGGCGGTCGTGGCGGTCAAAGCCCTGCCCAAGGCGGCTTGTGTAGAAATCAAATGCGTGGCTGTTCGCGGTGGTACGCAGGGTGAGAGTTACCCAGATGGGACTGTGATGTAGCCTGAGCTTCAGGGCAGGTCCAATACTTCGATCCTGTGGCCGGTGAGGGCCACGAAACGGGTGAGTTCTTCCCGGCTGATGCATAGTGTGCTCGTATTGACCAGGGGGTGGAACTGGAAAGTGGCCTGCTGCCAGAGTGATCGGTCAAATATAATTTCTACGCCATGCCCGGTATCATGGATGATGCCGAAAACTGAAACGGCGCCCGGGGTAACTCCCAGATAGGCCTCCAGTCTGCGCGCCGAGCCGAAGCTGAGGCGTTTGACATCCAAAATTCCGGCCAGGGCCTTCAAATCGATCTGCTTGTCAGCTTCTACGCAGACCAGGAAATGCCTGCGGCCTTTCTGGTCCCGTAGAAACAGGTTCTTGGTTTTGGCCGCCGGCAAGTTGGGGACCAGGCGACCGGCTTCTTCCACCGTGTAAACCGGCGGGTGGTCGTGGCGCTGGTAAACAATCGCATTCTGGTCAAGAAATGTGAAAAAGTCGTTCATGGTACCTGTCCTTGGGAGCAATTACCGCCGGTTGTTCAGGGCTTCTTAACTAACATAGATATACTTTAAATACCACTGGAGGAGGAAAGCATGGATATAGCGAGTTTCAATGATTGTGAAGACGTGCCCATCGACAAGTTTCCCTTTAAGGGCACCCAGCGCGATGTGATTGGCACCAGCGTCCGCTGGTTGTCCAAGTTTGGCGACGACGGCACCGGTTATCCGGAATACGGTCTGCGCCATTTTACCATCCAGCCGGGCGGGGAAATCCCCATCCACAATCATTTTTATCACCAGACCATGTACATACTGAATGGTAAATTCGAATGTTATCAGTATGATATGGAGACAGAGAAAGCTATCAAGACCGTGGAGACCGGGGCGGGGGATTTTGTTTATGTCCCCAGTATGGAGCCGCACGGTATGAAAAACATCGGTGCTGAACCGGCCTCATTTTTATGCTGCATAGCCAACGTCTATACGGATAAATAGCCTCCGGGCGGCCTGTACTGAATGGCATTTAATATCTGGAGTGAAATCGGGT
>Ga0126327_10000078_pt1 | contig 28154 bp, 29 predicted proteins | sample InaspJWI30metaG_FD_101392 | JGI IMG/M metagenome (GOLD analysis project Ga0126327, IMG submission 101392) | Marine gutless worms symbiont microbial communities from Oahu, Hawaii - Inanidrilus sp. 1 OAHU.JWI-30 metaG | ecosystem: Host-associated > Annelida > Digestive system > Unclassified... | reverse complement strand
CAAGTACGAATCCAACCGCTGCCTGAACTGCTGCCGGATCTGTTACGACAAGGACAGCGAGCGGGCGGCTTAGGCCCAACTCCCCTTAAATCCAAAAGCCGCAGTCATATGACTGCGGCTTTTTTTTTGTGATTCGTCTTCAGTGGTCTCTGGAACGAGGCCTATACTATAATTGGTCTTGACCTTTTCCCTTTGGGACGCGCTGAGCATCGCAGGAAAGGGCGACCATAATTTAGCTTAGGGTGAAGTGCGTGTCTGAACGCAGCGAGTTGTGCTGAGCGCACCCTTTCCGAGAAGCGCAGGGCAGCCCGCAGGGCCGCGTACCACGGGCGTTTTCTTCTTGTCGGGCATAGCCGTTTGGCGACGCCTGATTGGTTCGTTTTCTTTCACGTGAAAGAAAATGAACAAGCACTTGAACTGAATTCGTTAGGTTGCTGCTTGAAGACTCGCGGCAACAACCATTTGGCTGGCATAACTACCCACTCTTTAGGTTATCCAGAAACGCCTGCATATCCTCCGCCAGAGGCGACTCAAAGGCCATTCGCTTGCCGGTGCGAGGGTGAACCACAGATAACTGCCAGGCGTGCAGCATCTGCCGCTCAACGCCTCTTACAAGGCTATCCAGACGCGTATCCTGTCGCCGGTACTGGTTCCCGGTCCGGCCGCCATAGAGACCGTCTCCGATGATCGGATGGTGGATAGACGCACAGTGCACCCGGATCTGGTGGGTACGCCCGGTCTTGATCTCGATCTCCAGGAGGCTGCAGGCCCCCAGGCGGGCCCGTACCTTCCAGAGCGACACGGCCGGACGCGAATGACGGCTGGCAGCGGACATTTTTTTGCGTTCGGTCGGGTGACGCCCTATGGGCAGGTCTATCTCCCCCTGGTCCGACGACACTACACCGAAAACCAGGGCCAGGTACTTTTTAACCACCGTACGTTCCTTGAACTGGCCGGCCAGGTGCTCGAGGGAAGCAGGGTTCTTGGCGACAATGATGGTACCCGTCGTATCTTTGTCCAGGCGATGAACGATTCCGGGGCGGATTTCACCGGAAATGGGTGCCAGGTCCGGGCAGTGGTACAGCAGGCCGTTCACCAGTGTACCGGTATAATGGCCGGGCGCGGGGTGGACCACCAACCCCGACGGTTTGTTAATGACGATGATGTCCTCGTCTTCATAGAGGACATTCAAATCCATCGGTTCCGGCTCGAAGGAAACGACCTCCGGCGGCGGCAGTTCACCCTCCACACAATCTCCGATTTTAACCCGGTACCCCGGCTTTTTCAGGTTGGTGTTCAAACGGATCAATCCGTCGCGGACCAGGCGGGCGGCATGGGACCGGGAACAATCAGGGACATGCATACTGACAACGGCATCCAGGCGCTGGCCGGCATCGGACGAAGATATCTCAAAGGAAAAAGGATGGCTGTCTTGAGAAGATTGCGAGGTGTTCAATGTCTGTGCGGTGCCGGGGAGCACCTTTTATTTAGATGACTCTTCTTCAGACTCTGGCGGTGGTTCGGCCGGCCGTTGTTCTTCGATCAATGCATCGAGCTCAGCCGCAATGGAAGCTTCATCAGTATTCTTGGCAGTCGACAACTCTTTTACCAGGAGTATCTGGGCGGTGTCGTACAGTTTCCGTTCCCCGAAAGAGAGGTCTTTGGTAAATTTGAGCAGCGATAGATCCCGGAATACTTCGGCCACATCGTAAAGGGAGCCGGTTTTGATTTTGTCCATATATTCACGGTAGCGCCGATTCCAAGTCTGGCTCTCGAGGTTGCTGTTTCGTTTGCCCTTCATGACATCGTAGACTTTGGGCACATCTTTTTCATCGATGATGTCCCTCAGCCCGACCGAAGCCACATTCCAGGTGGGGATCATGATAACCATGCCGTTTTCCAGCACTTTCATGATGTAGAAATCGTGGGTTTCACCATTGACATCCCGGCTCTCAATGGCTTCGATCCGTCCCACCCCATGGGCAGGATACACGGCCAGATCTCCAACCTCGAATTTTTTAATCTCGCCCTGCGGTTCGGAGGCCTGATTGCCGTTGTCTTTTTTATCCATTTGGTTTTACCCGTGAAAAAGGTTACGTGCTGTTTCGTGCTGGATTGTGTAATTGAAGAAAGCCAACTGGTGATAGAGTGCAGTTAGGTGGAATTTCCTCAAATTTCGGTACAATATGCTTTATATCACACCTTAGGGGTTCATTCAATAAAAAAGGATTGGCGCCACAAGGGCGCCAATCCTTTAAACGTTGAACAGATTTAAATGCTGCTAAGCCCTCATTACATCAGGAACGGAACCATCAGAAGGGCCACAACATTCAGAATCTTGATCATCGGGTTAACGGCCGGGCCGGCAGTATCCTTGTAGGGGTCGCCTACAGTGTCGCCGGTAACGGCAGCTTTATGGGCATCGGAGCCCTTGCCGCCGAGGTTGCCGTCTTCGATGTATTTTTTCGCGTTATCCCATGCAGCACCACCGGTGGTCATGGAGATGGCCACGAATACACCCGTTACGATGGAACCGATGAGCAGACCGCCCAGGGCCACTTTGCCCAGCACGAAGCCCACGATCAGCGGAGCGACGACCGGCATAAGGGCCGGAACCATCATCTCTTTCAAGGCAAACTTGGTGACGATGTCAACGCACGCTGCGTAATCCGGTTTGGCGGTCCCTTCCATGATGCCCGGGATCTCGGCGAACTGACGACGTACTTCAACCACAACCGCGGCACCGGCGTTACCCACCGCCTGCATGCACATGGCAGCGAACAGGTACGGCAGCAGACCACCGATGAACAGGCCCAAGATGACGTTTACGTCGGCCAGGTCGAAACGAATGTCCGCGGAGCCGCCATGAATGGCGAATTCCTGAACATAGGCTGCGAACAAAACCAGGGCAGCCAGACCGGCGGAGCCGATGGCGTAACCCTTGGTAACGGCCTTGGTGGTGTTACCCACGGCATCCAGCGGATCCGTTACGGCGCGTACGCTTTCGTCCATTTCAGCCATTTCGGCAATCCCACCGGCGTTGTCGGTGATCGGGCCGTAGGCGTCGATGGCGATAACCATACCGGTCATGGAAAGCATGGACATGGCTGCCATGGCAATGCCGTAAAGGCCGGCGAACTGGTAAGCCATGAAGATAGCCAGGCAGATAGACAGGATCGGCAGAGCCGTGGCCTGCATGGAAACGGCCAGACCGGCGATGATGTTGGTGCCGTGACCGGTGGTGGACGCATCGGCAATCTTCTTAACCGGTGCGTAAATACCGGTGTAGTACTCAGTGATGATAACGATAAGCACCGTGAGCGCCAAGCCGATAAGCGTGCAGTAGAAAATGTTAATGGCGGCAAGGTCGCCCACATTGCCCATGTACTTCATGGTCACATAGTAGAAAGCGATCCCCGCCAGGATGGCGGAGCCGAACATGCCTTTGTACAGGGCGCCCATTACGTATCCGCTGCTGCCCAGTCTGACGAAGAAGGAAGCAATGATGGAAGCGATAATGGAGATAGCGCCGAGTAACAGCGGGAATTCAGTGGCCATGGGAACTTTCGGGTACAACAGGTGGCCGATCAGCATGGCGGCCACGGCGGTTACCGAGTAAGTTTCGAACAGGTCCGCAGCCATACCGGCACAGTCACCGACGTTGTCGCCAACGTTGTCGGCGATGGTGGCCGGGTTACGCGGATCGTCTTCGGGAATACCGGCTTCGACCTTACCTACCAGGTCAGCGCCTACGTCAGCACCCTTGGTGAAGATACCGCCGCCCAGACGAGCGAAGATGGAGATCAGGCTGCCGCCGAAACCAAGGGCAACCAGAGCAATAATGTCATGGGTGAAGGTGTAGTAACCGGCGGTAGCGGTCAGGGCCAGGCCGGCCACGATCATACCGGTTACGGAACCGCCCTTGAAAGCCATGGCCAGACCAGCCGCCATGCCGTCTTTGGCCGCTTCGGCGGTCCGTACATTGGCGAGAACCGAAACGCGCATGCCGATATAGCCCGCCAGAAAAGACGCGACGGCGCCGACGGCGAAGCCCACGGCAGTCTTGGCGCCCAGGCTGGCAAAGATAACAGCAAAGATAATAATACCGGTTATCCCCATGGATTTCATCTGCCGGTTCAGGTAGGCCACTGCGCCTTCCTGAATTGCGCCGGCAATTTCCTGCATTCTTTCATTACCCGCGGGCGCGCCCTTCACGACCATTGCGATGATAATGGAATACAGAATTCCAACAACACCAACGAGCGTGCACAACAACGGGATGTTGCTCATCAAAACTTCCATTCTTACCTCCATGTTAAAAATGTTAAGATTGCTTGATGCTTTTACGGTTAAACCAATTCATAGCTGTGTTCACACCGTGTTTCAGCACCGTAACTGCTGCTTCCGAAGCACGGTCAATGAAGGCTTCCAGGTGTTCCAGTTCCCGGTCGTCGAACTGCCCCAGGACATGGTCCACCACATCTTCATCCGTTTCGGAACGTCCCATGCCCAGGCGAAGTCTTGTAAAATCTCCGGCCTTAAGGGCATCCATCATTGACCTAATACCTTTGTGTCCGCCATCGCCCCCTTTCTTTTTTATTTTTAATCTTCCAAATTCCAGGTCGATATCATCGTGAATGACCAATATCTCCCTGAGTGATATGCAAAATTTTTGTAAAAAAGCGTCTACCGGCGGCCCGCTGCGATTCATGTACCGCTGCGGCTTGAGCAGGATTATGCTCCTGTCGGCGATTGCTCCCCGACTGACCTCGATCCCGGGTTCAGGGTCCCCCGGCCGGGCATTGAATTTACGCACCAGCCGGTCGACGACCATAAAGCCGAGATTGTGCCGGGTATTCCGGTAGTCGGGCCCGGGGTTGCCAAGGCCCACAATGAGCTTGATCTGCGGGGGCTCGTTGTATAAAGTATCCGCCGTCATAGGTCAGCCCAATTCCGAGGCTACTCTTCTTTTTCAGCGGTTTCTTCGCCTTCCGCTTCCGCCTCTTCGCCTTCTTCAGCGCCTTCTTCGCCTTCTTCGAGCTCTTCTTCTTCCACTTCCTCTTCCTTCATCTTGGCACTGAGGATGGTGAGGATGGTGAAGTCGACCTCATGCGGGATTTCGATATCCCCTTCCAGCTGGACATCTTCAACGTGCACCGAATCACCGATGTTCAGCTCGGTAATATCGATCTCAATGTTCTCCGGAATGTTATCAGGCAGGCAGAGGACTTCGAGCTCACGCCGAATCAACTGGATCATGCCGCCCATTTCGAGGCCGATACACTTGCCGGTAGTGGTTACCGGCACCATAATGTTGATCTTTTTCTTCATATCCACTTCGTAGAAATCGACATGGAGATAGTCACGGCTGAGCGGTGAAACCTGCAACTCTTTAATCATGGCCGTGCGCGGCTTTTTCTCCCCCTCGACGGAAATGCTCAAAAGAGATTGGCCGGCAGAGCCGCCTTTAGTAATGTCTTCCAGTTCGCTGAGGTTGATCGACAGCATTACCGGATCTGTATTGGGTCCGTACAGAACCGCCGGCAGGCGGCCCTCCCGGCGCAGAGTCCGGGCCTGGCCTTTGCCTGAATCGGTCCTGGTAGCGGCATTTAATTCTAGTAACTCCAAAATATTTCCTCCTTAACATGGTATTTATACAAAAAGCGATGTCACTGAATCGCCAGTTGTACTGCGTATAATGGCTTCGCCAACAAGTTCGGCGATAGACAGTACTTCAATTTTTTCACACACAGCCGCCTTTTCGCTGAGCGGAATAGTGTCCGTCACGATCAGCGAGTTCAAAGGCGAATCCGCAATTCGATCTACTGCCGGTCCCGATAAAACAGCATGACTGCACACCGCATGCACCTCGCGGGCGTCGTGCTCCATGATCGCGCTGGCGGCCTGGGTCAGAGTCCCGGCTGTATCCGCCATGTCATCCAGAATCATGGCGACTTTGTCCTTTACGTCCCCGACGACCGACATCGCTTTGGCCACGTTGGGTGCGCTGCGGCGTTTGTCGATGATTGCCAGGCCGGCTCCCAGGCGTTTGGCAAAGGCCCGCGCCCTTTCGGCCCCGCCGGCGTCGGGTGAGACGATGACCAGATTCTCCTGATCGAAATTGGTTTTTATGTGTTTCAGCGTCACCGGGGCGGCAAACAGGTTATCTACCGGGATACTGAAAAAACCCTGGATCTGTCCCGCATGCAGATCCATCGTGATGACTCGATCCGCCCCGGCAGTGCTGATCAGGTCCGCAACCAGCTTGGCGCTGATGGGCACCCGGGGCGCCACCTTCTTGTCCTGACGGGCATAACCGTAATATGGGATCACCGCGGTAATCCGCCGGGCGGAGGACCGATTGAAAGCATCGATCATCAGTAGTAATTCCACCAGGTTGTCGTTTACCGGGTGGCATGTGGACTGAATCACGAAAATATCTTTCAGGCGCACATTTTCCTGGATTTCGATCTGGTTCTCGCCATCGCTGAACGTCTTGACCTTGGCCCCCCCCATGGGCACATTCAGGTAGTCGCATATCTTCTTGGCCAGAACCGGATTTGAATTTCCTGAAAATATGGCAAAATCAGTCATGCTCCATCCTTGGTTCGGGTTTATGCAGCGTTGCCGCAACTATAAAACGGTCTTTTGAACCGTTTGGCATCTGTTGGCTGGGGCGGTAGGATTCGAACCTACGAATGCAGGGACCAAAACCCTGTGTCTTGCCACTTGACGACGCCCCATGCTTGAGACCTGAGATTAAACAAAAAAAATCGGGCGTTTTGATGGCACCTGGCTCTTCAAACCAGGAGATCCGCCAAGAAAACAGCACCACCATATCGGGGGGCCAGTGCCTCTGCGGCCGTTCGGGCGGTCTTGGATTCAGCAAATAGCCCAAGAACGCTTGAGCCGCTGCCGGACATCAGCGCGCCTTCTGCCCCGTACTTCATCAAACTCTTTTTAACAGCTGAAATTTCAGGATATCGTTTAATTACAACTGCTTCCAGATCATTGCACAAATGCTGGGCCGGTATAAACCCATTTTGTTTTAAAAAAAGTGATTTAAGGTGATTTTCACATTTTGTCAATCCCAAATTCAGTTTTTTGTATACCTCCGCGGTCGGTATACCAAATCCGGGATAAATGACCAAAACCTTACGCTGATCAAGGCCTTCAAAAGCGGTCAGACGGTCACCAATTCCTGACGCCAGAGCCGGCCGACCGAATAGAAAAAAGGGAACATCTGCACCGATAGTCGCCCCCAAGACCCTGAGCTCCGCTGGGGTCAACGGTTGGTCGTAATAGAGATTCAGGCCATTTAAAACCGTAGCGGCATTGCTGCTGCCGCCGCCCAGACCGGCACCTACCGGAATCTGTTTCTCAATTTCTATGGCCACCCTTTCCGAAACCGGGTGATGTTCGTAGAACTTTGCGGCCGCACGGGCAGCTAGATTGGTTCCATCCTCCGGCACCCCGGGGTAGCTGCAAGTAACTGAGATTGAATCTTTTTTCAGCCTCAGAACGACCCGATCCCGCAGGCTGATACCGCACATGAGCGATACCAGTTCATGGTAGTCATCCGGCCGCTTCCCGGTAATCTTGAGAAACAGGTTGATCTTGGCCGGCGACCAGAACTCGAGAGGTGCAGCCACTACTTGCTCTGCTTCACGAAGTTGATCCTCAGATCATACAGAATGTTCTGCAGCAACTGTTCCTCCTCGGCGGTCAGGTTGCCCTTGGTCTTCTCCTCGAGCATTACCAGGATGTCGATGGTCTGTTTGCCCAGCTCCAGGTTTTTGACCTTCTCACCCTGGATGGGATCTTCCCATCAGACCCAGATGCATAAGAGCGGACGCATTCAGGGAAACCACAAAGGTGGAAAAGTTCATCTCCGGCAGAGGAATATAATCTTCCGCTTGGGCCGCATCTTCTTTTGCGGTCTCCTCGGGTGCATCCTTCATGATGAATCCTTGCTGATCATCCTTTTTCTTTGTCATGGCGTTTCCTCCCCTTGGAGTAGAGCTGTTGGCTTTTAACATTCAGCAATTAGCAAAACCGTAAAGCCCTGTTATCTGAACGTTTCATCTGAGGGCTAATTGGCTAAATGCCACCCCTAGAACTCAAGCGGAATGGCTGTTTTGACCGAACCCAGGTTTCTGAGTTCCCCGAATACCTCGTCCGGAATGGGTGTATCCGTACACAGGAAGATAATGTTGTTGTCGCCATCCTCTTCCTGTCCCACCTGCATACGGCCAATGTTGATCTTGTGGTTGCCCAGCGTGGTCCCGATCTCACCAATGGAACCCGGCCGGTCTATATTGTAGATCAGGGCCAGGTGACCATTGGGAACCATTTCCAAACGGAAAGAGTTGATGCGTACGATCCGGGGGTCCCGTTTTCCGAAAATCGTCCCGGACACGGTGCTGGCCGCTTCGGTGGAGACCACCTTCACGGTGATCATGTTGTTATATTCATCGGAATCAGCCGTCTCGGTCTCGGTAACCTTGATACCCCTTTCCTTGGCAATGACACGGGCATTGACAAAGTTGACGTCGTCTTTAACTTCGGGCAGCAGCAATCCCCGCAGGGCAGCGGTCGAAACCGGAGATAGATCCAGTCCCTTGAAATCACCAACATATTCTATAACAACCTCTTTAAGGGGCCCACAGATCAGCTGGTCCTGCAGGCAGCCAAGTTTGTCGGCGATGTCCAGAAAGGGGCCCAGTTTTTCAAGCAGTTCACCCGTTACCGAAGGCACGTTGACCGCATTTCTAATGGTACCGTTTTTCAAGTAATCAATAATCTGGTCGGCTACGGCTACCGCGACATTGGTCTGGGCTTCACGGGTCGAGGCCCCCAGGTGCGGTGTACAGATAAAACGATCGAAAGCAAAAAGAGGCGATTCTTCCGGCGGCTCGGTTTCAAAAACATCCAGAGCCGCCCCGGCCACCTTCCCGGACTGCATGGCTTCGCAGAGGTCCGCTTCATCGACGATGCCGCCGCGGGCACAGTTGACCAGCATCACCCCGTCTTTCATTTTGGCAAAAGCATCCTTGTTAATAAGTCCGATGGTGTCCTTTAGCTTGGGCACATGGATAGTGATATAGTCGGCCTGGGCATACAGATCATTCAAGGTGGCGAACTCGAACCCCGCCTTTTCAATCTGTTCAGGCGTCACGAAAGGATCGTGAACGAGGACCTTCATTCTGAGCCCCCGGGCACGGTCGGCGACGATGGAACCGATATTGCCGTAACCAACAACGCCAAGGGTTTTGTTAAAAATTTCACGGCCCTGCAGCTTTTTCTTGTCCCAGCGCCCATCCTTGAGCGAGGCTGTACCTTCGGGAATATTGCGGGTTAACGACAGCATCATGGCAATTGCATGCTCGGCCGTGGTGACCACGTTCCCACCGGGTGTATTCATAACGACGACACCGCGCTTGGTGGCTGCGGGAATATCGACATTGTCCAGCCCGATGCCGGCCCGTCCCACGACTTTCAGGTTGCCGGCCGCCGAAAGGAGATCCTCGGTAACCTTGGTGGCACTTCTAATCACCAGACCGTCATACTCCCCGATGATGCTTTTCAGTTCCTCCGGGGTCAGCCCGGTCTTGACTTCCACCTCGATACCCTTTTCCTTTTCAAACATTTCGATCCGATCTCACCCAGCATGTCGCTTACCAGAACTTTCATTATCTCTCCCTCGGCTTTTGATTAGATACGGTCTCAAGATTTTGAAACCGCTTCGGGTTTATAATATCAATGTGACCCCTCAACATATTAAATTCAAACTGTTTGTCAAGAATAAAACCGGGCAGTTACGGGCTATTTTTCTGGCAAACCATTTACCCGTTTTCATCCCCCGGCAGGCGAAATCCGGCCCAAAAAATGAATCAAATTTAAAGGCCGAATTGGACCTGTTCTACACGCCCAAATCGACCCATTGCAAAGCGAAAATAAACAGAAAGATACGCGTCCGGTAAAATTGGCGTTTGCCGGTCGGCCGAACACAGGCCCCGGACTTGAAGATGCCTATAGTTAAATGACTGAATTCGGCCACAAAGGGCTGGTTTTGGGCCAGGACAAGGCCGCAGCCATTTTTTCAGCCCGAGGCGTAGTGCACTAAGTTGAGGGGTGGAAATAGGCGAAAACGCAGTAATGGGCCAAGCGGTCGTCGCTAAAAAGATAGGCCGCCCATGCCCGTCTGCGCCCAAAGGCTACGCCGGACATGAAGATGCCTATAGCTAAACGGCGGAGGTCGGCCACAAGGGGTAGGTTTTGGGCCAGGACAAGGCCGCAGCCATTTTTTCAGCCCGAGGCGTAGTGCGCTACGTTGAGGAATGGAAAAAGGCGAGAACGCAGTAATGGGCCAAAAGATGCCCCTTGTGGCCGACCTCCCCTATTGGCCGACTTTCGTTCGACGAAACTGTATATACCCATCCCGAAACGCCTCATAAGGATCAATGGCCGCATCCTTGATGGTCTCGTAGTCGCCGATCCTGAACGAGGTCGAGTTCACGTTCTTGAGAGTCCAAACTCCCAATGAGAGTTCCCAGGGCTCCAGGTAGGAAAGCGGGTCCACGGCCCAATTACCCACTCGGCCAACCGCATCGCGCAGGGTGGACGGCCCCAGTACGGGCAGCACGAGATAAAAACCGTTTCCGACCCCCCAGTAGCCCAGGGTCTGCCCAAAATCCTCTTCCGGCGGGTTGAGCTCCGGGTAGCGGCGGGCCACGTCCCCCAGGCCCAGCCCCCCCACGGTGGTGTTAATAAAGAATTTGCCGAATTCACCGGCTGCATTTTTGAATTTGCCCTGCAGCAGGCAGTTGGTAAATCGGACCGGTGCATATAAGTTATTGAAAAAATTGAGAGTACAGACACGAATTTCGGCGGGCATGACCGTCCGGTAACCAACGGCTACCGGCTTGAGGACCCAGAAATAGAGTTTGTCATTGAAAAGGTGAATGGTGTGGTTGACGGGCCGCAAAGGATCCGGCACGGTCACGGCTTCGCTGTCGCCCGGCTCCAGGTCTTCGTCCAGAAACTCCTCATCTTCAAAAAACTCCTCATCCTCCAGGAATTCTTCATCCTCGCCGGGTTCTTCATCTGAGACTTCACGGTCCTTCTTGGACTCGATATCGACTTTCTCGGCCGCAAACAAAGAGGCCGGCAATGAAACCGGCCCAAATAGCAATAAAGCTGCTAATAATACTATAAATTTAAGACGCTTCAATTCTCGCTCGCCTTAGGCTCAAGCTTACCTTTCAGTTCCGTAATCAGGCTTTCCGGCGTTCCCTCCTTTTTTGACAGGAACGTGTTGAACTGGCGGCGATAATTCATTGCCAGGCTAATGCCCTCGACACTTATATCGTATACCTTCCACGCGCCTTTTCTGAAGCGTACTTTGAAATCTACCGGAATTTCAATATCCTGTCGTTTGAGAAGGGTCTTGACAACGGCCTTTTTTTTAGACACCACCTCTTCCCCGATAAACAAGACCTCCTCGTCCTTGTACTCCCCCTGGATCTTGCTGATATAGGTCTTGCCCAGCAACCGCGTGAAGACATCGGTAAACTCAGCGCGCTCCGCGGGTGAAAATCTTTTCCAGTTCTTACTGCCCAGGGCCCAGGCCGAGATCAGTTTAAGGTCAAATGCCTGGCTTAAGATCTCCCAGATTTTGTCCGCCTGCTCGCGACGCTGTTCCTCGGTTTCGACCGTCTGGTCCCTCAGCAGGGCGATCCCGTCATTGATCGGCTGCCTGACCGCATCGGTAGCCGGCCCTGCCACCGCCGCCGGCGGAACCCCCAATAACATGAACCCCATCAAGACTATAAGGCAGATTAACCATGTTCTCTTCATGCTGACTCCCTTTATTCTCATGCCTGCGCAGGATAGCCGCTTGGATCGATTCCCGGGGATTCGGTCACCCCTGGCGCCGGATTGCTGCGCGCCGGTTGCCTCGTGTGCGCCAGTTGACGCTCAACCCGTGCAATCGTCTTTATATACTACAAATTTCTGCAAGATTATAAGTAAATGTATAGTGGTGTCAAGCCGAATGCGCCATGTATGGGCAAGCTTCGCGATGCAATCGGCCCGGGTTCGCAGGCGCCCGCAGGCTCCATATAGGCGCAACCCGGGAATCTCGGGAAGAGCGTCCTGCGGCGATCGCCCAAAATTGCTAATTGCGATAATTTGACTTTAATTTCAGAATGATATAGACAATGGCCAGGATCAACAACGAGGTTGCCAAAATGAAGGATGCCTTAAATCGCCGCTTAATTATATTCACCCGTTTCCCGGTTGCGGGAGACACAAAAACCCGCCTGATTCCCGTTTTGGGTGCTGCCGGTGCAGCCCGGCTCCAGCGTCAAATGACGGAGCATGTCCTCAGACGGATCAGACCGGTTTGGTCGTTGCCTGGCTTGAGCATAGAAATCCGGTTCGCAGGTGGTGATGTTGACCGGATGAGGACGTGGTTGGGCGCGGAATCAAATTACCATCCCCAGGGAAGCGGCGGCCTGGGTGACCGGATGGCTGCAGCCTTCGCCAGTGCTTTTAAGCAAGGGGTTGAGCAATCCGTTCTCATTGGTACCGACATTCCAGGCATTACCGCCCCGATCATCGAGCGTGCTTACACCGGCCTTGAACAGGCCGATGTGGTGTTTGGTCCCTCCACCGACGGTGGATACTACCTGATCGGTCTGCACCGCGAAGCCTTTGCAGTCGGCCGGACATTGCTGCAAGACCGCGAATGGGGGGGAGCCTCAGTTCTGGATGAGACACTGCAAAAAGCTGCGGCCACCGGCCTGCAGACGCATCTGCTGGAGGAGCTGACCGATGTAGATTCCCCGGATGATCTGCCAATCTGGGAAAAAGAGAACTCGGATGGACCATACTCATGATCTCTTTTAATTTTATATAGTTGACAGGTCACAACGGCACTGTTAATACCCCTTGCCAATCGCTGGTCATCGGGGGAGGACCAAGAAGCCACCTTAAAATAGTCTTTTTGCCGGGTAGCATACCCTGCGTAGCCTTTAGACACAACATGCAGCTCGCGGTGCGAAGACTTATTAACCCAATCTCGGGTTGGGCGCTGGGATAAAAGCCTTAAAACACGTGCTGCAGTTACCACGCAAGGCACAGCCAAGCTGGCGCCTTTGGTTTATTTTCAGCGGCCGCCTTACCCTGGGCCCAAACCTGTTTTCTGCGACAGCTTCTAAACGACGGGGTGCCTATCAATGCGTATTGCGGATCAATCTGAGACCACGCTGGAACGAACGCAACACCCACCTCTGTTTTTCAGACACTATCGGGGCGGTGATGAAAAAGCCCGCATGGTGATCGTTCATGGCCTGGGTGAACACTCGGAACGTTACCTGGGACTGGCGGATCAGCTGGCCGACCTTGGTATTTCTCTCTGGATCCCCGATATAAGAGGACACGGCCGGTCGGGCGGCAAGCGGGGGCATACCGACTCTTTTGAGGATTACATTCGGGACGTTGGAGATGTCATGGATCAGGACCGGGACGAACGGGCGGATAGGATACCGCTATTCCTGCTGGGACATAGCATGGGCGGCCTGATTGCTATCCTGACAGCCCTGAAATACCAGGCGGTACTTGACGGCCTGGTCCTCTCGTCACCGGCCGTAGGAGTAGCCGCGCATTTACCTGCCTATAAAAAGGTCGCCTTGCGTTGCCTGGCTCGCCTGGTTCCCCGGCTGGGTATCCACAATGAACTCAATCCAAACCATATCAGCCGTGATCCGGAAACGGTAAAGCAGTATATAGCCGACCCGCTGGTCCATGACCGGGTTTCTGTCAACTGGTACGTTCAGTTCATAGCGGCTATCGATCAGGCTTTCAACCGTGCAGCCGAACTGCAGCTGCCAATGTTGATCCAGGCCGCCGGTGAAGACCGTCTGGTAAGTACAAAGGCAGTGGCGCAATTTTTTGAAAAGCTGGTGATGCCGGACCGGCAATTGACCGTCTACCAGGATCTCTTCCACGAAATCTACAACGAGCCGGCGTCGGACCGGCAAACAGTCATTGCGGCTTTAACAGACTGGCTGCAGGAGCGGATTGCAGCCTGATGTCCGGCCTGCCAAAATAGCTTTGCAAACCGCTTAGACCTACATTTACCCCGCCGGAAAACCACCCGCATCTGTCAACCCGTGGAAACCGCAAGTCTAAAAAATCGTTGAGTCACCGCGCATTTACCGTTATGTGAAGATGCATGAGCCGTTTCAAAGCGATTATTTTTGATCTGGACTGCACCCTCCTGGACAGCATGGAAGACATAGCCGATTCAATGAATGCGGTTCTGGAGAAGGCCGGATTTCCCCCTCACCCCATTGCCGCCTATCGCTATTTTATCGGTGATGGTATGGATGTTCTTGTAAAAAGAGCCCTTCCGAAAGATAAGCGCCGGCCGGAGTATCTAAAAGGCTGCCTGGCTGCCATGAAAAAAGTGTACCGCCGGAACTGGGCTGCAAAAACCCGCCCCTACACGGGGATTGCCTATCTGCTCAACCGCTGCGAGGCGGTGGGGCTCAAAATGGGGATCCTGTCCAATAAACCGGATGATGCCACCCATGCCACCGTGGACCATTTCCTGCTCCCGGAGCTTTTTGCCGCCATTCATGGGGCCCGTCCCAACATTCCTAAAAAGCCCGACCCCCTGGGGGCAGAATTAATGGCCGGGCAAATGGGGGTGGAACCCGATGAATGCATTTTCCTGGGCGATATGCCCGTGGACATTCAGACAGCCCGGTCCGCCGGAATGTATCCGGTCGGCGCTCTCTGGGGCTTACGGACCGCTGATGAACTGAGTGCAGCGGGTGCTAAGTTGCTGGCTGTGAATCCGGCGGCTCTCGCTGACTGGTTATAATATGACCCAATCCGACACCCGTTACCCACCGGTGCCCCGCGCGGCCGTAGGTGCCTTGGTCATCAAAGACAGTGCGGTCCTGCTCGTAAAACGCGGGAAAGCACCATCAAACGGCAAATGGGCCATACCCGGCGGCAGTATAGAGTTGGGTGAAACCCTTCAGCAAGCCGCGGAAAGAGAAATATTGGAGGAAACCGGCATCCGCATCAAGGCCGGAAAACCAGTTTATACATTTGATTTTATTGAATATGACGGGCAAGGTGCTATTCGCTTTCATTACATCATCGTGGACCTGGCCGCGCAGTACCTGGAGGGAGAGCTCATACCGGGTGATGATGCCGCCCAGGCGGCCTGGATCTCCTTTGACGATTTGGGCAGCCTGGATATGAACACGACCACCCGAACCTTTTTGGCGGAATATCTGGTCCAGGTGAAACATCAGGACCCGGGCAGACAACCTTAGCCCGGACAACGAGATTCCGAGAGTGAGCCGTGAAACAGGATCGCCTAAAGTGGAATAAAAGACATGCGCAGAAAGCGTCCGGGAAACTGATTTCCGACATCGTGCGCGTTTTCAGTGACCGCGCCCGGCCCGGACAGGCTCTTGATGTGGCGTGCGGTACCGGAGCGGTAAGCCTGTACCTGGCCAAAAAGGGTTTTTGTGTGGACGCAGTCGATATCTCGGATGTGGCGCTGGCCGGTTTTGCCGCGCAGCACCCAAATATTCAGGCTATCTGTGCCGATCTCGACACCTTTAACCTGCCGGTGGACCACTATAGCCTGATCGTCAATTTGCGCTATCTCAATCGACGGCTTTTTCCCCAAATGATCAGGGCCTTGCAATCGGGCGGCCTGCTTATCTTCGAAACTTTTATGAAATCACCCGACAAAGCCCTGGACAGGGGGTTCAAAAGAGAATATCTGCTCGATGCAAATGAGTTGCCGGAGGCCTTTGCGACTCTGGAGATCCTGCATTACTCTGAATCGGACAGCGGGCATGACGAAACGCCGGCACGGCTGGCGTCTCTGGTAGGAAAAAAACCATGAATACGCAGACAACCCTGACCATCACAGAGAAAAAGGCCATGGAGAGCTACCTGGCGACCATTCGAAAAGCCGTAGAAATCGAGGAGTATGAAATAGCCCTGACCGCCATGGAGAGCCTCAAGCAAATCATCGTGGAAAAATTAATGCTCGTTCACCATGGCAACGACGAGGACGCCGGATAATACCGGCCGGTCAGATCAGGTGACAATCTAAAACTTGAAGTGTGCAGTGACTATAGTGATCTAAATTGCCTGAAGTTGATGAGTCGCTTCGCTCCACTTTCTTTCACTAAATGGCAGAATGCCTTAATTTTAGATCACTTGAAACTTTAGTTCACTTTAGACACTTGGATCAAAATGCCTTCTAAAACGAACTGGATTATAAAGTTCCTCCAGGGAACGTACAATCACTACAGTCTGGAACTGCCGGACAAGCCCGGCTTTATTACCGGCTTTTTGCTGAAGCGCTTTTTTGCAGGCATAAGAATAGAAGATGAGCAAATCGCCGTTCTCAATAACCTGCCGGAAGACGCTATGACCGTCTATGTCGCCAAACAGAAGAGCAGCTTTCAGTATCTGCTCTATTATATCCGCTACCGGCAATTGGGCCTGCCCTATCCCACTTTCGGGTTTTATTACAGCATTCTCTTTCTGCAGCCGGTAATGCGGCTGCTGCGCATTATGCTGGCAGGCAGCCTGCGGCTGGTAAAAAAGAAGGAACTGCTCTCTCCGCTTGACAACGGCTACCTGGCCGGTGAGTTGAAAAAGGGTAAAACCGCTTTTTTGTCCCTGGTCAGCAAACGCGACTTTCGCCGCCGCTTTGTAAAATCGGAAACAGACCCGATTGCGTTTTTACTGCAGCTCCAGCGTGAGACGCAGCGGCCGATTTTCCTGGTACCCCAGGTGGTATTCTTTGGGAATGCACCCCAGCCGGCCATACCATCCATAATGGATGTCTTCTTCGGTCCGGAGCAGGACCCGGGAAAAATAAGACGCCTGGTGACGATCTTCAAAAACCCGGGAACAACATTTATAGAGACCACCGACCCGGTAAACTTAAAGGATTATCTCGAGTATTTGGGCGGCCGCGGCATTTCCACCAACCATGCCGCGCGAATTTTAAGGCGGGACCTGCTCACCCAGGTAAACCGGCACCGCCGGGCAATCACCGGGCCGGTCCGGCGCACGGATACCGAATTGAAACAGAGCATCCTCACGGGTGACGACATCCAGGCCTATATGCGCAAATATGCCCAGCGCCGCGAGAAAACCCGCTACCAGGTCCAGGCAGAAGCCCTGGCCTACCTCGATGAAATTGCGGCCAAACCCAACCCGGCCTTCATCAAGGGCGGGGCTGCCGTGGTACAATGGCTGCTCAATACGATGTTCGACGGGGTCACCATCAATACCCAGGCCCTCAACGGCATTAAACGGGCGGCCCGCAGGGGACCGGTGATCTTCATACCCTGCCACAAAAGCCATCTCGATTCACTGCTCGTTGCACACATCCTGTACCGCAACGACCTGCCCACCCCGCTGTTTTTTGCCGGGCGCAACCTTGCTTTCTGGCCCATGGGAGCCGTATTCCGCCGTCTGGGGGCCTTCTTCGTACGCCGTTCTTTCAAGGCTGTCTTTTACGCCAAGGTGCTTCCGAATACATCCGCCGGATTCTGATCAACGGCCACAATATCGGCGTCTTCATCGAAGGGACGCGCAGCCGCAGCGGAAAGCTGTACGCCCCCCAGCTGGGCATGCTGACCATTCTGCTCAATGCCCTGAAACGGGGTGCCTGTGAAGATATGTCCTTTGTCCCGGTCTATATCGGTTATGATCGGGTTCCCGAAGAGCAGGCCTATATCAATGAGGTGGAAGGCCAAAGCAAGGCTCCGGAGAACCTGGAGCAGATGCTCAAGGCACGCAAGGCCCTGAAGAGACGTTATGGCCGCATATACGTCAACTTCCATGAACCTTTTTTACTCAGTGACACAATGCGGGAACAGGGTGTGTCCGTGGAAACCCTGGACGGCAAGCGGCAGAACCTGTTTTGCCGCTATCTGGGTCAGCGGATCCTGTCAGCCATCAACGCGGACAGCGTCGCCACGCCGCACGGATTGGCGGCCAGCGCGATCCTGCACAGCGACAGCCAGGTTACCCAGGAAGAGTTGGACTTCAGGATGGAAGCCGGTCTGACCCACCTCACCGCACGCCGGGTCCACTTTTCCGATTCCCTGGTAGCAAATCCCGAAGTCGCCCTCAACACGACCCTGGTTGACTATATCAAGCGCAAGATCATCGATCCCCACGGTCTCGAGGAAGATCATGCGGAAGCCCCGCTGGTCCATTATCACGTCAACAGCAAAAAACGCACGGAACTGGAATACTACAAGAACACCATCATCAATGCTTTCGTTCCGGCAGCGTTTACCGCTTTATTGATCCGTGAAAAAGACGCGTTCCAATTCAGCACTGCAAATTTACATGCGCACTATACCTTCCTGCAGGATCTGTTTATCAATGAATTCACGCCCGACCCGAAACGACCGCCCGCTTTTCTGGTGCGAAAAACCATAAAAACCTTTATCGATGACGCTATCATCATCCCGCATCCCACCCTGCCGGACACCTACAACATCACATCGTCCGGTTATAAAAAACTGGTATTTTTCTCCGGCTTGCTGAAGCCCTTTTTCGAATCCTATGGAGTGGCTTTAAAGTACCTGGAGAAAAACGGTGCGGACAAAAAGGATAAAAAAGATATCGTAAAAAAAATTCGCGGCCGGGGCTATAAGATGTTCAAGCGCGGAGAGATCACTCGCCGGGAATCCCTGTCGGTGCTCTACTACGCCAACGCTGTCGACAGCTACGCCAAAAACGGTCTCAAGGGGCCCCGGGGAGTTGAAAAGCTTGCCCGTTATAACGAGAAGATTTCAAAATACCTGACTATTCTTTCATCCAGATAATCTGCATTGGAACTGTAATTGCCTGAAATACACATCGCCGTGCTCTTTTTCGGACTGGCCGGCCTGTTCGGCAAGCTGGTCAATCAGCCGCCGACGGTTATCGTCTTCGGGCGGGTATTCTATGCCATGGCCTTCCTGCTGCCGGCTTTGTGGGTGCGCAGCCAAAGCCTGAAGCTGAACCGGAAGGCGGACTACCTGGCCCTGTTGCTGCAGGGGCTCATTCTGGCTGTGCACTGGGTAACTTTTTTTCAGTCGATCCAGGTGTCCACAGTGGCTGTCGGCTTAATTACGTTTTCTACCTTTCCCATCTTCGTAACGTTTCTGGAACCACTTTTTTTCAATGAAAAACTGCATCCCGCCGATGTGCTCCTGGCCCTGGTGACTTTTTGCGGGGTCCTCCTGGTGGTTCCCGCTTTCAGCCTGGACAATACGACACCCAGGGTGCGCTATGGGGCATTACCTCCGGATTCACCTTTGCTTTGCTCTCGATCCTCAATCGCAAATACGCCCGGTCCTACTCCAGCCTGGTGGTGGCTTTCTATCAGGATGCCGCCGCGGCCCTGTTCCTGTTTCCATTTCTGTTCCTGCCCGGACCGGCCCTCACCATACAGGACATGCTCCTGCTGGCTCTGCTGGGGATAGTATTTACAGGGGTCGCGCATTCGCTTTTCATTAAGGGACTGTCCAGTGTCAAGGCCCAGACGGCCAGTATTATCGCCAGCCTGGAACCGGTTTACGGTATCCTGGCTGCGGCGATTCTGCTGGCGGAAATGCCGGCCCTGCGCGAACTGGCGGGCGGTGTCGTCATCCTGGGTGCAGCCATGTATGCCACCTTAAGAAAAGAACCGGGAGATTCAGATGGCGCGTAACGTCGACCCCAAACGATTTGGTTTGCACCATGCAACGCAGTTGGAACAATCCGGTGAAAAAGAATTCACGCTGGTCATCAACCGCAAGAGCCGGATCATCATGAAAGACGGTCGAAACATTTTGGCCAAAGCAGCCCGGATATTGGAAAAGGCCCCCGGCGCCGTGGTCAGCCTGCGAACCACCGCCCCGGTTTGCAGTAAAACGAAAAAGCTTCTGGAAACCAACAATGTAAAGGTGTGCCCATGACACCGATGGTAAAAACCGGGCTGCCGGCACTGTTCACACTATATATGTTCATGGCCGCAGGCTGCACCGGCCCGTTGCCCACCAAGCCGGTTCGGGTCGGCGGCCTGGTGTTTCACAACAACACCCTGCAGCCGCTGCAGGAGGTAAGGCTGCAGGTACCCAAAACCGGCGGATTTATCTCCTGCAATCTGATTTTGCCGGGCAGGCGCTGTGCGACCACATTTCCTTCCCAGCACTACCGAGGCACCCCGGTTATTATCACCTGGCAGCAGGCTGGCCGACGGTTTTCATCCGGAAAAATCCGGATACCATCCCAACGAAGACCAGGGCCGGGCGAAGCCGCCAATGTTCATGTGACCCTGAATATCGATGGTTCCGTGGAGGCAAAAGTAGAGTGAAGAATTCTAGCCCGGAGGGCCAGGCTTTGGATTGCCCCTGGATGGGGCGTGCACCCAGAAAACGCCTTGCTAGCATGATCGGATTCAGGGGATTAGGTCGAAGACTGAAGGCTGAAGGAAAACCTTAAAACCAATCTGCCAGAATTGATTGCAATGAATACTAAAAACTACGACAAATCAGTATGCGCTTGGTTTTATAGCTTTTTAACGCCTTTACCTTCAGTCTTCAATCTTCAGCCTAAACTCCTGGGAACCCTTACCGTGGCACAGCCTAATATCTCTGACCTGGCCCTGAGGACCAAGTTTTCAAGGACTGAACAAACATGCTGCGTCTGATATTGATCGGGTTGCTGGCCGGCTTGTTCTTCAGTTCGACCTTTATCCTGAATCGGGTGATGAGTCTGGAAGGCGGGCACTGGTTATGGAGCGCCAGCCTGCGCTACGGCTATATGATCCTTTTTCTGGCTGTATGGTTTATTATCTTTAAGGGTGCGGCGGCCCTGATTGAAATTATACGGGTATTTTTACGAAACTGGATCTTCTGGACCCTGGCCGGCAGTGTAGGGTTCGGACTGTTTTATGCGCTGATCTGCTACAGTGCCGATCATGCCCCCGGGTGGGTGGTTGCCACCACCTGGCAGTTTACGATTATTGCCACCCTGTTCGTCCTGCTGCTTTTCGGGCGCTCTTTTCCCAGACGTACCTGGGGCTTTTCCATCCTGGTCTTCTGCGGCGTGCTCATGGTGAATCTGGGGCAGGCGGAATATACGAGCATACCGGAATTAAGCGCAGGCGCTGTCCCGGTCCTGATTGCCGCCTTTTGCTACCCCTTGGGAAACCAGATGGTCTGGGAAGCCACCAACGGCAACCGGCGCTTACCGGATGTAAGCAGCCCGGTCCTGGAAACACCCTTCGCGCGAGTTCTGCTGATGTCACTGGGATCGCTGCCGCTGTGGTGCGTGCTGCTTGTGATTGCCACGCCGGTACCGCCCGCTTCCGGTCAACTACTCAACACGGCCCTGGTGGCGCTTTTTTCCGGGGTTGCCGCCACCAGCTTGTTTTTGCAGGCACGCAACCTGTCAAAAACCGCCGGGGAACTGGCCGCGGTTGACGCCACGCAGTCCAGCGAGGTAGTATTCGCCCTGCTGGGAGAAATCGTGATCATTGGTGCGGTGCTCCCTGATCTTTTTTCGATTTTCGGCATCCTGATAACCTGTACCGGCATCACCTTGTTTGTCCGGTTCCAGGATCGGTTTTGAAAAATCAGTCAAGACGAAACTCCGGTTTTAAGTTTCAAGTGTTCAGTGGTAAGAAAACCGTGTAAATATGATCTGTAACGAAAAGCTCAAACAGCAGATTCTTGAAAACCTGGTCAGCTTTCAAGTCAGGACCCATTCGAATGAGGGCGTACAACGGGCAGCCGTGGCCCTGACCATTGTGGATGTAGCCCACGGCTCCGACGACTACGGACTGCCCAGTTTCCAGACACGGCAGCCCGATGCCGCCCTGATTCTCACCCGGCGCAGTACAAACCTGCGCAACCATTCGGGCCAGTGGGCCCTGCCGGGAGGGCGTCGTGACAACAGCGAAAAGCCGGCTGACACGGCCCTGCGGGAGTTGAGCGAGGAAGTCGGCCTCGATCTGGCACCGGACCGGGTCATGGGCTACCTGGATGATTTCACCACCCGTTCCGGGTTTGTAATCACTCCGGTCCTCGTATGGGGTGGTGACGAGGTGGAACTGGTCCCCAACCCGTCTGAAGTTGCTTCCATTCACCGAATTCCGCTGGTCGAGTTCCTTCGCAAGGATGCCCCCCTGATTGAAAACAGCCCGGGGAGCAAGGCACCTTTGCTGCTCATGCCGGTAGGCAACACCTGCATAGCCGCTCCAACCGCAGCCCTGCTCTACCAGTTTCGGGAGGTGGCGCTGTTGGGCAGGCATACGCGGGTGGCGCATTATGAGCAGCCATCATTTGCATGGAAGTAAAAGCTAACTTAAAATGGCCTTTTGGCCCAATCTTCAGCCTTCGCTGAAGCTATGGCTGATAAACTCTGTTGGAAGCCTTGCCTGTCCGGCGTAGCTCGCAGAGCGTAGACGGAACCTTGAACCAAAATCCATTTCTCAAAATAGCTTCTCCCTATATACAAAAGATATAAATGTATTATTTTTTCTAAAAACTACCTAAGGAGATTATTCAATGGCGACCATATTTGAAGAGACTACTATTAACGGCATGACTTTGAAAAACAGGCTGGTGCGGTCGGCTACCTGGGAGGGGATGGCCGCTCCGGATGGCCGCCCCACACCCAAAATGACTGAGTTTTATCGCGAGCTGGCCGCCGGCGGGGTGGGTATGATCATCTCCGGGTTGCCTTCGTTCAGCCGGACGGCAAGGCGCTGGCCGGCCAGATGGGCATTTATACCGATGACTTTGCGGATGATTACAAGGCCCTTACCAATGCCGTCCACGAGGCCGGTGGCAAAGTTGTGGCCCAGATCGTTCATGCCGGCGGTCAGACCATGAGCGAAACCATCGGCCATAAACCGCTGGCGCCGTCCGCAGTTGAGGTCGACCAGTTCCAGGAAAAACCGGCGGAATTGACCAAAGAACAAATCAATGAGATCGTGGCGGCCTTTGGTGAAGGCGCCCGGCGGGCCAAGGCGTGGGGGTTTGACGGCGTGCAGTTCCATGGTGCCCACGGTTACCTGATCAACCAGTTCCTATCACCGCTGACTAACCAGAGGCTGGATGAATACGGCGGCAGTATCGAAAAACGCATCCGCTTCCTGATGGAAGTCTACCGTGAAGTGCGCAGGCAGGTGGGCAAAGCGTATCCGGTGATGATCAAACTCAACGCATCCGACAACCTGAAGGGCGGTCTGACGGCCCGGGACTCCGATTATGCCGCCCGTCGTCTTTCCGAAGCCGGCATCGATGCGGTGGAAGTCTCGGCGGGCACACCGGCCTCGGGCAAGAAGAATCCGGCCCGTCAAAAGATCATCAACCCGGATAAAGAGGCCTATAACCTCGATTTGGCCCGGATGGTCAAGGGCGCGGTCAGTTGCCCGGTTATCGTGGTTGGTGGGTATCGTTCTTATGCGGTTGCTGAAAAGACCGTTGCCGAAGAGATGATGGACTATGTTTCCATGTCCCGCCCGCTGATCAACGACCCGGGGCTGCCGGCCCGCTGGCAGGCCGGCGATCATGACTCATCCGGCTGCATCTCGTGCAACGCGTGTTTCGGCCCCGGGCTGCAGGAGGGCGGAATCTATTGCGTGGTCAAAAAGAAACTGCAGGAAAAAGAGGCTAAAGCCGACTAGGCTGCTTTTTCCTCAAAATTCAAAGCAAATGCACCGCGCAGAGCCGCAAAGGCGCAGTGAAAATCAAAACCACGGACGTGGCGCTCTACCGTGCATATCTCAATTAGGTCCTGTTGGTTTTGAAGGATTTTAAGTCTTGACCGGCAAGGCCGGCAAATTGGTTGGTGTTCTCTGTGTCTTTGCGCCTTGGCGCGAGAATACTGGTTTTGGGACGTCTCCTTATATATGAAGACACAGGTCGTCATCGCCGGTTGGGGTCAGGTAACACAGCCTAAAAATCAGGTGAACAATATCTGCGATCCCCTGGGCCTGATGGCCGCGGCTGCGCAGAAAGCGGCTGCGTCTGCTGGTACCCATAGTATCCTGCACCAGCTGGACGGTATAATGGTGGTCAGGCCCATGAGTACCCACTACCCAGACGCGGCCGGCCAGTTGGCCGCCGAAATCGGGGCCGCTCCGCGATTTACCGTTGTTTCCAAAATCGGCGGTAATTCGCCGCAGTCTCTGGTTAACCAGGCCGCCGGCATGCTTGCACGCGGCGAACTGGAGACGATCCTGATAGCCGGTGCGGAAGCCTACTATCCCCGTGCAGGAAAACCGGTTTCTTCAGGCAATGCTTTATTCCAGGGCCTGCCAGCAGACTACGCCAGCGACGACACCATCGGCAGTACCGACCTCGAGCAACGTCACGGCATAACCCAACCCCTGCACGGTTTTCCACTCTTCGAAACGGCTCTGTGGGCCAAGTCCGGTCTGTCACGCGAAGCCTACCAGCAAAAGATCGGTGCTCTCTGGTCGAGATTCAGTGCGGTTGCAGCCCGGCACCCGTATGCCTGGACCACAGCCCGGCACTCAGCAAAAGATATCGGCACGCCGAGTCCATCCAATCGATTTATTGCTCTGCCTTACACCAAGTTCATGAATCCTCTTGTAACCGTTGATCAGGGCGCGGCCATCATCCTGACCACCGGTGACAAAGCTGCTGCGTTGGCCCGCCCCGGTAAACGCCGGGTCTACTTTCGGGGCGGCGGCTATGCCGAGGACCGCCAGCGTTTTCTAATCCAAAAAAGCGATTTCACATCCAGCCCTCCGCTGAAAGCAGCCGTGAACAAGGCCCTGGAAAGATCACGCCTCGCGGGGGACGACATCGACTGCTTTGATCTTTACAGTTGTTTCCCTTGCGCAGTCGCCATTGCCAGGCGTGAATTGGGCTTGGCTGAAGATGACCCGCGGCCATTGACACTAACCGGCGGACTGGGATTTTTTGGAGGGCCGGGCAACAACTACAGTCTGCATGCCATCGCTACCCTGGCGGAAAGCATTGCAGCCGGAAAAATGGAAACCGGTTTGGTCACGTCGCTGGGCTGGTTTCTGCACAAACACGCGGCCGGTGTTTACAGCAGCGAGCCATCGGAAACAGATTTCGAGAGTCATGACCTTGCCGATGGGGAAAATTGGCTGGTGGGGGCCGAACCGGTCGATATTATAGACCGTGCCTCCGGACCGGGTCGGATCGAAACGTACACGGTCACTTTTGCACGGGACGGTCAACCGGGAACAGCCATCCTGTATGGCAAAACCGAGGCAGGTCTGCGGTTTATAGCCCAGACTCCGCCGGACGACGATGTTTTGGACTGCCTGGTATCTGAAAACCAGGTAGGCCGCTCGGTGTTTTTAAGCCATCACGAGCAAAAAGGCATGAATATCGCGCAGCTGCAGTAACTTCCGTTAGGCGACGAGGTTTGGTTTGACAGTTGCACCAGAAATCGACTTGAGGGGATATTTCCCGGATATATCCTGATAAAAAGTGCGGATGGTTAACATGTCCGCTTCGATATCCCCGGTGGGCTGCAGGACCGGGCCGATGCCCCCGATTTTCTTTTTGTAATCGAGAAAGCCCATGACAATGGGTACTTCGGCTCCATTGGCTATGTGGTAGAAACCGGTTTTCCAGTTCAGCACCCGTTTGTGGGTTCCGGCCGGGGGCACAGCGAGAATCAGATTGTCGTTCCGGGTGAACTGGTCTATGGATTGGGCCACCACATTGTTCGATTTGGAGCTGTCGATGGGTATTCCGCCCAGCCACTTGAATAACCGGCTGAACGGCCAGCGAAAAATTGCATCCTTGCCCATCCAGTAAACCTTGGCGCGCAGACCAAAGGCCACGAAAAGCATGTATGGTAAATCCCAATTGGAGGTATGGGGTGCTGCGATCAATACCATTTTAGGGCCTCAGGCAAGCACCCGGATGTACGCCAGCCATTGAGCCATAAGAAAATGATGGCAAACCAGCGCATCAGGGTCCGTACGATGGGTGTATCGAATATAGTATAATTCAAGCGTTATACCCCATTGGTCAATAGGCAGCGCCCATAAAAAAGCCCGGTGGATAAACCGGGCCAAGGTCACCACTCCCCTTGATTGTCAAGTGCCACTAATATCTGTAAATAAGGCTGGCAAGTAAAGCCGGCGACGGGGTTTTACAAAACTTTTACACTTGGATGGGCAAGCAGGCACCCGCTGATCAAGTTGCGCGCAAAATATTGGTTCAAAAGAAGATTTCGACAGACCGGCTATTGAAGTTTCCCACATAAGAAGCTATAAAAACCTCTTGTTACGTTAATCATAAGGAGGACCACCATGGCAGATATGGACGGATTGACAGAAGGCAAAAACTATCATCTCGACAAACCCCAGGAGACCGAGGGCTTTTTCCTGAAAGGCTGCGGCAACCTGGACTGGGGCATGAAAAACAGGCTGGCCCGCATATTCAACCCAAAATCGGGCCGTACGGTCATGCTGGCCATCGATCACGGTTATTTCCAGGGGCCGACCACCGGCCTGGAACGGGTGGATGTCAACATTATGCCTATTGCGCCTTATGCTGATACACTCATGCTCACCCGCGGCATTTTGCGCAGTATTGTACCGGCATCTTATACCAAGCCGATCGTACTCCGGGTTACCGGCGGTACCAGCATCCTCAAGGAGCTGTCCAATGAGGAAATCGCGGTCAGCATCGAAGAATCGATCCGCCTGAACGTTTGCGCCATGGCCGTCCAGGTTTTTATCGGCGGCGAGTACGAAAAACAATCGATTGTCAACATGACCAAAATGGTCGATATGGGCAACCGTTACGGCATACCCACCCTGGCGGTCACGGCCGTGGGCAAAGACATGGCCCGGGATGCACGCTATTTCCGCCTGGCAACGCGGATTTGCGCCGAACTGGGAGCCACCTACATCAAATCCTATTACATTGATGAAGGCTTTGAAACGGTCACCTCTTCCTGCCCGGTCCCCATCGTCATGGCCGGCGGCAAAAAGATACCCGAACTGGATGCACTGACCATGGCTTACAATGCTGTGCAGCAGGGCGCCGCCGGGGTAGACATGGGCCGCAACATCTTCCAGTCCGATTCGCCCATCGCCATGCTGAAAGCGATTAAGGCCGTGGTCCATGAAAATGAAAAGCCGGAAAAAGCGCTTGATCTGTACAATACGATTAAGAGTGAAGGGTAGATTTCGAAATCAATAAAGTTTGAAGTGACTATGGTGATCTAAAGTGCCTCAAGTTGCGGAGTCGCTGCGCTCCGCTGTTTTTGATGGATTGCAGAATGCATTAACTTTAGATCACTCTAAACTTTAGCTCATTTTAGGCACTTGACCTAACCTTTACGATAAGGCTGTTTGTCTCCAATCTGGTCCGAAAGGCCGAGTTAAAAGGTAAGAAAATGCGCATCGCCGTCTGGTACAATAATCGGGATATCCGGATTGAGGAAACGGATCAACCGGTGCCCGGTCCGGGGGAGATGCTGGTAAGAGTCGACGCTTGCGGCATCTGCGGCAGCGATATCGTCGAATGGTACCGGTTGCCGCGGGCACCGCTGGTACCCGGGCATGAAATCGGGGGAGAGGTCGTTGCAGTCGGCGCGGGGGTGACAACCTTCGATCCCGGCGACCGGGTCTTCATCGCGCCAAAAATCCCCTGCATGCGGTGCGCCTATTGCAAGAGCGGGCACTACCCGGTCTGCCCAAATGTGAAGGAGCGGCTTCCCGGAGGATTTGCCGAATATATTCTGGTGCCCGCCGCCCTGGTCACTGGCGGCACGTACCGCCTGCCGGATACCATTTCAGCCGACCAGAGTACGTTTATCGAACCGCTGGCCTGTGTGGTGCGGGCCCAAAACCTGGCTAGTATAAACCCGGAACAGACAGTGCTGATTTTCGGTTGTGGAATGTCCGGACTGCTGCATATCAAACTGGCCAAGTCAAAGGGCTGCCGCGTGGCTGCTGTGGATATCCGGCCGGAGCGCCTTGAATATGCAACCCGCTGCGGGGCCGACCTGGTTTGTAAGGCTTCCGAAGATGTACCGGCCCGGTTGTCTGCTGAACACGGCCGTTTGGCCGATGTGGTCAT
>Ga0126327_10000077_pt1 | contig 28975 bp, 26 predicted proteins | sample InaspJWI30metaG_FD_101392 | JGI IMG/M metagenome (GOLD analysis project Ga0126327, IMG submission 101392) | Marine gutless worms symbiont microbial communities from Oahu, Hawaii - Inanidrilus sp. 1 OAHU.JWI-30 metaG | ecosystem: Host-associated > Annelida > Digestive system > Unclassified... | reverse complement strand
CCCCTGAACACTATCCATCGTTCAGGGCAACGTGCAACGGCAATTGTCCAGGATCTATTATCCCTCTCACGCAGGGGGATGATTCCCGACGAGGTGGTAAATCTGAATGCGATTGTCTCCGAATTCCTGGAAAGCCCTGAGCTTGAAAAGATCAGGTCCTTTCACCCGAAGGTCACCATCAAAAATTCCCTTGCCAATGATCTGTTGAATGTTAAGGGTGGGGCAGTACATCTCGCCAAGGTTGCCATGAATCTTATCGTTAATGCGGCTGAAGCCATGCCCGACGGCGGAACGATATTCATTGAAACCAGAAACCAGTATTTTGATCAAGCGACGCTGGCCTATGACCAGATCGAAGAAGGCGAATACATCATCATGGAAGTTGCTGATGAGGGCTTTGGCATATCGGAGGAGGATCAGGAAAAGATCTTTGAACCGTTCTACAGCAAAAAGAAATTGGGCCGCAGTGGTACCGGGCTTGGGATGTCCGTTATATGGGGGACTGTCAAGGATCACAACGGTTATATTGATCTCAAGAGTGAAATGGGAAAAGGCACCAGCATATCCATCATCCTGCCGGCATCGAGAGAGACTATCGAAGGGCGCACGGACGGTCCTGACATCGATGTTTATAAAGGAAACGGCGAGCAGGTTCTGGTTGTAGATGATCTTGAAGATCAGAGAGTGATTGCATCTCAAATTATAGAATCATTAGGCTATGAAGTTGCTTCATGCTCCAGTGGTTGGGAAGCGCTGACATATCTTAAATCCAAAAAGGCGGATCTGGTTATACTAGATATGATAATGCAGGACGATATGGATGGTCTTGATACTTTCATCGAGATCCGCAAACTCAATCCCTTGCAAAAGGCAATCATCGCCAGCGGATTTTCCGAGACCCATCGCGTTCATAAAATGCAGGAGCTTGGAGCTGGAGAATACCTCCGAAAACCATACACTATTGCTCAACTTGGCCGCGCTGTAAGCGCGGCAATCAATGGTACGCAATAAGTTTATGTGCATCGTTCAGGGGGAAAAACAAAGGGGTCATACCAGGAAGACCCCGAGGTCAGAGGTCGGGGAACTGACGTCGGACATCGGATATCTGATCTCTGGATTTTACGTTCTCCCAGATCTCTGGTATCTGACCTCCGATCTCTGGAATTTACGCCCTAGCCCTCCTCCACCGCGTCAGCGAACGCCTGCAGGTTCTCCACCGGGGTGAAATCGATGTCATAGGCTGGAGCCAGCAAGAGCCCTTCAGGGCCCAGGGTATCGATGCGCCGCCGAACCTCCGCCCGGATTTGCCGGGGCGTGCCATAATCCCAGAGCGTGGCGGTGCCCACGGTCCCCCACAGCGACAACCGATCCCCAAATTCCTGTTTGATGGCGGCGGCGTCCATACAGTCGGGCTGCACTGGGTTGATGATATTGACGCCGATCTCCACCAGGTCCGGGAGGAGCCGGGTGAAGTTGCCGGCACAGTGGTAAAAGACCAGGAGCTCCGGCGCCTCTTCCCGAGCGATGCGGATGGCATCTGCCAGCCGGGGTTTGCAATACTCACGCCACATGTCCGGGCTTATCATCAGTTGGCCTGGTGAGGCCACGTCATCATCCAGGAGCAGGATATCGATCCCGGCTCTGGCCAGGATCAGGGCGTTGTGGATCATGATGGCGGTGAGCTGGTCTAAGAGGTAGTGGGCGAGTTTCCGGTTGACCAGCATGTCGCGCAGGAAGGTGGTGAACCCGCGCAGCCGGCAGGCTGTTTCGAAGAGTTGGCCCCCCAGGTGTGGCGGGGCACCGGCCACGGCCAGGCCCTTGCGGTGCCACCTGGCCACCTCTTTGGTGAGCCCTTTGTAACGGGACGGATGCGTAAGGTCCGGGAATATATGGTCTGCCAGTTCCTCGATGGATTGGACCATCTCGAGGGGGCCCTGGCCCTGGTGTTCGGGGTGATAGTCCCACTCATGGTAGGTTTGAAGCTGCGCATAATTACCCACATGGACATCTGCCGGCAGTCGATCAAGGTACTCGAGGAAACGGTCCTGGTCGGTGGGCGGGTTGAATTCAACGAATCCAACATCCAGGTTAAAATGAGCTTCCGGCGTCTTATTGCCGATGCCCGGCAGGGATTGGGGGAAGAAGCCCAAAGCCTTTGGGATGCGATCCGGCTTTTCACGGTTCAGTGCCGCAACAACACGTTCACGCGGGGTCAATCGCCACCTCCTTGCAGCGGAATTGGGGGTCGGGCCACGGTAAGACCCTGATATTCTGTAGATATGGATAATTGTCAGTTTGATTCTACGTCTAAATTGACCAATTTCATAGTTAAAATGGCAAATTTAGTGGCAAATTGGGGTCGGGTCGTGCAAATATCAGGCTGAAGGCTGAAGTAATAGAAAGGTTGAAGGTATAAGGTATAGGGTGGAAGTTAGACCCTGAGACCAGAAGTCAGAGGTCAGAAATCGGAAGAGAAAGCCAGAAAACACAAACCCATGCATCGCGCGGAGACGCCAAGACGCAGACAAAACCACAATGTTTGGCCCGCTGCGCGGGTAACTTCCCAACAGCTAACTGCTAAAAGCCAACTGCTTAATCTACCACGTGTGTCGAGTGAGCGAGGCGAACGGGCGGTTCAATTCATAGAAGTCAAAGTTTGGAGGCATCATGGGTCCTATCAAAGCCAAAATCTTTACATACTGTACAACCAACATCAACCCGCCCGGGGAGAGCCAAATCAATGAATGGCTCGCCGATCATCCGTACATCGAGGTGGTCGACATGGTTCAATCCGAATCCATGGTGGCGCTCGATGGAAAGATCGAAATCAACCTGACGATCACCATTTTGTATCGGTGAAAAGGCTTTAGGTATAAGATAAATATAAGGCTGAAGTCTGAAGACTGAAGTCCGAAGTCAGACAAACGTAGAAGTAGAAGGAAGACCATGGGGGCCGGAGTCTGGGGTCGGGAATCTGGAGTCCGTAAGATTTACCCCTCCCTCTTATCCCTCCCTCCAGGGGAGGGAGGATTTTCTGACACCGGACTCCCGACGCCTGACCACTGGAACTGGGGGTAGTTGTATGGAAATTGGGAAACGAATCATTGATGCTGCTATCGAGAACGGAGCATCGCTGGCAGGTATAGCAAGCATGGAAGCGCTCAGAGTATCGGCCTCGCATGCCATATACAGGGATATGGGTGACTATTCAGGTGTCGGCACTGTAAAGGATGAAGATGGCGAGCAAAGCAAGCGTTTGTTTGCATGGCCGGATTCAGTAAAATCTGTGTTGGTCATCGGCCTCGCATACCCTAAAGATAAACCGGAACTTGATTGGTGGGACGGGAGAGGGACGCCGGGCAACCGTGTTTTGATTGATATCATCAAACAGACAAGTCTTCAGATTGAGAACAATCTGAAATTGAAAACACATAAACTCCACTACTATGTTGAAAAGGGAGGTGTTTTTCTCAAGGATGCAGCGGTGCTGGCCGGTTTCGGCTGTATCGAAAAGAACAATATGCTCGTGACGCCCTCGTACGGTCCCCGCATCCGGCTTAGGGCACTTTTTATAGAAGTCGATATATCCCCAACGGGGCCAATCGCCTTTGATCCCTGTTCCGATTGTAAAGTCAACTGCCGAAGAGTTTGCCCCGAAAATGCCATGGATGAGAGAGCGCCAGTATTTGAGTCAATAGAATATTCTGAACACTTGCCTGGCCAGGATGGTTTTTATAACCGGGAAATTTGCAACATAAGAATGGAGAAAGATGTTTCTGAAAGTAAAAAAGTTCAAGTTAATGAAGAATTTATAATTAAATACTGTAGAAAGTGCGAATTTGTCTGCCCGGTAGGGAGAAAGAGGCTTTAGGTATAAGGTAGAAGGTATAGGGAAAAGCCTGGAATCCGGAGTCTGGGGTCGGGAGTCAGATAAGGCGTTTAGACCGAAGGCAGTAAATAGTTAGAAGTCTGAAAACTGAAGTCCGAAGGGAAAAATCCGAAAACCAAAAATTAGCCGCAGACTAACGCGGACATCATCCGGCCGACGTGGCCGGATGAAATTTGCCATGCCCTTCGGGCAGATAATCATCGGGGCAATTTCAGTTCCAGGGTCGGGCCGAGCTAAGTCTTTGATACTTCTATAGTAGTATTAAAAAACTGCCCATTTTACGACCTTAAATAGACACTTTTGGCGAAAGGTAAACAAGATATCGGAGATCGGAGGTCTGAGGTCGGGAAAACATTGAGATCAGAGGCCCAGGCTTCCGTCTTCGCTTTTCAAGCTACGCCGGACAGGCCGCGTAAAGCTTCCGTCTTCGCTTAAAGCTACGCCGCACAAGACGCCCGGCAAGCGGAGAGTGGATAAGGGGCCTCAGCTCAATGCAACTGGGGTCGGGCCAAGCTAACCATTTGATATCCTGAAGATAGTCTTAAAAATATGGCTTGTTTTAGGCCTTAAACGGCCATTTTGGGGGGAAAAACAGCCCTCTGTGGAGTTAGCTGAAAAGATGCATTCCAAAATTTGACCTTTCTACCAGAATCCGCTAACTTTCAATTGAATCTCGCCAACAAAAATCCAACATAATGAAATAAAGCCCCTCGGGGCGGACCGCGCAACATTAGGCTGAAGGCAGAAGTCTGAAAACCAGTCCCTCAAGAGCTGACGACCTGATTTGAATCGGAAGCACATCCCCTCTCGGCCTTCTTCTATATTAGGGAAAAATGGAAAATAGCCCTCTATTTTATTGACCCCGAAAGAGGGGTTCTTATCAACATTTTGGAAAGGAGGATGGCATGAAAGCAAAAAATATCCTTATTGCCACGATATCCTTTTTGATTTTTCCTGCCCTGTGCTTTTCCGGATCAGTTACGTATTACAACGCGGATGGCGTTGAAATATCGGCGGAAGCTTACCAGGAACTTTCAAGAAAAAATGTCGAAAGATATAACGAGGCAGTGAAACACGGGGACGGCATGAAGACCGAGCCAGGCAGGGTAGGCAAAAAGACCGATCCAGTTTTGCAGATCATTGAGATATCGGGCATGAATCAATTCATAGATGCCTTTCCGGGAATGATCGATGCTCAAATCGCACAGCGCAAGATGACAACCGGTGTGCCTGAAATTGAGCAAAAAATAGCAAAACTCCTCAAAACATCTTTTGATCCGGAAGCCGCGAGACGGAATCTCTATGAATTCTTGAAGAATAAATTGGATGAAAAGACCCTGCGGGATACATTGGCATGGCTGGAAACCCCTGTAGCGATGAAAATTGCCAGAGCGGAACATGAATCAATTTCTGTTGAGGCACAGGCGGAAACATTGCGCTATATCGCCGGTTTCCAGAACAATCCCCCACCGCCAGCCCGGGTCGCTGTTATCCAGAGACTTGTCAAGGAGGCAAAACTGGTTGAAAGTACCGTTGCACTGGTCATCGATATCATGACCGGGATGATCAGCTCGTTCAATCTCGTGATGCCTGATGCAAAGAAAGTATCCAAAAGAGATATCCAGGCCCAGATAAACAGCATGAAACCCATGCTCGAGCAAGCAATACGCCAGCAGGTTACCATGAGCACTTTTTACACCTACAGAAATATAAGCAATGCCGATCTGGAAAAATATATCAATCATCTTACGTCGGAAAGCGGGTCGAAATTTAACGACATTGGAATTAAGGCCATATCTTATACCTTGATTCAATTTTTCGACGGAATTGCAGGAGATCTGGTTTCATCCTTTAAGGTCTGATGCTAGACATAGGTATAAGGTAGAAGGTATAAGGTGGGAGGAAGACCCTGGTGTTCGGAGTCCAGTTTTCCGTCTTCGCTTTTCAAGCTACGCCCGGCAGGCAAGGAGTCAGAGGTTGGAAACTTGCTGCTGTGGTGAAAATGGAACCTTTTAAGCTTGTAATGATACGTTTGCTGGCTGTTGGCGTAAACGGGCTTCGGGAGAACTATGAATACAAAGCTTAGCACTAAAAACGGTCTATTTCTAAGATTTCAAAATAATCCGCCGGCGTGGTGGAAACCTCTGAAAGCGGACAAAAAGCTATACATAGATATTCGAAAAGATAACTATATCAATGTATATCATAATGGCGGCTCCTTGATGCGCCTTTCAGGGGTAAGAAAATATTCAGCATTCCTGCATATTGAGTACGTTCCTTTAAGTTCTTCTGGTTCCAAGTGTTACTATTCATTTAATCACAACAATATTTCATTAAAACAGCTTAAGCCAATTGACATTAAAAATTTTGACGCAACATCATTACGTAGGATCAAGCACAGAATCAAAAAGTTTTATCCGAATGATTCAGAAAAAGGCATTCAAGGAACTTACGTGACTACTAATAATGCCTATCGCCATTCTAATGGTTTTTTTATAGATACTGAAATGGCTTATGATGATGCTCGCATAGATATGACTTGGGTGGACCTGGAAAATAAGAAAATATTTTTTGTAGAGTTAAAAACAATTAGTGATAGACGTTTGTATATTGATAAAGGTTCCGAGAAAGAAGACAAGGAAGAAACCATAGACGAACAACTATTAAAATACTTTAAGTTTGCACATAAAAACAGGCCCGAACTTGTTGAGTATTACGATAAGGTATTTCAAATTAAAAAGAGTCTTGGCTTATTGCCAAAATACGTGAAGGAAGAATCACTCAAAGGATATAGTCTTATCGAGAAACCAATCCTATTAATTGGAGATGTCACTAAAAAGTGGTTCAAAAATAACCATGAAGACCTAAATCGTGACTTAAAAGACATTGCTTTTGGCTGCCTATACCAAGGTGTTTCAACAAATGATTTCAGAGTGCCTTATAAAACAGAAAGAAAAGCATTTCGCTTGGATTAGTTATATATATGAAGCTGAAAATCCATAGAGGCACTCATGAAATCGGAGGCTCATGCGTTGAAATATGGACAGACTCAACTCGTCTAGTAGTTGATTTTGGAATGCCCTTGGTAAAACCTGATGGGACCCAGTTTGATTCAAGAGCAGTTAAAGCTTTTTCGAAAGAGGAGCTATACGAAAAAGGTGTGTTGCCCGAGATAACGGGATTATATGAGAATACTGGCAACACAGCGCTGCTATTATCCCATGCCCATCAAGACCATTATGGTTTGATACAATATGTGAGCGCTAAAGCCCCTATCTATCTGGGAAAAGCAACTGAAAAACTCATTAAGATTACAGACCTGTTTACGCATCGAGAAGGCAAAGAACGCAATTACCGATATTATCGGTCTGGAAAATCCTTCGAAGTTGGCGATATCCGCATTACCCCATACTTAATGGACCATTCAGCATTTGACGCCTATGGTTTTTTAGTCGAGGCTAATGGGAAATCGATATTTTACAGTGGTGATTTTAGAACCCATGGTCGCAAGAAAAAGGCATTTGACTGGTTCAGCTATAACGTGAAAAGCAACATTGATTACCTGCTACTCGAAGGCACAACAATCAGTCGAAAACCGGGGAAGTTTCCAACTGAAATTGATTTAGAGGCCAAGTTTGTTGAATGTTTTCGGCAAACAGACGGGATCAATTTAGTTTATACCTCTGGTCAGAACATTGACAGGTTGGTTACAATATTTCGAGCTTGTCGGAAAACAAATAAGACTCTGGCGATCGATTTTTACATTGCAAATGTTCTATCTGAGTTGTCCGAATTTGGGAATTTACCATTCCCTTCAAAGACTTTTCCTGAGATCAGAGTGTTTTTCCCGTATCGGCTTTCAGCAATGATAAGCCGCAAGGGACAAGAAAAGTTGCTGTACCGGTTTAAGAATTACAAAATCACTAAAGACCAGATAGATGATAATTCTAAACAAATTGTTATGATTGTCAGGCCAAGCATGCAGGGTGACTTGGAGAGGTTGAATAATCTGGCTGGAGGAACATTCATATACTCAATGTGGAGCGGGTATAAAAAGGAAAAACAAACAAACGATTTTTTAAAATTCCTATCAAATTCAGGGATGTCTCTAACAGACATTCATACAAGTGGCCATGCTGACCTTGAAGGACTTACAAAGATGGTTGATGCACTGAAACCGAAAAATATCATTCCAATACATACTTTTGAAGGTGGCAGGTATCAGGAAGTATTTCCAGAATGGAACGTATTAAGAATCGATGATGGTCAGATAATAAGCGCTTAATTACAGGTACTATAATGGAATGGGTTAAAGAGGAAATTAGAAAGAGAAAAGTTTTGCAGGAAGAAAATCCCGAACTGTTCGCTGAGGTTGCTGAAATCCTCTTAAAACATGATCTAATTAAGATCGACTATGAAGTTAACCCTGATGAGTACGAACCTGAAGCAGGCACCATCATTCCAAGGTTGCCGGATTGTTCAAATGCTATTGAGGCCAGGAAGGTTATCCATGCGGAGTTGGTCAAATGGTTTGACGATGAGTTGGCTGGGAAGGAAGACGACTACACTGATCTTGCCTCTGACATATGGCAAGCATGGGTAAACTCTGGGATGAAAATTATTAAAGCTGGTGGTTAAGTGCTAGGAGAACTCTATATGAAAAAAGCAATAATCCTTCTCATTTTACTATTTCCAAGTTGCGCTGTGGTAAAACAGCCAGCTTTGCAGCCGTTCGCAGGGGCTGAAGATTGGATGGTTCGAATGCCATTGGAATACGAGATTGGCGATTCGGGGCAAGTGATATCCGTTCCTAATGGTTTCGTAACTGACTTTGCTAGCGTGCCGCCAAAGCTTAGGCCATTCTTTCCAAAATTGGGTAAGTACCTCCAGGCCGCGATTGTTCACGACTACTTATATTGGAACCAAACGTGCTCAAGAGATCAGGCCGATAAAATATTTTACCATGCTATGAAAGAATCGCATGTTGAAACGATAGATAAATTCCTCTTTTATCAAGCAGTGGACAAATTCGGCGAAAAGGCATGGATGGAAAACAGCAAACACAAAGCTGCCGGTCTGATAAAAGTTGTTCCCGGAGAATTACTAAAAGTCGATCCAGAACTAACCTGGAAAGAATATCGGATTGAATTAAAAAAGCGGGGTGTCAATGACGCCGATCCATACATTGACCCAAGCAAGAAATGCCAAGTAATTTCAAGGTATGTCGATTAGCTTGGGCTGTGGATAAGCCATGGGAATCCGCGGTCGGGACATGCCAAGCAATTGATTATATGTAACTAGTGTTGAAAATTAGAACACATTTCGGCCTTAAATGGCCACTTTTAGGGGTAGAAGGGGGAAGCAAGAGGACGGAAGTCGGACGTCAGAGGTCGGGAAGATCCCGAGGGCAGAGATCCGGCCTTCGCTCTAAAAGCTATGGCTGGCTGGCAGAGACTTGACCCTCATCTCAGAAAGGTTGCAAATGGAAATACTCAAAAGCTGGGCAGGGAACCAGGAGTGGCGGCCAAAGGCTGTGCATCGGCCAAAGGATGAGCAGGAAATCGCCGAACTTGTGACGCGTGTAGCTGAAGAAGGCGGATGCCTCAAACCCGTGGGATCAGGGCTATCTTGGTCCGACATCAACGAGGTGGAGAATGAGCATCTGCTGAGGCTGGATCGAATGGCATCCATCGACGTGCAGACTGACTCGAAGCGGGTTTGTGTCCAGGGCGGAGCAGTGATGTCCGAAATCCAGAAGGCCCTGGAACGTCAGAACCTGGCTCTGGATAACATTGGCTCCATCGTCACCCAGACCGCTGCGGGCTACACCGGCACTGGAACGCACGGCTCTGGCACGCCTCTATTGTCCACATTCATCGAGGAGATGCGACTGGTGGACGGCACCGGCCAGATACGAAAACTTAGTCGCTCGCAGGAACCAGAGCTGTTCTCCGCTGCAAGGGTCCATTTGGGTTGCCTCGGTGTTGTCACCGAGATCACATTTAAATGTACTGATGCCTTTGATCTGGAAGAACGCCGGGAGATTGTATCGTTCGACCGCGCATTGGGTGATTTGGAGGGATATCTGGCCGCAAACGATTACGTGAAACTCTGGTGGCTGCCTTATACGGATGTCATCCAGGTTTATCTTTACAACCGAACCGATGAGAAAAGAACCACGCCCAGGCCATCTGAGCTTATGGATGAGTGGGGCCTTTCCACTCATTCCTTCAGCGCTCTCCTCCTCCTGACCCGAATGGTGCCGGTGCTCACACCCACGGTGCTCAGATCACTGCAAAGTCTCTATTTCACACCCCGGCGTCGCGTTAATCGGAGCACAAGGCTTTTCAACATCGGCAAGATGATCCCGATCCACAACGAATCGGAGTACGCAATTCCCCTTGAAAAAGCAGCAACAGCCATCGATCGGACAGCCCAAATAGTTCGTAACGCCTCGCCTGAGTACCGGGTGAACTTTCCCCTGGAGGTCCGATTTGTGCCCGGCGACGACATTCCAATGAGCCCTGCAACCGGGCGGGACAGCTGCAATGTGGGAGCGTACGTGGCCAGCACTCAGTGGACCGAGCCCTACCATAGGGATTTCGAGGAACTCATGCGTGATTATGACGGACGGCCTCACTGGGGCAAACTTTTTTCACGGACTTCCCGCGATTTCGCCGAGCTCTATCCCCAGTATCAGCAGTTTGACGCAATCCGACGGGAGTGTGACCCGAATGGGATTTTCAGAAACGTTTTCGTGGAAAAGGTGTTCGGCGATACTGTTCGCTAAAAATCGGGGTCAGGCCATAAAGAGCTGGAGGTCCAAAATCAGAGGTCAGAAGACTTGTGGTCGAGGACGGAAATAGTTTTGAAATCCAGGCCCTATATCGCTTAATTGATCAACTTGGTAATACAATTATGACGGAAATAAGCGAAACAACGAAACAATGCCCCAACTGTGGTCTTGATGGAACTGTCGAGCAATTCAGTACGTGGGAAAAAGATGGCAAAAGGGGATTTTTAGGGAAAACGCCTGAGGGCTTTATGCTGTTTCTCTGCCCGCGGTGCCTGAGTCCCTTTAGATACGACCCGCATTCAGATAGTTTTTCTCTAGTAGAGAATGCTGGATTAAGCAGGCGTGTGCCTATAATTATTGGGTTTGTATCGATTTCGACGGCTGTGTTCATCGCTATCTTTTTCACCGGCTTGTGGACATATTTTGTCGGTACTTTCTTGTTGGTGCTTGGCTGGCGTTCTTTAAAAACCGGGTTGTTTGCGACCAATCAGGAGATCGAGGAGCTAGCGATATCGAATTCGCGCTCCAAAGAAAATAATAATAAATCTGAAGACTGAAGATTTATTAGATGGAAGGTATAAGGTGTAAGGTAGAAGGAAGAAAAACACCCGAAAACCGTTAATTAACCGCAGACCAGGCTTCCGTCTTCGCTTTTCAAGCTAAGCCGGGCAGGTCGCCAAAGGCTGCGCCCGGCAGACGAACGCGGACATCATCCGGCCGATGTGTCCGGATGCAACTTGCCATGCTCTTCGGGCAGGAAATACAAACCCATCCATCGCGTGACCCACATTTTAAAAACAATCAGCGGGGAATGCCGCCCTGCGGCCGGAGACGCAAAGGCGCAGAGAATTGCAATTTTTGGTTCCCGCTGCGCGGGAGAAAACCCAACAGCTAACTGCCTAATCTGATTCCGATTGAAATATGAATTTCCAGAAGGTGTGATCATTGCTTATCCTGACTGCGTCGGCCCGGCTTAGGCCGATGTCTTTAAGCAGCCGGTCGTCCATGGTAATCAGCAGGCGGTGGTTGTGTTTCAGGCTTTCCCATTCTCTGTAACGGTTTGCGATTCGTTTGATACGGTTTGCAATACGTTTGATAAGGTCCCAGATCCGCAGAAAGGGGTTTGCAACCTGGTAGGCTTCCTCATTACATTGGCAACATTGGCACTCCTGTAAGGTCGTCATTTGAATCCTCCCTGTTAATCAATAAATTACAGAATGAGGACACCCTAAAGAAAAAGCATTGATCAATCAAACAAATTGTTTTAATGCTTATTATCAAAAATATTGATAAATAAGGTTGCCATATGCTGACCAATATACCCATGGAATTGTTACGGACCTTTGCTGCCATTGCGGATTGCGGCAGCTTCAGCCGGGCGGCTGACATTGTGGGCCGGACCCAGTCTGCCGTGAGCATGCAGGTGAAGCGGCTGGAAGAGATTATTGAAAAACCTCTGCTAAAAAGGGACTCCCGGAATATCAAACTGACGGCGGAGGGACTGACACTGCTAAACTATACAAGAAAAATTCTGAAGCTGAACGAAGAAGCATTATCTGTCCTGAAACAACCCGAATTGAGCGGCTGGGTCAGTATCGGGCTGCCGGATGATTATGCGACCCGGTTTCTACCCGAAATTCTGGCCCGGTTTTCACGCACCCACCCGAAAGTCCAAGTTGAAGTGACCTGTGAACCCAGCCACAAGCTTTTGGAAAGAATGCAGCGCCGGGAACTGGATCTGGCCATGACCACCTCGCCCACAGCAGAGATTGAAAACTGCCGGCTGCTCAGGCAGGACCCCACGGTCTGGGTAACGTCGGATCAGCATTGCCAGCATGAAGACCGGCCCCTGCCCCTGGCGCTTTTCCCGGATGAGTGCTACTGCCGGGATTGGACCATATCCGCTCTGGAACAGGCCGGGCTCGAATACCGGATCGCCTACACCAGCCCGAGCATCATGGGGGTTCAGGCGGCTGTCTCGGCCGGCCTGGCTGTTTCAGCCATCAGCCAGAGCATTATAGCGGCGGGCATGCGCCAGCTTCACCCGGAAGAGGGCTTTCCCGCCCTGCCCAGTGCCTCCTTTTTGCTCAACCGCAATCCTGATTCAGACAATTGTGTGGTCGACTCCCTTGCTGAGCATATCAGGAAGGCGTTTGCTGCGATGTGACCAAACAGCCTGGAGTCGGAGGCCTGAGGTCGGGTCAGGATAAAAAGATGGAGAATCTTCAATGAAAATCGTGGAAGTCGGACCCCGTGACGGTTTGCAAAACGAGACGGCCGCCATTCCCACCGAGGTGAAGATTGCATTTGTCGATGCGCTGTCCGCCACTGGTGTCGGTGAGATCGAAGTCACTGCATTTGTTTCATCCCGCTGGCTGCCGCAGCTCAGTGATGGCGAGGCAGTGCTGCATGGCATTACCCGGAGGGAGGGGGTGGTCTATTCGGCCCTGGTGCCCAACGAGCAGGGGCTTGACCGTGCTTTTTCAGCCCGGGTCGACAAGATCGCCGTTTTTACAGGCGCCAGCGAAACCTTCAACCAGAAAAACATCAACACCTCTATTGCCGGTTCCCTGCAACGGTTTAAGCCGGTTATCCGGCGGGCGCTCGATGCCGGACTGACGGTGCGCGGCTATGTTTCTTCCGCTTTCTGGTGTGCCTACGATGGCCGGATCGCACCAGAGGCGGTGGTGGATGTGATTGCGCGACTCACCGACCTCGGTGTCGATGAAGTATCCGTATCCGATACGGTCGGCAAGGCCTCGCCGCAGGAGGTTGCCAAGTTACTTGCGCTGCTTCTGCCCCGGCTGCCGGCTGATCAGATCGCCATGCACTTTCACGATACACATGGCCGCGCCGTGGAGAACGTGCTGACCTCGTGGCGCGCGGGCATCCGCACCTTCGATGCCAGCGTGGGCGGCCTGGGGGGCTGCCCCTATGCGCCCGGTGCAACCGGCAATGTAGCCACGGAGGCTGTGGTCCAGGCCCTTAACGCAGAGGGCCTTGCAACCGGGGTTGACGTGGTGCAGCTGGCAAAGGCACGGAAGTTATTGGACGCCTTTATGAAGGACGAATTGCGAACCATGCCCGCGGCCGATTCCATGGCCTGCGAGTCGTGCGAATACAACCGGGGCGAGGACTGCTGCCTTTAGGCGCGGTTGAAAAAGGGAGGCTGACATGCATAATGCAAACCCCAAGACAGCCATCATAACCGGTGCCAGCAAGGGCATCGGCAAGGCAACGGCCATATTGCTCGGGTCCAACCAAATCAATGTGGTTGTGAACTACAAGCAGGATGCGACCGGGGCCCAGGATGCGGTGCAGACCATAGAAAAGCAGGGCGGCAGGGCCATTGCCGTGCAGGCGGATATCAGCGTTCCGGCCGAGGTGACGCAGCTTTTTGATGCAGCGATCGGTCAATTCGGACAAGTGGATATTCTAATCAACAATGCCGGGGTGCTGCTTACCAAACCCATCGCAGATATTACCGAGGCGGATTTTGATACGGTTTTCACGGTTAACGTGAAAGGGGTTTTTTTCGCCATGAAGGAAGCCGCCGCACGTTTGGCCGACAACGGGTCGGTCATCAATCTTTCCAGCACCACCACCCGGGCATTGTTCCCGAACTACGGCCTGTACTCAGCGTCCAAGGCCGCTGTTGAACAGGCAACCCGCGTGTTTGCCAAAGAGATGGGCAGTCGTGGTATTGCGGTCAATGCGGTGATGCCTGGGCCTACCAAAACGCAGCTAATGTTCGACGGGAAAACCGATGAGGACAGAGAACGCCTGGCGGGTCTGGCGGCATTTAACCGATTGGGAGAGCCCGAAGACATTGCCAGGGTGATCCTGTTTCTGGTTAGCGACGATGCGGGTTGGGTTAGCGCCCAGGTTATTGGCGCGAATGGTGGTTTCATTTAAAACCTGCAATACCCTTCGGGCAGAAAGAACAAACCCATGCATAGCGTGACCCACATTTTAAAATCAATCAGCGGGGAATGCCGCACTGCGGCCAGAGACGCCAAGACGCAGAGACGTCCTCCATAAAATGAAAATAAATGCACAGTCCAGCGTAGTCGGGAAACCACAAAGTTTGGCCCGCTGCGCGGGTAAGATCTTAACACCTAAAACCTAGCACTTAATACTGTCTCTTAGAGAAGAGATGGCTGCCCAAGCCTGTTATTAATACTAAACAGATCCCCATTTTTTCATTTCCCCTAAAACATCGGCTTGACCTTAGAGTCAAAACCTGAAAAATTCCTTTTCTTAAGTGGCGAGCGTGGAATCGGGTCTGAAACGGCAAATGTCTCTGGCTTAGTCAATATCTACAGCAGGTTAATTGGGGAGGAAATTCTATGGGCAGCAGTGTGGCATTCGACAACGATCAGTATATCAGCGAACAGGCAGCCAGGATCCGTAAGCGGGTCAGCCAATTCGGCGACAAATTGTATCTTGAGTTTGGCGGAAAGCTTTTGTTTGATTACCATGCCGCCCGGGTGCTGCCGGGGTATGACCCGAACGTCAAGATGCGGCTGCTGCAGCAGTTGAGAGAGGACGCAGATATCCTGCTTTGCATCTATGCCGAAGCCATCGAGAAAAAAAAGATTCGCGCCGATTTCGGGATCACATATGATGCCGAGACCTTCAAGCTGATCGATGAATTGCGCGGCTGGGGCGTCAATGTGCTCGGCGTGGTCATCACGCGCTATGACGGTCAGCCCGCTGCCCAGGTATTCAAAAAGCGGCTGGAGCGCAGAAACGCAAAGGTTTATACCCACCGCTACACCAAGGGCTATCCCACGGACGTGGACCTGATCGTCAGTGATGAAGGTTACGGGGCCAACGATTATATCGAGACCGAAAAGCCGCTGATCATCGTGACCGGCCCCGGTCCCGGCAGCGGTAAACTGGCCACGTCGCTGTCCCAGATCTATCACGACCACAAACGCGGCATCAATTCGGGGTATGCGAAATTTGAGACCTTCCCCATCTGGAACCTGCCCGTCAACCATCCCGTCAATATTGCCTATGAAGCGGCTACCGCGGATATCGAGGACTTCAACCTCATCGATCCTTTTCACCTGGAGGCCTACGACAAAAAGGCGGTCAATTATAATCGCGACGTGGAAGTCTTTCCGGTTATCAGGCGCATATTGGAGAAGATCGGCGGCGGTGAATCCCCCTATCAATCGCCCACCGACATGGGGGTCAACCAGGTCGGGTTCGCTATTACCAATGATGACCTGACCCGCGAGAGTGCCAAACAGGAGGTGATCCGGCGTTATTTCCGGTATCGCTGTGAGTATGTCATGGGCCTGGCCAGCAAGGAAACCTATCAGCGGGTTGAGCTGCTCATCAAAGACTTCAACCTCGAACCGGAATACCGGCGGGTGGTTGAGCCGGCCCGGGAAGCTGCCGAGCAGGTGCGGGAAAACGAGAAGGGCAGTGAGGGCATTTTCTGTGGCGGGGCCATGGAACTGACGGATGGGTCGATCGTGACCGGCAGCAATTCACCCCACCTGCACGCAGCTTCCAGCCTGGTGCTGCACGCCATCAAGCACCTGGCGAATATCCCCTTAGAAATCAAGCTGCTGCCGGAAAATATAATCGATGCGGTCAGAAACCTGAAAACGGAAATACTGAATGAAAAAGCGCTGAGCCTCGACCTGGAAGAGGCCCTCATTGCGCTGAGCATCAGTGCGACCGCCAATCCAGCGGCCAAACTGGCCATGGAAAAGCTGACCGCCCTGCAGGGATGCGAGGTGCACCTGACCCATATGCCCACCCCGGGTGATGAGGCCGGGCTGCGTCGGCTGGGTGTCAATCTGACAAGCGACCCTCATTTTTCCACCAAGGACCTTTTTATTACATAAAATGAGACCAGCCCGGTAGCCTGCCTATCGTTTAGAGAGGATACACTATATTACCTGGAATGATTGATATTCACACCCACTGGTGCCTGTTCGGCCGTGATCCGGTCGAAGTCGAGGCCGAACTGGCCTACCTGGAGGCGGGCGGCTTTGAAAAAGTGGCTGTTTTCCCCCTGCCCGGACTGGGGGCGGCGCCTGAAAAGGTGTTGGACATGGTTCCCGGCGCCTACCGTGAACTCGCCGGGCTCAACGCAAAACGGACGGTTCACGATGATCTGGATTCGTGGCGGGCCTTCCAGCAACGATGGCAGGCGCGACCCCGGTCGCTTGAATTGCTCTCGTTTCTCGATATCCGGGGATGGGACGGCAAAGCCGACCTTGCCCCCTGGTGGGGTGCGGGGCATGCCGGCCTGAAAAGTATCATCATCGATGAAATGGATGGCCCTAAAATGCGCATGCCGCCCCTGCGCAACGTCCCCGGCCTCAGCCGGGGGGCCTACCTCAAGGCGCACCGGGCCATGTTCGCCGCTGCCGCGAACCTTGACGTGCCCTTCATTTACCACGCTGATCTCACCTTGCACAGTGACTTCGTCGAAGCGTGCTACCAGGCCCATCCCCGGTTGCGGGTCAACGTTCCGCACTTCGGCTTCAGCCGCAAATGCATGGCCGCCATGCTCGATCGCTATCCGGCGCTGATGACCGACATTTCAAGTCTCGGACCTTATATGGACAAGGATCCGGCCGCTTACCGGGATTTCATCAATGCCTACCCGGACCGCATCATGCTGGGCAGCGATGCGATTGCCTCATACGACATGCGCCCGGCCATGGACTACGCTCAGCGGGTTCGGGCGCTGGGCCTTACGCCGTCCGTTGAAGCCGGGTTCCTGTCTGAAAACGCTCGTCGTTTTTTGTACGGTTGAAAAGGCGTCCGCAAGGGGGCGCCTGCTTGCCGGCGGCGGCCGTGTTAGGCTGCGCCAGTTTCAAGGAATAAAAAGGATTTCATAGTTGGTGCCGTTATCCAGGCGGGTGTGCCAGCGGTTCGGGCCGCTCGGGACCAGTGAGGTGGCCAGTCTCCCGGGGAGGGCGAGCCGGGCCGGTACCTGCCAGCCCGCCGGCGTCCAGGCAAGAAGCAGCAGGTTGCGATGCGCCTGATCCGGCACGAGCAGATAGTCCCGGGGTTCGGCATGGATAACGCGCCCCAGCCCAAGTTCCCGGCTGCCAATGGCATGGGTGCTGACGTTGGGATATTCGGCAAACAACTCCAGGCGGGAGTTGCGCAGTTGATACAATCGTAATATTCCGCCGATATGCGGGGTCGCGACAAGGGCGATATCCGTACGGCCGTCCCCGTCAAAGTCGCCGGTCCCCAGCGGATTGAGCCAGCGGTTCGGGGTGCCGAGAAACGGTGTCACCATCAAAAGCTCCAGGCGCCCGTTTACCAGGTGATACACGGCCAGTGACGCACCCAAACGGCGATCACTTTCCACGATCAGTATTTCAGCCTTCAGATCGCCGGTGAGGTCGACGATGCGCGCTTCAAGATCCTCGAAAACCCGGTGTTCCGGTAGTGCAACAGAGCGGCGTTTCCCGTCCGCGGTTTCCACAACCAGTTGTGCGGCTTCCAGTATATCTCCCAGAATCCTGTGCCGATAGCGGTCCATCGGGCCGGCAAGCCAGGCACGGCGGATATCCCCCTCACCATACGTTACCCGGCTGTGGGGAAGTTGACCGGGCAGGGGTTTTGCCGCAGCAGGGGCCCGGGCCGGAGAACCGACCGGGTGGATTGCCAGATCAACCGCCGGGGCGGAGACAACCCACAGCGAACTCCAAACTGCCAGCAGCACAGCAACGACAGCCGCGACTTTTGCCCGAACGATGACGGGGTGCTTCGGGTGCCTTTTAAGAAACTGTCCGGTTGGATGCTTAGGGTTGCGGTTCATTTTTAGTACGATGGATGCTGAACTAAAAACCGATTTGATCGGTCCGTTCGAGCCAGGGGTTTGTTTTCATAAGTGATGCCAAAGTAATCACCGGGATGGCGGGACGTCAAGGGCCAGCCACGCCCGGCATTGCGCCAACTGGGAGCGGCTCGGTCTTTTGTCAGCAGTGTGCCGCCGTTGTCTTGGAAAACGAACACGCCGTCAGGGAGGATTCCCCTTGCTGCCCATTTCCGATTGCAGGTAGGTCATGAGGTTGATGTCGCTGTTGGTAAGGTTGAGCTTGCGGCGGATATGTTCGCGGTGACGGTTGATGGTCCCTACGGAGACCCTGCGAATAGCGGCAATCTCCTTGGTCTGCAGGCCGTTGCGGATCAAATTGCAGATCGCTATCTCCGTGGCGGTCAGGTGGAGAAAGTTTTTGGACAGCTGGCTGACAAAGGGTGACGTGATGCTTTCCAGGCTCGTTTTCAGCAGCTCGGCGTATTGCTTTTGATGCGTGGGCAGAGTGAGCTCCACCTCATGTAAGATCGGCATGATAATCTTATCGATATTGGCCTGGACATCTTTATAGATTTCTCTCTTTTCCTCCTCAATGCGGGCCAGGACAGCCCGCAGGGCCAGGTTCGCCTCCTGCAGGGCCTTGCGTTCAAGATTCAGCTTCCGGTTGGTATCGTGCACCTCCATTTCCACGGCAATGCGCATGGCATAGGAGCCGATGCGCTCTGCCAGGGCATCCAGCAGCGCCCGCTCCTCCCTGAGAAAAGGACCTTCATCTTCCGGCGGACTTTTTTCCAGATACATGATCGTGATCTCGCCCACTGCTTCATTGTATATGAAAATCCGCGCTGACTGCCGCCACCGGGTAATCTTGAACCCCTTGCTTTTATAAGTTTTGCCTTTGAAGACAATGCGCGCGCAGGTGATCTCCGGGTACTGCCACGAGTGGGGTAGAAAGTTCACCAGGTCCTGCAGCAACGCATCGATCGAATCGGAATGGCGCTCCGCCAGCTGTGCAACCCCATACAGGCAGTTCAATTCCTTAATGCGTTCGCGCAGGGCGGGGATTGCCTTGGCCGGGTCCTTTTCATCGTTAAGGGGAATTCGCCAGAGTTGGTACAGATCCTCTGGGAGTCCCGACAAGTCCTGGGTGGATGACGTCTGGGAAGTGCGGAGCGAGGCTGCTGACATAGGCTTCCTCCCTGGGGGACTGTTTCTAATTTGTCTTTTGGCCCAATCTCGGCGTTGGGCGTTTGGTTTCAATCCTCGAATTACCTGATGTATTCACCACGATAGGCATTGGCTTCGCTGGCACCTCAGGTTGCGACCCACATTTGAAGAATAAATCAAGAGGGAAGTCCCGCAACGCGGGGGAACCTCACGGCCGCCTTGACCGTAAGCCAAAATCCTAATCGATAAACAGTCCTCAATTGGTTGCACATTATATATATGCATTTTGTGGGCATCAAAATGGTATGCGAATGCATACTTAATATGGGCATTAACGGTGCAATTTAATTGTATTTAACTATCGCCCGAGGCCTACTATATATGGTTCTAAATTTTATTCAATAAATATTTTCCGATAATAAATAAAGGAGGATTCATGTCGCAACCAAGCCTGGCCTCAATTTTAGAGCGATTCCAGAGCCAGCCCCATCAACTCGTGGAAGCCCTGCAGGATGTCCAGAAAGCATTCGGTTACATTTCCGAGGACTCCATGCGGGCCGTATCCAAAGAACTGGGCGTGCCGCTTTTAGACGTTTACAGGGTGGCCTCGTTTTACAAGGCGTTTGCCCTGGAACCCCGGGGCAAGAATGTGCTGACCGTCTGTACGGGCACGGCCTGCCATGTGAAGGGCGCCAACCTGGTGTTGAACCAGGCCACCGGTCAGCTGGGGGTCGAACCGGGTGAGATGTCTGATGACGGCCTCTTCACCATCGAGCATGTCAACTGCCTCGGGGCCTGCGCGCTGGCCCCGGTTGTCAATGAAAACGAAAATTGCCACCACCACATGAGTCCGGGAAAACTGCGCAAACTCATCAAAAGGCTGGCTGATCCCGAAACAAAGGAGACCTCCCATGCCTAAGGTGCATACCCTCAAAGACCTGGATGCGTTGCGGGCCAGGCTTGTTCAAGAACGGGAAATGTATCGGACAACCCTGGTGATGTGCGGGGGAACCGGTTGTCGTGCTTCGCGGTGCCAGGATGTGATCGATGCGATCCAGAAAGAAGTGCTGGACCAGGGGTTGGCAAATGACGTGTGCCTGCGGGTTACCGGCTGCCATGGGTTTTGCGAACAAGGTCCCTTGATGGTGGTTGAGCCGGAAAACACTTTCTACTGCCATGTTTCACCTGATGATGCCGCTGAAATCATAACCAATACCGTCTGTGGCGGCCAGGTTGTCGAGCGGCTGCTGTACACCGATCCGGTTTCCGGGGAAAAGATCCGGATGGAAGCGGATATCCCGTTTTACCGTGATCAAAACCGCGCCCTGCTGGCCCAAAACCGGAAGATAGATCCCTGTGCGATCGATGACTATATCGCCTGCGGCGGTTATGCGGCGCTGGCGAAAACCCTGACCGAGGTGTCACCGGATACCGTAATCCGGGAAGTGACCGATTCCGGATTGCGGGGTCGCGGCGGGGGCGGTTTCCCGACCGGACGCAAGTGGACGGCATGCAAGCATGCCCCGGGTGATGAAAAGTACGTGATCTGCAACGCCGACGAAGGCGATCCGGGCGCCTACATGGACCGCTGCGTCCTGGAGGGCAATCCCCACCTGGTCCTCGAGGGGATGATGATCGGCGCCTGGGCCGTCGGGGCTGCCCAGGGCTACGTGTATGTGCGCAACGAATATCCCCTGGCCGTTGAAAATATCAAAAAAGCCGTGGCGCAGGCCCGGGAACTCGGAATCCTGGGCGATAACATCCTGGGCACGCCCTTTTGCTTTGACGTTGAAATCGCCCGGGGCGGCGGTGCCTTTGTCTGCGGGGAATCCACGGCGCTGATGGCGTCTTTGGAAGGCAAGGTCGGCGAACCCCGGCCCAAGGACGTGCACACCGTTGAGGAAGGCTTCTGGGAGAAACCGACCGTCCTGAACAACGTGGAAACCTGGGCCAATGTCCCGGCAATCCTGCAGGACGGGGCCACCGCATTTGCCTCCCGGGGGTCGGAGAACAGCAAGGGCACCAAAATCCTGGCCTTGACCGGGCATATAAAAAATACCGGCCTGGTGGAAGTGGCCATGGGAACCACGGTCCATGATGTGGTCTTCAATATCGGCGGGGGGGCGGCCAACGGAAAACCGGTCAAGGCCGTGCAGACCGGTGGCCCTTCCGGCGGGTGCCTCCCGCTGGACAAGTTCGATCTGCCCATAGATTTTGATGCCCTGGCAGCGGCCGGCTCCATGATCGGGTCCGGCGGCATGGTGGTGATGGATGCAGGCACCTGCATGGTGGATGTGGCCAAATACTTTCTGACCTTTCTACAGGACGAGTCCTGCGGTAAATGTGTCCCCTGCCGCATCGGGGTCGACCGGATGCTGGAGATCGTGACCGACATCACGGAAGGTCGCGGCGAACCGGACAAGCTCCGCCTGCTGGAAGAGCTGGGCGAAACCATCAGCGACACCGCCCTATGCGGCCTGGGCAAAACAGCAGCCAATCCCGTGCTGTCAACCCTGCGCTATTTCCTGGATGAATATGAGACTCACATCCACCATAAGAGATGCGGCGCCGCTGTATGCCGATCCCTGATCGAATATCGCGTCGACAGCGAGAATTGTACCAGTTGCGGCTTGTGCCAGAAAACGTGCCCGCACGAGGCGATCGTAGGCGAGAAGAAAGAGATACCGGAAATTGTACTGGAGCTTTGCCAGAAATGCGGGATCTGCGAAAGCGAATGTAAATTTGACGCAATTCAAGTGAACTGAAGAGGTGGCCCATGTCTAACACGGTAACTATAAATATTGACGGCGCCTTCATAGAGGCGGTGAAAAGCGCGAGTGTTCTGGATACGGCCCTGGATTCCGGGATTTGCATTCCACACCTGTGCCGGGTCCCCTTCATCGAGGATCTTGGGGGGTGCCGGTTGTGTATTGTCGAGCATGTGGTGAATGGCTGGTCGAAGATTACGGCGTCCTGTACCCTGAAAGTCAAAGAGGGGATGGTCATTTTAAGCAATACGCCAAAAATCCGGAAGCTGCGCCACAACCTTGCTGAGCTGCTGGTGGCCCAGGCACCCAACTCCCGGGCCATCCAGGACCTGGCCGTGCGCTGCGGGGTTACCCAGGTCCGCTATCCCTTCCGGAACAGTGACTGCGTGCTGTGCGGGCGTTGCGTTCGGGCCTGCACCGGCCAGTTGGGCGATAAAGCCATCGGTTTCATCGGCCGCGGCAAGGAGCGCCGGGTCGGGGCGCCCTTTGGGATTATGAAAGAGTTCTGCAATGAATGCGGCCGCTGTTTTGATCTGTGCCCCATGAACATAGTGCCCTGTGAAGGAACGATGCATCCAGGTGAGGAGCGCCTGTGCGGGAATTGCGAATCGAAAATGCCCATCTGCGAAGAAGCGACCGGGCTTTGCAGCGCTTGTGATTTTGGAGAAGGTTTTCAATGTGAGCGGGCCGTGTCGTTTTAATTGAGAAGTTGATTGTAAGCCCTGATTTGGTGAGCCGCAGGGGTCTGGGTCTGGAATCTGGGGTCAGACAAGGCTTTTAGACTGAAGGAATGAACCATGGAATCAGGGGTCTGGAGTCAGGGGTAAGATAAGGCTTTTAGGCCGAAGATTGAAGGACAGAACCGAAAAAACATAAATTAGCCAGGTCGAGTGAGTGATGTGAACGGGCGGCAAATCCACGAGAAATGGAGTCGGAATAAACTAAGAATATCATTGTCATGGAGGGAAAGTAGCAGTTAGCTGAAAATTCAGCTCTCATCCAACTTGTCTTTGAGATCTGCGTTGATCTCCGGAGGCAAGCCTTTCTGACGTTTTCTTTTTTCCCTATCTTTTTTGGCGGCAGATGTAGACTTCACGCCGAACAACATGTCTATGACTCGCGCGGCCTGACCCCGAGTCTGGTCCCTGGCCTTTTCGACTGCCTGGATAAGTTCCTGCTTGTTCATTGGCCTTGTTTCGCGATTTTTCATACCCAATAATAAGGCGTATTTTAAATATGTCAAATAATTTTAATAATTTATACAAAAAGTGTAATGGCCGAGCTTACGCTGCGCCTTAGGTAGGAGGTATAAGGTATAAGGAAAAGCAAGGGCGCCAGGAGTCGGGAGTTAGGAGTCGGGAGTCGGAAAAGGCGAATAGACTGGAGGCCGAAGAGTGAAGGAATGGACCATGGAGTCAGGGGTCTGGAGTCAGGAGTCAGATAAGGCTTTTAGACCGAAGGCTGAAGGAAAAACCCAAAAGCCGGAGCTCGGTGGGACTCCGAACTCCGGCCTAGAAACTTTTTGCTCACTTAGTAGGAGAGACTGGGTGTCTGATGCAAATAGTTGTTAGCTGCCAACTGCTTCAACATGAAGTCGGCCGTATCTGCGCGTGAGATTTTGTGCGTTATGGTTTTGTTGTCAGCGGCATAGCCTTGCTGGTAAGCGCCAGTGTGTTCACCGTTGGTTAAAGCGGTCGGACGGGCGATTACCCAATCCAGCCGGCTCTTTTTGATATGGTCTTCCTGGAGCGCATGATCTGCAAATACGCGGCGCAGCATGAGTGGGACGATGAGATACTTATAAAGGAACGGCAGTCGGTCAGCGCTGTCCCCTACGCCGTCAGATGACTGGCAGATGAAGCGCTTGACGCCCGTTTTTTCCATGGCGCGGATAATGTTTTTCGTCCCGTTTGCCCGCAAATTGTTTTTGTCTGTGGGGGGCCTACCAATCGCGCACAAAACGGCATCCTGGCCGCGGATCGCATCCTCTACTGAGGCATAATCCAATACATCTCCCTTTATTGCCTGTAAGTTTTCATGCTTTTGGTTGAGTTTTTCAGGACTGCGTACAAACGCGGTAACGTCATGCCCCTGTTCAAGGGCCTGTTTTACAATCTGCTGACCGGTGGGGCCTGTTGAGCCGAAAATAATCACTTTCATATCTATTCTCCTTTGTCGATTTAGTTGTTCTTGCCATTTGCTTTTAGTCCAACATATTTATTATTTTCAAGAGTGTAAATGGCCATTTATCCCAATAAAATGCTCAATCGTCCATGTGTGTGGATTTGACTGCAATAAAATTTAGTATTATATTAAATCGTATGAACGACTCGACACCTGACATTGACTCGCCTGATTATCCTTGGGCTTCTGTGGACCCTCTTGGTGAAACATTGCATTTTTTGCATATGAGCGGTGTCTTCTACACCCGCTCCGAGTTCACGGCCCCATGGGGGCTGGCTTTACCGGCCTTTCCTGACTGCCTCATGTTCCATGTGGTGACATCCGGGAGCTGCTGGCTTGAGATTGAAGGGACCGAACCGCACTTGCTGCAGCCGGGCAATCTGGCCCTTGTGCCCCACGGCGAGGGGCATCGGCTGCTAAGTGAGCCGGGTGTGCCGGCGGCAATGCTTTTTGATCTTCCCCGGGAGCAGATCAGTGAGCGGTATGAGATTTTGCGGCATGGTCAGGGCGGCACGGCCGCGAACATGATCTGCGGCACTGTTCGGTTTGACCACCCGGCCGCACACCAGCTTGTCCGGCTCTTGCCGAAGTTGCTCTGCATCGAAGCCTGGCAGTCGCCCCAGATGGAGTGGATCCAAAGCACCCTGCGTTTGATGGCGACCGAGGCCAGGGTCATGCGGCCCGGTGGCGAGACGATCATCACCCGCCTGGCCGACATACTGGTCATCCAGACCATTCGCTCCTGGATGGCGGAAGACCCTTCGGCCCAGACAGGCTGGCTCGGCGCCCTGCAGGATAAGCAGATTGGTTATGCCATCTTGCTCATTCAACGCGAGCCTGCCCGGGCATGGACGGTTGCGTCGTTAGCCAAGGAGGTCGCCATGTCACGTTCGGCCTTTGCAGCCCGTTTCAAGAAGCTCGTCGGGGAATCACCGCTGCAGTATGTCACCCGCTGGAGAATGAATCTGGCCCTGACCTGGCTCAGGAATGAAGGTGTGACCGTAGTTGAGCTGGCCGATCGTCTCGGTTACCAGTCAGAGGCGGCGTTCAGCCGGGCTTTCAAGCGCTTTATCGGTGTTTCGCCGGGGGCGGCGAGGCGGAAGGGCGAGGAAGCCGGAGATCTGACGTCAGAGGTCTGCTAAGGTTTTTAGACTGAAGGCAGTAAATTGCCATAAGTCTGAAGACTGAAGTCCGAAGGCAGACATAGGTAGAAGGTATAAGGTGGAAGGTAGAAGAAAAGCCCTGAGGTCAGATGTCGGAGGTCGGAAGTCTGAAATGCAAAGAATCCGGCCCCGGGAATCATGATTTTCGTATTCTCATCGCGTTTACATTGCCGATCGATGATGGTAATGATTTTTATGAATCTGAGGCAGAATTTCCAACACCCGCTTTGAAGGCGGAATTTCTTCCATGAAAATCCTATTGGTTGATGATGACCGCATAGCACGTATGAAGCTCAAACGTTGGCTTCAAGAGTTGAAGTGTGAGGTGATCGAGGCAGCTGATGGCAATGAGGGGGTAGATTTATATAATGACCAGCGACCAAAATTGGTAATCACGGATATCATTATGCCCCAAAAAGATGGCATCCAAATGATGCTGGAGCTTCAGCGGGACTATCCTGATTTAAACATATTCTTCATTTCAGGGGCTGGCGAAAAACCACCTGGAGAGTATCTTCCCCAAGTGGAAAATATCGGCGTCCTGCGGACCTTTGCAAAACCAATTGACAAAGAAATATTGTTAGCTGCTGTGGTGGAATGTTTTCCCGAGACCAAGCCAAGCTGATCACCTTAATCCTGAGGTCGGATGTCAGATAAGGGTTTTAGAATGAAGACTTAAAGCTAAAGAAGCGAGAGGTATAAGGTTTAGGGATATAGGGTAAAAGGAAAACCTTCGCGTCCGGTGTCTGGGGTCAGGCGTCGGAGCCAGAAGGGAATAACCCGAAAACCATAACCCATCCACGAATACGTCTTCGCTAAAGGTGCGCCGCACATACACATACGGACATAGTGATCTGGAGTCTGGGGTCTGGAATAAGGTAAACGCATCTTTGGATAAAGATGAGTCGGATATGGCCCCAGCGTGGTCCTTAGCAGTCAGTGTCGCCAGAGTGGTTTTCATCCTTCCATTATATTTGAGAAAACACACATTAGGGAATTGGCAACCATGAAATTCGATAAGGGACTTGACGGTTTACTCGGGTTTTGCACAGTTTCGGGCGTGGCTGCCGCTTACTATATCCTGGGCAGGCTGGGTTTGCTATTGGCCATTCCGCCAGGCTATGCGGCACCGGTATGGCCCGCGGCTGGCCTGGCCCTGGGAGCAGTCTTACTGCTCGGGTATCGGGTTTGGCCGGGTATTCTGGTGGCATCGTTCCTGGTCAATGTATTCACCGGCTTTGACGCCACGTCCCAGGTAGCACTTGTGCGCTCTTTGGCCTTGCCGCTGATCGTAGCCCTGGGCGCAACCGCCCAGGCCCTGGTGGGCGCATTTTTAATAAGGCGCTATGGCGTTTACCCATTACCCCTGGACCGGGTCAAGGAACTCTTTAAGACGATGGCCCTGGGCGGCCCTTTGAGCAGCCTTATCAGTGCGACGGTGGGATGTCTCGGGCTGGTGTTGATGGGAGCCATTTCGACCGGGGAGGCACCTCTTAATTGGTGGACCTGGTGGGTGGGTGACACAATCGGCATCCTCCTGCTTATCCCGCTGGCATTGGATTGGAAAATTGATTTAGAGCATTTACGGTCGGCGAAACGTCTTACCGTGGCCGGACCTATAATTATCGGCATCCTCCTGACCCTTTTTCTTTTCCAGGATATCCGTAAGAAAGAGTGGGAGCATACCCGGGGCGTATTTAAGCAGCGGGTAGATCCTTTGGTACAAGCGATTAAATCCCGCATTGCTTCGGATCTCGAAATCCTGCACGCCATTCACAGCCTGTATGCTGCCAGCGATTTGGTCGAGCGGGACGAGTTTCGGGCTTTTACCCGCGGTGCCCTTACACGCAAAGCGTCAATCCATGCCCTGGAATGGATTCCTCGGCTACCGGATCACCAGCGGGACCAATACGTGACCCAGGCCCGCAAACAGGGCTTTCCAGATTATCAGATTAGAGAATTGGATGCCCAGGGGCAGCTTGTAAAAGCCGCCCGGCGGGATGAGTATTACCCTGTCTACTTTTTAGAACCACACGCCGGCAATGAAAAGGCCTTTGGCTTTGATCTGGCATCGAGCCTCCAGCGGCGCAAAGCAATCGATCAGGCGACCGAAAGCGGGACATTCGCGGCCACGTCGCTCGTAAAGCTGGTCCAGGAAAAGGGCAAACAGTTCGGCCTGTTGGTCTTCCTGCCCGTTTATCCCAAAGGCCATCACCCAACAAATGCTTATGAACGCGAACAGAGTCTGAGTGGTTTCGTTCTGGGGGTTTTCCGGGTGAGAGACTTGATCGAAGTGGCCGTGGGTGGACTTAAAAGTCCGGGGGTGGCTTTTCGAGTACTCGATAAATCAGCGGTACCTGGGGAACGTTTGTTATACGCCTCAGACCTCCGGCAGGAGGCCCTGGTGGACGATCCCCTGACTTCTGAAAACAGCCTGCCTGAAGCGGCGCTTACTTCGGACGCCGCCTTGGATATGGCCGGCCGGAAATGGGAACTCAAATTTTTCACAACCCCGGCGTTTTTCAGCACTACGCGATCCTCCGAAGCGTACTTGGTTATAACCCTCGGATTTCTCTTTACCAGCTTACTGGGAGGGTTTCTATTAATGGTCTCCGGACGCGCTGAAAGAACTGAACAGATTGTAGTGGAACGCACAGCGTCCTACACTGAGGCGAACAAATTGCTGGAAGCCGAAGTCGGGCATCGCAAGGTTTTAGAACTGCAGCTCAGGGGGATCAGCGGGGAGCTTGAAAAACGAGTCAGGGCCCGGACGGCTGATCTTGAAAATGCCAACTCCCTGCTCAGAGCGGAGGTAGACGAACGTAAACGAGCCGAAAATGAGATTCGCAGGAGTGCCACCAGATTTCGTCGCCTGATCGAGTCGGCACCTGATGCAATCTTAATTGTGGACCCGGATAATCGGATCAGGCTGGCCAATCAACAAGTCGAGGTCGTTTTTGGATATAAAGAGAGCGAACTGCTGGATCAATCCCACGATATCCTGCTGCCGGAGCGTTTTCAGGAAAAGCATCGTCAGTACCTGGCGGCTTATTTCAAAAATCCGCAAGTCCGCCTCATGGGCATTGGTATGGACAACTTGATTGGACGCCGTAAAAATGGGGAGGAATTTCCGGTTGACATTGCGCTGAGCCCATTGAGAACGGCCAATGGAATTCAAACCATCAGTACGATTCGGGATAT
>Ga0126327_10000076_pt1 | contig 29159 bp, 13 predicted proteins | sample InaspJWI30metaG_FD_101392 | JGI IMG/M metagenome (GOLD analysis project Ga0126327, IMG submission 101392) | Marine gutless worms symbiont microbial communities from Oahu, Hawaii - Inanidrilus sp. 1 OAHU.JWI-30 metaG | ecosystem: Host-associated > Annelida > Digestive system > Unclassified... | reverse complement strand
CACCGGCCGGCCGGTGATTATCATCAATCAGAACTACTGGCCGCTGTACCTGGATGAGAACGGCTACCTGACCACGGCCCGCACCGGCGTCCAGGCCCTGCAGATCATGCAAGACAATAAGACCGTCGTGCCCCTCTATCTTGGAACCGACGGTAAAATCTCAACCCGTACCGGCGGCACCATTCTCCAGTAGGTGGCGCCTGGAACCTCGACGGTCCTGCCGGTCCACTATGATGAAAACGGCAACAAGGCCCTGATCCGGCCGGTCGCTTACGGATACCAGCAACAGGGATACCAGCAATACGGGTATTATCGCGATGATGTCACGGGCACCAAGTCGACGACCACCATCGGGTTCGAGTATAACATTGTTGAGAGTTTCGACGACATCCTGGCCGTACCGCTCTACCAGTATGTGGACAGCCTCGGCGACACGGTGGTCACCACAGAAAAACTGGATGCAGCCAGATATATACCCCCGGCTGAGGCTCCGACGAACCCGAACAAGTCCTACAATCATCCCGATCAGGTCGCGTTCCGGGCCTGGCTGGCCTATAACCAATTTATCAGCGCGAAGAAAGATGCCGAAGGAACACCGTATGATTTCCATACAAACCCGTACCCCGGCAATGTCTATATCTACTATACGAAGTATTACTCGAGGATCGAGCCGCGGGCCACGGACGATCCACTTGCCGGCGCCAATCCCTACATCAAGGATGCAGCCACGGCCCAGGGCCGGGCGGTCCCCCTCTATCTGGATGCAAACGGCAACCTGACGACCGTGGCAGCCGGTAACCAGTCCGACTGGCGGGTGGGGTTCCAGCGGACGGATGCGAACGGAACGCCACTTTACCTGGATGCGAACGACAACCTGATCGCCGCTTCAGAAGGCTACCGCCAGGCAATCATCGTCACCAACCAGCCGCTGTATCTGGACGGGCAGGGCGATCTCACCACCGAGGTCAAGACCAACCGCCAGGCCATCCAGCGCAGCAGCGGTACGAATGCGGTGCCCCTCTACTATCAGTACTACAATCTCAGCAGTGGCGGGGATACCCTGGTCCGTGCCGACAGCACCCGCATCCCCAATCCTTCCGTTGTCATCGACAATGAGAACAAGAGCGGCATCGCCCAGCCCCTCTTCTATGACGAAGTGGGCAAGAAGACCACCGCGCTCACCCCGAACAAGGTCTTTGCCACGACCGATGACAACAGCGCGCCCCTGATTTACTACGATTTCCAGGGCCTGGAAACCGAGGCCAGGAACCCGCTGCCTGTCCCGCGTGTCTGGAATCAGGGCACCAATCCCGGCTTGGCGCGATACGACAAGTATTTCTTCCTCCGGCAGGAGGATAACATTGCCGATTTTGCACTTGCTTTCCTGATCATCGATAATGATGCTGATTTCAGCAATCTGGAAATTGGGGACTCCATTTTTCACTACGAACGAGATGATGCGGGGAACAGATACCTCCATAGCGTAGGTAAAATTCTGCAGATCGATACGTCCACAAACTCCCTGTTCATGTTCCCGGAGACGGCCCAAGGTCTTTTCTGGAACAACCTGAGCTACAACATTGTATCCACCAAAAACCGGCCCGCGACCATCGAAGTGGACCGCCTCAAGCTGGTGGCGGCGACCCGGCCTTTTGAGATGTATGAATCTGTGGACGACGGGGCTACCGACTGGTTGCGTGTCCTTGCCGGTGGTGCCGACGGGTCCCTGTCCGCCACTCTGACCGATACCACCCTGACCGGCCTGGAACTCACGGAGCCCATCGATTTTGTCTCTATTGAGGGGATCCATATCCAGACCGGCGCCCATGCGGACACCCTGGAGATCGTAAGCACAAATGACGGGACCGTGGAGCTTATGACCGGCGACGGAGCAGATACGGTCCTGGTGGCCAACGGGGCGGACCAGGTCAGTGACATCAGGGGGCACCTGCATATTCACGGTCAGGGCGGTGAGGACTATGTGTTTGTAGACGATTCCGGTGCCACCGGTGTCTTCAGTTCTACCCTGACCGCCAGTTCCCTGAGCGGCCTGGCACCCGGGGTTATCCACTACCATGGCATCGAGGACCTGGATATTGATCTCGGCAGCGGTCAGGATACCTTCAACGTCCTTAGTACCTCGATTCTGACGGATGTGGTGGATACCGGCGGGGACAGCACCTTCAACGTTTCGGGTCCGGTTCATACCCTCCACGGGATCGACGGGCGACTGACCCTCACCGCCGGCGACGGAACGGACTTCTTGCATGTGTCCAACGCGGGCGATGGCAGCGGAGCGACCGGCAGGATCGGGGATGCACAAATCAATGGCGTTGTCCATCAGACCGTCAGCGGTTTCGGAATGACCGACGGCAATAGTGATGCCATTTTCCATACCGGTTTCGAAACAATGACCATCACCCTCGGCGCTGGTGATGATCATATCACCATCGACAGTATCGCCTCCGGAGAGACCTATGTGCATGCGGGGTGGGGCAGCGACGACATTTACGCCCGGGGTGGGCTGACCGGCGAGGGAGACCATTTCCTGGGCCTGGAAGGCGGCCAGGACGGTGACGACTACACCATCGATCTGGAAATGGCCACCGGGGCCTCAGACGGCATCAACCTGATTAAAATTGCTGAAACTGATAGCAATTTCGGAATCGACCAACTCCTTTTCCTCGGCAGTTCCAGAAACGACACCATCCAGCTCGATACGGTTTACAAGCGGGCAGAGGATACCTCCGGCCCGCCGCCGGAATTCAGCGCCGACCGCTGGACCGAATACGGCGAGCACGGCGATGGACTCATCATTGCCCATTTCGAGGAGACGGCCGACGCCTACCAGCCTGCGGATATACTGGATGAAGACGTTCTCATGGAAATCACCGAACGGGGGCTGGCCGCCCCCGATACCAGCCATTTGGTCGTCAACTATGCAACGGTCGAGACCGTTTCCATGCACGGCGGTGAAGGGGACGACAAGTTCATCAGCGATGACGCGTCCAAGCAGTTCGACATCTTCGGTGATGCAGGCAACGACAGTTTCTTTGTAGGTTCGGTGCTGTCGACCGAGACCGTTCTGGTCGCGGGCCGGGAGGTCACCGTAGTCCATGAGGTCACCCACGGCACGACCTTCCCCATGAAGTTCTACGGCGGCGAGGACAACGATTACTTCGAGGTCAGCCACAACATGGCCGACATCGAGCTGTACGGTGACAACGGGGATGATACCTTCTTCATCCGGGCCCTCCTGACCCTCCGGGACGACGGCCGATTCAACGTGATGGAGACCGCCGAAACCAAGGTGAGCGGGGTTGCAGAGACCATCGAGCCGGTGATTACGACCACCATCCAGGGCAGCAGCGCCACCCACGAAATACAGGAGATTGCTCTGGGCAACGCCGATAGCGGCGCTTTCAGCCTTGTGTTTGACAATATTGAGACCGGCAGCATCGACATCGGAGCAACATCCCTCCAGACCGCAGCCAATATTGCGGTTGCCCTGAATGCCATCGGTGTCAACGTTCAGGTTGCGGTCTCCGGAGTTACGGCCAATGCGTTTGAGGTCACTTTTGGCGACTTCGAAAACCAGGCCGAGATATCCCTCGGACTGATCAACACCCTGGTCAATACCCAAAACCACAATGAGGTCGACACCCGCCAGGTGGACAGCGACACTCTGGTGTATGTGGAGAACGCCAACGTCAAGATTGACGGGGGTGCCGGTTTTGATTCACTTGCCATCGTGGGTACCGCCCTGAGCGACAATTTCTATATCTATACCGAGGTTGTCGACGGCGAGACCGTACAGCGGATATACGGGGCCGGCCTCAAGTTAGGCCACATTCTTTCCATCGAACGGATCATGCTGCTCACCGGTGCGGGCGACGACAATGTCTACATCTACGGCGTAGATATGGGGGCGCAGTCCGACCTGGTGGTCAATACCGGCACGGGCAGCGATTCGGTCTTCTTCGGCGGTGAAGAGCCGACCTTTGAGCTGGTCACGCCGGGTTCCAAGTGGATAGAGTACGTTTCCGTGGACGGCTACGAGGTGGGTGGGACATCCTATCCGATCGCCTATGGCTTGACCATCGGGACTATAGCACGTCTCCAAGACCACCGGATCGTTCCATTTGAAGGTGAGAAGCTCGAACACAGACAGGAAGTGACGGTCCCGGCCTTCCAGGACCTGTCCGGCATCGTTACCCCGGTGGCTGTTGTGGGTGGTGAGGGGGCTGTTGACCGCATCTACCTGCACAATGAGGAAGGCTACACCAACGTTGATTTCAGTGATGCCACCATTAGAAAACGGGTGATTACGACCGATGACGGCAAGATCACCATTACCACCCCGCAGCCGTCCAGTGGTGAGACCGATCTCCTGGCCATGGGTATGCCGGCCGGCGTGGAAGACGAACTCCATGACTATATCCGCCAGCAGGTCATGTTCAACGATCGGTATGCCACAGACCCGGCCCTGGATGCCACCGGCGGACTGATCGACACGCTGAATGACCTGACAGGAACAACACGCTGTCCATTACCCTGGCAGCCGGCATGAGCTATGCCGCATTCCAGGACACCCTGGAAAACGGTGCAGTGGTCTCCGCCATCGATCAATTAAAGGACTTCCTGGCCGGTACGGGCTTCACGGTCCATGTCACGGATACCCCGCACCCCGACCCCAGCCGCTCAGAGAAACTGTATGACATCGATTCGATTTCATATGGGGCACGTACCCTGAAGTGGATCGGCCAGTATCAGGAATATATCAAAGACGGGAAAGCCAAACGCAACCTGGTGGGTGTCAGCCTGCTGACCGCCGCTGACCATACTGTAGAATTAGCGGCCGGGTATATCCAGAGCGTGTCCGACGGGGCCATGCTCCACTGGAACACGGTGAGCGAGACCGGTCAGCCCGCAACGATTTACTTCAGTGAATTCGAGGAATGTGAGCTGACCCTCAACCAGTCTCTCGCCAGCCAGGTTACCCTGGACAACACCCTCCACACCGGGATGACCTTTATCCACGGCGGCCCTGCTGCCGACACCTTTATTGTGGAAGCGCTGGAAGGCCAGACCTTCCTGCACGGCGGTGCGGACAACGATACCTTCCGTGTGGGCGCCGGCACGGTCGATGCCATTGCCCACCAGCTTTTCCTTATGGGTGAAGGGGGCAGCGACGAGGTCGTGATCGACAGTTCCCAGGTGACCGATCCTGTGGAAGTTGCCCTGGAACAGAACACCGCACAGCACTGGTTCAGCGAACGGCAGTTGAGCAAGATCACCAACGCCCTGCAGGTCAGCAACCTGACGCAGGCGGAAAATGACAGGCTGATCGAGGCGCTGGAGGCCGAGGCCATTGTCTACGCCGGTATCGTGGCCGACGGCGCGAATTTGATCGAGCTCAACAATATTGCCCTACAGGCGGCCAAGGAGGCGGCCGCGGGCCTGGTTCATGACCTATACACGGTCCAAATCGCCTTCCAAGACAAGATCGAGGCTCTGATAGCCAGCGAGCAGGCTGTATTCAAGGCATACCTGGCCGGGTTGTTAACGGACTATAGAAAGGCCCAGGACAACTATAACAACAAACTCAACCACTATTATAATGAGGTCGCAGCCAGGAACAGATGGTGGAACTCTCTATCGGGATGGACGAAATTCTGGATTGAAGTTGAAGGGCTCTTTAAAGAAAATTCAACCGTGCGCCATTACAGGCTGCGAATAGAGGCGGCCCAGAAGGCCCTTAAACAGGCCCAGGTCAACAGGGACGGCATCAAAGCTGTTGCCGATGACTACATAACGTACAGTCAACTGATCCATTGTCCTGCCGTCAGCCAGATCCAAAACTACCTGAACAACACAGTGCTGACTTACCCCTCCGCGGCGCTCTCCTCCCGCATGAACAGCTATCGAACGGCCTATGAGGCTGCCGAAGCCACGACCATAGCGGCCCTGAATAATGCCCGAACAACTGCCGGCGAAGTAGCAGGACTGACCAGTGCCGTGCATTTGCCCGTCAAACTCGAATCTCTTCTCGAGGCCATTGATGACCTGACCACTGAGCTGGAAAAGGCGGTTGTGGGCGCCACCCTCCAGGCCCAGCTCGATTTCACCGGCCAGAGTCCGGCACCTGGCCAACGCTGGTCCCTGTGGGTGGATAATGTGCTGTATTATCACGATGTGCCCGGCGACGGCGAATCACTGGCTGATGCACTCGATAGCCTGGCATCCCAGGTCAATGGCGCGGCAGGCTATACAGCAGATAGAAACGGCAACTACATATACATTACGAGTTTGACCAATGATAACCTCTCACTTGCCTACAGCATTGCCGACCTCCAGGCGGACGTGGATGCCCAGACCGCCGTGCATCAGGTGACATTCTCAGGGGCACCGAAGAATGGCTCGACCTGGTCGGTCTGGATCGACGGTATACAGTATTCATCTCAGATCACCAGCGATGCCACAACGCTCATGGATGTGGTCAATGATCTGGCCATCCAGATCAGTGCGGTTACCGGTTACAGTGCCGAGAGTGAGGGTGTGGACTCCGACGGTGACGAGGCGATCGATAGTTGGATTCTGACTATTTCCAGGGAGACGCCTGGAGTCATTGCCGTTACCAAGACCAACTTTCTGGACGGTGTAGCGAACATTATCGGCACAGCGGGCACGGGAGACCTTTCGGAAACCTGCATTGTAAATCTCTCCGGAAATCCTGAGGATGGAGAAGTCTGGTCCCTGATTGTAGACAATACGACTTACCCTCATATCGTTACCGGTGACGATGTGCCCCTGGCTGACGTGGCGACGGATTTGGCCGGACAGGTGAATGCCTTGACCGATTATTCGGCGGAAGCCGAAGGGGTTACGATTACCATCACCAAACTGGTCGGCGGTACGCTTGCGGTTGAACACCAGATTGATGGTGTGGATGCGGGTACTATTATTACCACCTCGGTCACCGCTGTTGCCGGAGACCGCTGGTCGCTCTGGGTGGATGGCAGCGAGTATTCCATCTCGGTCAGGGATGAGAATCTGTCTCAGGTGCTCGGGGCTTTGGCAGCGAAGGTCCATGCCGTTGACGGCTACACGGCGGAGGTGGATGCTACCGGCAATAAAATCAATATCACGAAGGCTTCGGATATCTTCAGCCTGGCATTCAGTATTGCCCCCATGGCTGATGCCGTGGATTCCGAGACACCGCTCACAACCCTGGTTGCTCTGGCCGGCGACCCGGTACCTGGTGACCTCTGGACCCTTAAGGTGGACGATACCGAGCTTGATTATTTGGTTTCTGATTCCGGAGCCTCCCTGGCCACAGTGGTCGCGGACCTGGCTGCACAGGTCAACAACCTGACCGCCTATACAGCAGAAGTGAAGGATGATGACACCATCGTCATCACCAAGTTGACCGGCGGAATCCTTACCGTCGAGCACAAGATCACCAAACCATCTGGGATTTCGCGGCGGTCCCGGCAATCCTGGTGACTTTCTCTGGCGACCCGGCAGACAAAGAGGTCTGGTCGGTCCTTGTGGACGGCACATCGTATACTTATACCGTGGACGAAGCCGCGGGCGATGTATCCCTTGCCACTGTAGTGGCGGACCTGGCCGCCCAGGTGGATGGGGAGGATGATTATAAAGTTATCGTCGCCGGAGACACGATGACCGTTATCGATCTGTTCGATGACTCGCTTGCGGTTGAGCATACAATCGATGATATTGTTGCCGGATCCATTGACACGACCCTTGTCGCCAAGCTGGTGACCTTGTCCGGGACTCCGGCGGATAAGGAAACCTGGTCGCTCGTCGTGGATACCGCACCCTACTCCCATCCAGTGAAAGGGGCGGGCGTTCTCCTGTCGACAGTAGTGGGCGACCTGGCCGGTCAAGTGGACGTCACAGGCGACTATACCGCCGCGGTGGAGGGGGATGATGGGATTGTTATCCTCAAACCGGCCGGAGGCAGCCTCGCTGTTTCCCACGCCGTTGTGCGACCGTCAGGTACCGTGGACGATACCGTAGCCAGCACCATCCTGTTGACCTTGGGTGGCGACCCGGTGGCGGGTGTTGTTTGGTCGGTGGTTCTGGATGGCACCACCTTCAGCTACAAGGTCTCGGCGAGCGATACCCTGGTGAGTGTGGCCGGCCAACTGGCCTCCAAGATTAATACAGATGCGAATTATGTGGCCGTTGCAGAGGGTGAGCGGTTCTCGGTTTTCAGCCTGGCCGGCGACACCATGGTGGCACAGTTGACTGCTGTCGATCCGGAGACCGCGGCCACGTCTTCGACGACGGTCATCACCCTGAGTGGAACCCCGGCGAACGGTGACCGCTGGTCTTTGTGGGTGGATGGGCAGGAATTCTTGGTACCGGTCAAAAATGAAACCCTTTCCCAGGTGGCCGGGAAACTGGCCGCGGATATAGCGGAAACAGGCACCTATCAGACCAGCCATACACCCAGCAGTGGTTCCTTCACCATCGTCAAGACGGGTGAAGCGCCGGTCGTTTCGCACTACATCGCCCAAAAAGCAGCCCAGGCCCAGGCCGAAGACCTGAAATATGTCCTGGACGTCACGGGCAGCCCGGTGAAAGGTGAGACGTGGGAACTTGTCGTAGACAATAAGAAATACTCCTACAAGGTGCCCTACAGTTCTACTACTCTGTCGACGGTCATCTGGTATTTGGCCTATTATGTGAACCAGACAAACGGTTACAAAGCCACCAGCGAATCCAATCCAGGCGAGGGGATCTTCAGGATTCATATTGAAAAAGCCGGCGCCTCTTTCGGGACGGTGGAGGTCGCTCTCTCCGCCGGCGGCCAGGCGACCGGCGGAGACCTGGCCTCGCGGGTGAATGCCAATGTATCCATTGAAAGGCGCGACCTGTATTATGATCTGAGGCTCAGCCCGGAGCTGTTGGCGGGCAACGAAGGGCTTAATGACCTGAAGGCGGTTCAGAATATTCTGACACACATGGCGGACGGCGACATGATCGCCGCCGAAGCCTATAAAGGACTGACAAATCCGACTTACGCCGATGCCAAAGCACTGTTCGCAGACTCAAAGTTCGGTGAGATTGTCCAGGCCTATGAGGATGCCCGTAAACTGGTTGAAGATGCCGTGGATTACTACACGGAGGGCTATGCCAATTTCCGCAAAGTATCTCACAATATGGACAAGTCCGGCATTCTGCAGCAGAGCCTTGCGGGCTTTGATTTCAACGAATTCAAGACCGACTACAATGTAACCCTTCAGTCCCTGAACGAAGCGGTCGACCACGTTCTCTTTGAAAAGCTGACGGAAAAAGCCGAGCTGGAAGCCAAGCTTGCTTCCCTGGAATACGATCTGCTGACCAATGTCGAACCCACCAAGCTGCGAAATGATAATATCGTTGGCCAATTCCTGGAGCAGAAGAATCGCACAAGTGCAGACTTTTACTGGATAGAGAATAACCTGTACTGGGAGTACCGGAGTCGTTTGACGGTTTCCTGGACATTCCTCTTCTGGACATTTACCTGGAGACCTACGCATCAGGAAATCATCAATGCCCGTGCTGCGGATTCCAGATATCAGGCAGCCCTTAAGGCCAAAAACGACTCCAGTTTCTATTACGCGAAAGCAGCGACTGGTTATTGGAATCCTTGGCCGTATGTCTGGACGCCGGCGGCCAATGCGGACGCCAATGCCGATTACAATGCACTAAAGGGGCAAATTGACTCACTGAAAAACCAGTTGACCATTGTCAACGACTCTATCAACAGCACTTACAGTACTGTGGATACCCTCACCCACCAGTTGAACAGCAAGTATGCTCTCCTGCGGACCCTGAGCCAGATTGTCGTGGACGTGATCTCGGAACGTACCGTAGACCCAACCTCCTATGAGACCGATGCCAGCCTGATCTCCCGGATCGTGGCCTATAAGAACCTCTACATGGTGACCGATGCCGCCGGTACCTATACGCCCACCAGTACGGTCTTTAAGAGGGGCATCACCGGCGATTCCGTCTATCGGACCGAGACAGGGGAGGACTATTTCGAGGTCCTTTCCCTCACCGGTCTCAATCTCGGCGGCATCCATGTCGACTACGAAGCGGGTGAACGTTTCGTTGTCCGGACCGGCAATGCCGCAGACCGGATCGATGTGCATGACTCGCTGTTGAATGCGCATAGCGCAATTCAACTGGATACCGGTGGCGGCGACGACATCATCAATCTGGTCGATCTCTCTGGCGAGGCCATAGTGAATACAGGCCCGGGCAACGACACCGTGAATGTGCTGGCCGCTTATGCCCCGGCAATCATCAATACCGGTGCTGGCAATGATGTCGTCAACATCCGGGCCGTAGATGCCGGCATAACGGTCAACGCGGGCGATGATGACGACCTGATCAATATCGGCCCCGAGACCCCGGTCAGCGACTCTGGAGCCAAATCCATCGGCTCTACGGTGACCATCAACGGTGAAAACGGAGACGATACATTGATCGTCGACCTGAGATTCGGAAATCTAATTCCGGCCGATGGGCTCGTTTTCAACGGGGGCGGCCCCGGGGACAATGACGATCTCGTAATCACCGGTGGTGCCGCCGGCGCGGTCACCCACACCTTCTTGAGCAAGGATTCCGGCGATATTGTTTTCGACGACTCCGCAATTACCTACACGGGCCTCGAGCCGATCCATGACGACATTGACGCCACCCACCGTGTATTCAGCTTTGGTGGTACGGATGACACTGTTTTCATCGGCGATGATGAAATCCCCAACGACCATTACTCCCGCATTTCCAGTGCCGGTTCGAGTGAATCGGTTGACTTCCGGAATCCGACCGGATCTCTGACGGTGAATCTGGGCCAGGGAAGTGATTCACTCAGCATCACAGAATTCGATACCGGCACCACTGCCGTCGATTTTGATGTCATTGTGAACGGTGAAGGCGGCGATCTTCAGATCGACGCCCTGAATGCCGGGACCGCCAGGGTGGTGACGCTGAGCTCGGTGGGCGGTATCTTTGGGGCCGGGCAGATCGTGGCCTCAGACCTGACAGTTTCAGCCGGCGGTGTTTCTACCCTTTATACAACGGTTGATACGCTGACGACGGATCTCGACAGCGACGGAAATCTGAGTGTGATTGAAACAGATGACCTCATCCTGTCCGATATTCAGGTCGACAACGGATCGATTTCGATCAACGCCGGTGGTGATGTCACGTTGATGAACGTGGCAACGTCAACAGGAGACGTGTCCATCGATGCGGGCAGGGTCATTTTCACACAGCCGGCTGCCATCGGCGGCAACTTAACTATCCATTCCGATGATACAAAGGTCGGCAGCGGGACGGACAGTGCGATCACAGACAGCGGGGACGGGCTATTGACAGTGGCCGGTGCGACGACCCTTGATGCGGGTGCCGGAAACATCACGCTGGATAACCCGGCCAACGATTTTACAGGTGCGGTGACAATCATCAATGCTGTCAATGCCACGATCGATGATGCCAGCAGCCTGGTAGTGGGTAATGTCGCTGCAGAGGGCGATGTGAATCTGGATACCGCCGGCCCGGTAGAATTCAACGGCCTCACGCGGATTAATGGGCAACTTGATGTCGACACGGTCGCCAACGGCAGTACCGGGGGTATCATTTCCGACACAGGCGCGGGCAATTTGATTGTCACCGGAACGACGGCCCTGAATGCCGGTGACCAGGATGTCACCCTTGACAATCCAGCCAACGACTTTGGCGGGGCAATAATAATCACCAGCGCGGCCAATGTAACCATTTATGATACCGGCGACCTGACAACGGGCAACGTTTTTACTTCCGGCGATGCAACGCTGATCGCAGCGGGCGACATCCAGTTCACCGGGCGACCGAAATTGACGGCAACCTTGTAGTGGATTCAGGCGCCAGCGGTGGGATTACCGATTCTGGTACCGGGATGCTGACCATTGCAGGTATTACAACGCTCGCTGCAGGCGCCAGCGACGTCATCCTGGACCACTCTGCTAACGACTTTGGCGGATCGGTGGCAATTGCAAACACGGCCAATACCACGATTCATGATGTCAACAACCTGTCTATGGGCAATGTATCGGCATCAGGCGATGTAACGCTGACCGCGATGGGCGACATCCTGTTCACAGGGATAACTGCAGTTGGAGGCAACCTCGCCGCGGATACCGGAGCCGTTGGGGGGATTACCGCTATCGAAATGGTGACCATTGCGGGTTCGACTACGCTCAATGCGGGCACCAGCGACATCAGGCTGGCCAACTCGGACAGTGATTTTGGCGGCATGGTAACAATCATCAGTGCAGCCGACGCCACGATTCGTGATCTCAACGACCTGACTCTGGGCAATGTTTCAGCAACGGGAGATGTGTCGCTGACCGCTGCTGGCAAGGTCCAGTTCACTGAGACAATTGCAATTGGCGACAGCCTTTATGTAGATACGCAAGCAAGTGGCGGGACGAGCGGTGCGATCTCCGACACCGGGGCCGGGATACTGGTAGTGGCCGGCAGGACGATCCTGGATGCGGGTGCCAGTGACATTACGTTGGACAATGCGGCCAACGACTTCGTCAACACCGTGACGATAATCAGTGCGGCCAACGTTACGCTCCATGATGCCACTGATCTTATTCTGGACAACATGTGGACAGCAGGCGATGTGAGACTGACCGCCGGAAGCGATGTCCGGTTCACGGGACCGGCCACAATCGCCGGCAACCTCTTCTTGGATGCGGGCGTCAGCGGCGCGGGTGGTGCGATCACTGACATTGGGGCCGGGATGTTGACTGTTTCAGGCTTGACGACCCTGGGCGCGGGTACCGGCGACGTCATCCTGGACAATGCGGCCAACGACTTCGTTGACGCAGTAACCATCATCAGAGCGGCCAACATCTCGATTCATGATGCCAATCAGCTCAGCCTGGGTGACGTGTCGGCCAGTGGTGATGTATATCTGGCCACAGTGGGCAATGTCCAGTTCACAAGGCCGGCCATGATCGACGGCAACCTTTCTGTGGATACGGGAACTGGAGGCGGAACAGGCGGCGCGATCACTGACATCGGCGCCGGGGTGCTGGCAGTAGCTGGCGCGACGACCCTGCATGCGGGCGTCGCAGACATCACCTTGGATAACCCGGCCAATGATTTTGGCGGTGTGGTGACCATCCCCAGTGCAGCCAACGCGACCCTCCATGATGCCAACAACCTGGCCTTAGGTAACGTGACGACTTCGGGCAATGTGACCCTCCACGCGGAAGGAGCCATCCACTCGGATATGCCCGCGATGATCACGGCTGACGCTCTGACAGGCACTGCCGGCGGTTCGATCGCGCTATTGACTGCGGTAAATACATTCACCGCTGCAAGTACCGGATCCGGCACCATCAGTGTTGCTGAAACCGATACCATCTCCCTGGTCGATGTGCAGACTGCCGACGGTTCGATCACGGTAACGGCCGGCGACACGATCACCGCAATGCTGGTCAGATCACAAGCCGATTCGGATGCCAACGATATCTCCCTGACGACCTCACCATCGGGTGACATTGAAGTGAGTCAGGTTGATGCCGGTGGACAGGGCGATGTGATTCTTGATGCGGCCGAGGTGATCGCAGCGGACATCTCCTCGATGATCACAGCAGACGAATTGACGGTTGCTGCCGGCGGTTCGATCACGCTTATTACTACGGTTGATACGCTGACTGCTGCGGCTACCGGAGTAGGCAGCATCAGCGTCACTGAAACCGACGCTGTATCCCTGGTTGACGTGCAGGCCGCCAACGGTTCGATCACGGTGCAGGCCGGTGGTACCATCACCGCAGTGCTGGTAAGATCGCAAACCGATTCGGATGCCAATGATATCTCCCTGGCGGCCTTTCCATCTGGTGACATTGAAGTGGGTCAAATCGATGCTGGTGTACAGGGCGATGTGATCCTCAACGCGGCTGATGAGATAACGGACATCGCCACGATGATCACAGCGAATGAATTGTGGGTCACTGCCGGCGGTTCGATCACACTTATTACTACGGTCGATGTACTTACGGCCACCGCCTCCGGAGCCGGTGATATCACAGTAAACGAGACCGATGAGATTACGCTGGCCGATGTGACGGCCGCCGACGGTTCGATAACGGTGACAGCCGGCGGTAACCTTACGGCGCTGCACATGACATCATTCACGGATACCGAGGATAACAACATCAACCTGACAACCACAGCGGGCGATGTGCTGATCGGTTATATTGAGGTGGGCAGATCCCATAGTGGATTCCGAATTGAATCCGCCCGTGACATTCGTGAAATCGATGCGGCCGATCCGGATGTGGATGTGTCCGGAAGCCATGCGCTTATGATTGCTGCAGGTGAGTTCGGCAGCTCCACGCATCCGGAGCTGAACCTCGAAATCGATATCAGTCTCCTGGGCGCCTCCGGTGGCGACGTAATATACGATCTTATCGGTGATGTCGCGATGATCGTTTTTGCTTCCGGCACCGTGGATATCACGGCGACCGGGACGCTGACGGCCGTTCACATGGCATCCGGGGCCGGGGACATTTCACTGGAGTCCAGCGCAGATATCATCCTCGGCTACGTGGATGCAGGCGCCGATACCGGAGTGGTACATTTGACCGCAGCCGGATCGATACTCGAGATGGATCCTGATGACCCGGATATCGATCTGGTCACCTCAGCGGCTTATCTGTCTGCGGGTGTGAGCATCGGCGGCTCCGATGCAAACCGGGTCCCGGAGACGGAAATCGATACCTTGATCGCGGAAGTGACCGGCAGCACCCTCTCATTGAATGAAGCCACTGATATCGATCTGGTATCCATAAGTGCACCGGACGGCGAGATCACGATTAAAGCCGGCGGAGATATTCTGATCAGCGGGCCTGTCAGCACCGGCCAAACGGCCGGGCGTGTCCGGTTTGAGACAGACGACCAATTGTACATGACAGGCAATGACCCGGTCACCACTTATCTATTGGACGTGTCCGCGCAGGCCGGCATCTTCCTCCACACACAGGCGGCGATGATCGATGCATTGGTAGAGAATGCGGGAAAAATCGAGATTCATGAAGCAGATGCCGTCGTTCTCCGCAAAGTGACCAATGCAAGCGGACCGATTCACGTCATATCCGGCGGTACAATGACCGCAACCCACGTCGAATGCCTTGCGGATGAGCGGGGTAACAATGTCGGTCTGATGACGACAAGTGGCGATATACGGGTAGACTACGTCGGTGTGGGTACAAAGCATAATCAGATTTCGCTGAGCTCCGCGGAAGACATCCTGGAAGTCTATCCCAAGGATCCGGAGATAGATCTGCGCGGTGCCGTGGGCCTCCTCTACGCGGAGGGGAAAATTGACAGAGGACTGGACCGGAGCTTCAAGCGAATCCACAAGTGGTCCAAGAAAACCGCTTTTTATCAATTCGACCGCGGTCGGGCGCTGCATCTCCATGGCGTTAAAGGGGATCTCGAGCTCTTCATCGACCTGGATAACTGGGTGTGTGTCTCTGCAACCGGAGATATCAACGTCGTACATCTTAACAGCAATGGGCACGACATTGCGCTCAGGTCTACAAGTGGCGGTATTTCCGTTGCTCATCTCGAGACCGGTCCCGGCACGGATGACATCGAGCTGAAAGCCAAGGGCGATATCCACCTCGCCGGAGAACTTTACTCTGGAGGCGTTGGTCAGATAACGGCAGGTGATGACATTGAAATTTACGCCGATGGGGATGTCGCTATCTTCGGAAGCATCAGTGCCGGCGGTTATTCGAAGGTGCCCAAGTCAAAGTGGTGGTGGCATAAACCCAGGCCGGACGTGACGATTGACTCCGAGTCTGAAATTTTTATCCACGGTGAGATCTCGTCCCAGGATGATGTGGAAATCTGGGCCGATGACGGCATCCTGATCACCGGGGTGATCACGGCGCACGACGAGATCGAGATCGGTACATGTGGTGATCTGACCATCTCCGCGGCCATTACCGCCGGCAGCGATCTGGAGTTGTATGCCGGACATGCGCTGACGACCACCCATTCTGCGGCCACGCTGACTGCCGGCGCGGATGTGGAAATTGAAACCCGCTACGGAGATATCGAGCTCCTGGGCGCGGTTCAATCCGGCAGCGGCCGGAGCTGTTCCCCGGATGTGCAGATCGACTCGGGCGGTGCTCTTGGTATCCATGCCCCCATCACCGCTTTGGATGATGTGGAGATCTGGGCCGATGACGGCATCCTGATCACCAGGGCGATCACCGCCAACGACGAGATCGAGATCGGTACATGTGGTGATCTGACCATCTCCGCGGCCATTGCCGCCGGAAGCGATCTTAAGCTGTGGGCCTCCAAGGCAATGGCTGTGGGTGGGATAGCAGAAGCCGGCAACGACATCTCGATCCATGCGAAAAGGGCTGTTTCCATCAGCGCTCCCATTGCGGCCGGAGATGATATTAAGATTAGCTCCCGTTATGGCGATGTTCTTCTCGACGGTACCCTTACCGCCGGGAGTCACGTCACTATAAACGCCAATGGGGATCTTGACATTACGGCGGCCATCACAGCCGGAGATGATCTGGATCTGTATGCCGGGGGTTCTTTGACCACGACCAATGGATTGGCCACGCTGACTGCCGGGGGAGATGTGGACATTGAAACCCGCCATGGCAATATCACGGTCCATGGTTCCATCACTGCCGGCAATGGTACAGCGGCGGCCCTGCAATCCAAGTCCTGCCGGTGGTACTCACAAACCCCGGATGTTTGGATAGACTCGGGAGCCGGGCTCTTCATCCACGGTGACATTTCGGCTGAAGATGACATCGAGATCCAGGCCGATGAGGAGATTATCGTGACGGCGTCGATATCTGCTGGAGATGAACTTGAAATCGAAACCTCAGGGGCGATGAGTATAACGGGCTCCGCTGAAGTTAAGGCAGGAGACGACATCGATCTGTATTGCAAATCGAATCTGATCATTTCAGGCTTGGTGGCGTCTTCAGACGATATCCGTTTCACCAGCTTCCGCAATGTGCTGATGGACGGAACGGTTCAGGCGGCCGATGATATATATGGGTATGCCCGCAGAGATATCACCGTGTCAGGCCTTGTCGCCGCCAAGGATCGGATCTGCCTGAAGGCCCAAGATGACATGCACATTACGGCCGCCGGGGTCATCTCCGGATTAGATGGCAATCCGGCCAAACGCATCTACCTCTATGCCCGGGATCAAATGATCATTGAAGGCAAGCTCTTTGCCGATCGCATCATCATTCGTTAACGAATGCCCACCTGCATGAATCCTAAAGGGTAACAATCGAGTCTCAAGCAGAGTCAATCAAGGATTGCTTAACAGTAATACGGCTTTGGTCGGGCAGACATCTTCACCTCAACGGCTATAAGTTTTGATATGGGGCCGGGCCGCACCAACCATCCGAAAATGCTAAAGAAGTTTACTCGCAAAGGGTTGATATGGGGATTAATTCAATGATTTTCCAGCTGAATAATTGAATCAAGGATTTCCACAATTTCGCAAAACCTTTTTACACTAAATACCGGCGATAGTTTAACCGCATATTAAATATCCATTTTTAGATACGAAAAACGCGATTAAGGCCCCATGAGAGGCAATAGTGGATCCTTTATTAAAAGATTTCCAATTGTTATCGTGGCCCGACCCCATTGACGTTGAAGCATGTATGGAAGCACTAGGGACCCGGTTTTGCCATAGGGATTGTCTGCACTAGATGCAGGCATAGTATCCGGAAAACAGACGTGCTGAACCCGCAGGATCTGACCAAAATAATGTTGTGCTGCAAACAATGGTCTGATTTACCAACCTTACATTCTTTCCCTGTTGCCCGTATCGGCCTATAAAGTCAGCAATATTAGTGGATTGATGCTACTTGCCGTATTGCTGGTCCACAAAAAACCGTTAAACGCCCCCCTACTTTTTCCTTGACTTGTAGTTACGATGTAGCTAAATAATGATCACATTGTACCATTGGGTCAGGGATTTTTCCCAAAAAACCGATTCTTAAGAATAATTTATCAATATCAGGGCCTTAAGAAACAGCAGGCCCAAATGAACCAAACAGCACGTCACGGATTCAGCGAACAAGGGGAAAAAAATGAGGTACGCAGAGACAGGGTTTAATTTGGAAATTGATTTAACCCGCGGAAACATTGAAAAAGTTGCCACTGATCCGCGCGATACAGAGCTCTACCTGGGCGGCCTGGGAACCAATGCCAAGATCTTGTGGGATCGGGTTCCGCCGGAAGTCGAGCCCTTTTCGGAGGAGAATCTGCTGATTTTCGGCGCCGGCCTGTTGTGCGGGACTCCCGCTACCGGCTGCAACCGGACCATCGTGTCGACCATCTCGCCCCAGACCCGCTTGATGGCCTTTTCCATGATGGGCGGTTTCTGGGCTCCGGAATTGAAATATGCCGGGTATGACAAGGTGGTCATGCGGGGCAAATCTCCCAACCTGGTGTATATTTGGATTCACGACGACAAGGTGGAGATCCGGGACGCCACCCACCTGGCCGGCAAGGGCTCGATTGAAGTGGCGGGACTGATTCGCGAAGAGCTGGATGAACCCAAAGCCCAGGTGGCGGCCATCGGTCTGGCCGGTGAAAATCGGATCTTCTTCGCCTCCATCGGGCAGGGGCGTTCCAGTGCCAGTCGCGGCGGCATCGGGGCTGTCATGGGCGATAAAAACGTCAAGGCTGTTGTCGTCCGCGGTACCCAGGATATCAATGTGGCTGATCCGAGAAATTCATCGAATTGTGCAATGAGGTGCACGAGTATATCAAATTCCGCAACGATAACCCGATTCCGGGGGTTATGCCGATTCTGGCCGGCCTGGGGTCACCCCAGGAGATGAAGGTCCATGATGAAAAATGGCATACCGAGAATTTTATGTGGGGCAACTCCCGTACCCGGCTCAAGGAATTCTGGACCGAAGAGATCGCCCGGGAGTGGACCGACACAATGGGAAAAGGCCCGCACACGACTGATCAGCTGCTTCAACTGCCCCATGAAGTGCGGCGCCACCATTTCGCCGCCGGGGTATCCGACATACATGATGAAGTGCTTCACCAAGCTCACCTATACCATGGCGGCCTATTCTGATCTGGACTTTGGCCTGAAGATTGCCCAGAGAGCCACCGAGTACGGTCTGGACGGCTTTTCCGCTCCCCAGGTGATGGCGTTTGCCCTTGAACTTCTGGAAAACGGAATCCTCTCGGAAAGTGACTTCCCAGGCCTGCCGGAAAGCACCGAAGATCAGTTCTTCTACCTGCTGGACATGATCGTGAAGCGGGAAGGTATCGGCGATGTGCTGGCCGAAGGCACCTACTGGGCGGCCAAGAAGATCGGCAACGGGGCCGAGGACTACGCCCACAACAACATCAAGAAACATGAACAGCTGCCCCTCAAGCTGTCCATGCTCAACCCCATCTATTTTCTCATGTATTCGACCGGGGAGAAGATCAATATTACCCAGATCGAGGGCCAGTTCCCCCAGGCACCGTATCCCAAGAAGGAGCACCGCATCAAGTTTACGGAGGACTGGATCCAGGTGCCCCACGAAAAGTTCAAACAATACTTTATAGATTGGGAGCTGCGCGGGGAGAACTCGATTCCCTATTATCCGACGGTGGAGATGACCTGCGATATCGTGGATTGGATGGAGATGATGCACTACATCGATGACGCCCTGGGTATGTGTGCCGGCTTGTCGTCTTTCCCGCTCAAGCCGCCTTACCATATCCACAACTATCCCAAATTCATAACTGCCGGGGCCGGGCTCGAGATGGATCAAGAGAAGTTAACCCTGGCAGCCAAACGCTACCGGACACTGGTGCGGTGTGTAAACATCCGGTGCGGCATGCGGCGCAAGGATGAGGCACCGCCGGCAAACCATTGGAAAAAACGCTTTCCAGAGCTTGAAAAGGAATTGCTGGATTCCTACTACGCCATGAAAGGGTGGAACGATGACGGCATCCCGACCCTGGAAACGTTGAACGAGCTTGACCTGGATTACGTGAGCGCCGAATTCATTGCCAGAGGTATTTTGACTGCAGATGATAAGGCCGAAACGTCAGCGTAAACATGAAAGTGGTTTTAAAGCCTTCAATCAGGATCAAGGTCAAGGCGGACGTAAGGTTTTAACCGGAGGAATACTAATGAGTATTTTGAGGATTAGAACCGAACGTCCAACGCCGAGATTGATCCTGGGGGGAGGGTTTAAAACCACTTTATAGACATCGAGTGGAGGACCCTGACCTTGACCGGTAAAAAGAAAACCAAAATCATCAAGACCATCAGAATCGACGTGGATAAATGTGACGGCTGCAAGGCCTGCGAGGTTATCTGCTCCGCCTTTCACGCAGCGCCGAAATACAGCAGCAACAACCCGGCGCGTTCCCGCATCCGGGTCATCCGCGATCCGCTGGCCGATATCTACGTACCCGTGTATGCCGGTGACTATGCCGTGGCCGAGTGTGCCGGTCGGGATAAATACACCATCGACGGCAAAGAGTATGACGAGTGCGCCTTTTGCCGGGCCTCCTGTCCGTCACGGGAAGAGTTCAAGGAGCCCGATTCCGGCCTGCCGCTGAAATGTGACATGTGCGAAGGCGAGGACGAACCCCTTTGCGTGAAATGGTGCGGTGCCGATGCTCTGATCCTCGAAGAGCGTGAAGTTGAAATAGAGGAAGATGAGGAAGAACCCCTCGAAGAGCTGGAAGTCGGCCTGGAATCGCTGGCCGACCGCTACGGTCTGGAGAAGCTCAAGGATGCATTGGCCCGCATGCAGGAAAAAGAATAGATAGACGTTTTTTCATATAAATAAAAGGACGAAACAACACAGTGGAAACAGTTGCTCCCTTTATAGAAGTCATTGATGAGATAAAAGATGCCGGCGGTGAAATCGTCAAGATGTGTTTCCAGTGCGTACTGTGCGATGCGGTCTGTCCCTGGAACCGGGTTCGTGATTTCAGCATGCACCGGATCATCCGCGAGGCGGCCTTTGGGTTGAGTGAGGTCGAAGGCGAAGATATCTGGCGCTGCACCACCTGCGGCACTTGTCCAGCCCAGTGTCCGCGGGGTGTCAAGCAGATCGACATAAGCGTTTCCTTAAGGCGCGTGGCCGCGGAGTACGAGCTTTTCCCTACGTCCGTGCGCAGTGCCCGTACGGCCCGGGCCAGTATCATCTCCGAAGGCAACCCGCTCCAGGGTGAACGCGCCAAGCGGGCGGATTGGGCCCAGGGACTCCCGGTAAAACCCTACGAGGAGGGTATGGAAGTCCTTTACTTCGTAGGCTGCTATCTCAGTTACGACCCCCGCATGAAAAAGGTAGCCGCGGCCACGGCCAACATCCTGAACGCGGCCGGCGTCGAGTTCGGTATTCTGGGCGATAAAGAGAGCTGCTGCGGCGAAAGCATTCGCAAAACCGGCAGCGAGGAAGTGTTTAAAAATCTCGCCCGGGAGAACATCAAAGCCTTCATCGATAACGGCGTGCGCCGTATCGTGGTTTCATCCCCGCATTGCTACCACACTTTCAAGAATGAATACCCAGAGTTCATGGTCAGTTTTGAGGTCGTACACATGAGCCAGTACATCCTGGAGTTGATCGCAGACGGCCGGTTGGATCTTAAAGGGAAATATTCCGGCAAGGTCACCTACCACGATCCCTGTTACCTGGGCCGCCATAACGATGTATATGATGAGCCACGGGACTTGCTGGGCAAGGTGGCGGGTTTGGAACTGGTCGAGATGGAGGACTTCGGCAAAAGCAGTCTCTGCTGCGGCGGCGGCGGCGGCCGGATATGGATGGATACGCCCCAGGAAGAACGCTTCTCCGATATCCGGCTGCAGCAGGCCCAACAGGCCGGCGCCCAGGTGCTGGCCACGGCCTGCCCATATTGCATTACCAACTTTGAGGAAAGCCGCCTCAACCTGGAACTCGAAGATGCCCTGGAAGTGAAGGACATTGTTGAAATTGTAGATGCGGTGCTCCAGGCGGAAGACGAAGAAAAATAGACCTTTAAACAGGTCTGAGTAAGTATCTCAAAAACGAGATAGGAGAATAACATTGGGAAACGACGTATTGCCAGCTGAGAAATTACAGCCATCTTCTGAAAATCTCAGCAGCCGTAATTTCGGCGATGTCCTGGTTGTCGGGGGTGGCGTCAGCGGTATCCAGGCTTCGCTGGACCTGGCCGCGGCCGGATTCAAGGTCTACCTGGTTGAAAAGGAGGCGAGCATTGGCGGCCACATGGCCCAGCTCGACATGACCTTTCCAACCAATGACTGCTCTATGTGAATTCTTTCACCGAAACTGGTCGAGGTCGGCCGGCATCCAAACATAGAGGTTCTGACATTTACCGAAGTCGCCGGGATCGAAGGTGATCAGGGCGATTTCAACGTGACCCTGAAAAAGAGACCCCGCTATATCATCGAGGATAAATGCACGGGTTGTACGACCTGCGTGGAATACTGTCCGGTGGAATACCCGGATGCGTTCAACCAGGGAATATCCGACAACAAGGCCGTGCATGTCTATTTCTCACAGGCGATCCCCCTGGTGGCCTACATCGACGACAGCTGCCTGCGCCTTAAAGAGGACAAGTGCGACATCTGCCGCGGCGTGTGCAAGACCGGCGCTATCGATTTCAGGCAGACAACGGAAACTTACGAGGTTAACGTTGGTGCGGTGGTCCTGTCGTCCGGCATGAAGCCGTTCGATCCCAGCATCCGCGACGAGTATGGCTACAGCCGCATGCAGAACGTTGTCACCAGCATGGATTACGAACGCCTGCTCTCATCGACCGGTCCCTACGGCGGCGAGGTATTGCGGGCCTCGGATAGAACCCATCCCAAGAAGGTCGCCTGGATCCAGTGCATCGGGTCCCGGCGCGTGACCGAAGGCGACAACAGCTACTGCTCCGGGGTCTGCTGCACGTATACCCAGAAGCAGGTGATATTGACCGAAGAGCACGAACCGGACTCGGAATGCACCGTGTTTCATAATGACATCCGCGCCTTTGGTAAAGATTTCGAAAGGTATTTCCAGCGGGCCGAGCAGCTGGATGGTGTCGAGTTTATCCGCAGCTATGCCTCCATTGCCAGTGAAGATCCCGAGACCGGCAGTGTGACGGTTCGTTGGGCCATGCCGGCCGACGGCGTCAAGGAAGCCGAGTTCGACATGGTGGTGCTGTCCGTGGGATTGAATCCGCCGGAAACGAACAAGACAATTGCCGAACAGTTTGGGATCGAACTCAACGACCACGGTTTCTGCGCCACGGATTCTTCCAACCAGGTCAAAACCAACCGTCCCGGCGTATTTATCAGCGGCGCTTTCCAGGGGCCGACCGATATTCCCGAGTCTGTATTCACCGCCAGCGGGGCCGGGTCCCAAATCGGGGAAGTGCTGAATTACCGCCGCGGGAAACTGGCCAAGGACCGGGTTTACCCTGAAGAAAAAGATGTCTCCGCCGATGAACCGCGCATCGGGGTATTCGTGTGCCACTGCGGCGCCAATATCGGGGCAGTGGTCAATGTACCGTCCACTGTCGAGTATGCCCGGACCCTGCCAAATGTAGTGTATGCCACCGAGCAGATCTTTTCATGTGCCACCAATTCCGCCCAGGAGATTACGGACCTGGCCCTGGAAAAGGGGCTCAACCGGGTGGTCATTGCGGCCTGTTCGCCCCGTACCCTGGAACCGCTGTTTCGCGATACCCTGCGGGAAGCCGGCCTGAATCAATACTACCTGGACATGGCCAATATCCGTGAACATTGCTCCTGGGTGCATGCCAAGCAAAAGGACCTGGCCACCCAAAAAGCCCAGGATATCGTGCGCATGTCCGTGGCCCGGGCCGCAAAACTCGAGCCGCTGCAGGAATATGACCTGCCGGTGAACAAGGCCGCTTTGGTGGTGGGCGGCGGTATCGGCGGTATGACGTGTGCGCTCTCCATTGCCCGGCAGGGACATGAGGTACACCTGGTGGAAAAGGCCAATGAGCTTGGCGGCATGGCTCGCCGCATCCACTCGACCCTCGAAGGATTGAACGTTCAAACCTATCTGGATGATCTGATCAAAGCTGTTTACCAGAATCCGCGCATCCATGTATCGCATGAAGCCGACATAAAAGCGGTGGACGGCTACCTGGGGAACTTTACCACCACCGTGGAAACCGAAGGGCGGATCAAGAGCATCAAACATGGTGCCTCGGTTCTGGCAATCGGTGCGGATGTTTACACCCCGACGGAATATCTCTACGGGGAAAATGAAAACGTATATACGCATATCGACCTGGGCGGTGAAATCGCGAATGGTAACGAGACGGTTGTCAACGCCGAAAGCCTGGTCATGATCCAGTGCGTGGGCTGCCGCAATGAGGACCGCAATTACTGCTCGCGGGTCTGTTGCGGCCATGCAGTCAAGAACGCCCTGAAACTCAAGAAAAAGAATCCGGACATGCGCATCTATATCCTCTTCAGGGATATGCGCACCTACGGGTTCCGCGAGGATGCCTACCGTGAAGCCTGCGAAGAGGAAGTGTCCTTCATCCGGTATACCCCGGAAGATCCCCCGGAGGTTGAAACCGCCAAAGAAGGGGGCAAGGAAGTTATCCGGGTAACCGTTACGGACCAGATTCTGGGGCAGCGGCTGGAACTGGATGCCGATGTGCTCTCCCTGGCAGCGGCCGTTATCCCGTCCGCATCAACCCAAAAGATTGCCTCCCTTTTCAAGGTCACCCTGAGCCCGGATGAGTTCTTCAAGGAAGCCCATGTGAAGCTCAAACCGGTCGAGTTTGCCTCAGACGGCGTGTTTCTCTGTGGGACAGCCCATTATCCCAAGCACATCCCGGAAACCATCAACCAGGCCTATGGTGCTGCCGGCCGGGTATTGACCCTGCTGTCCAATGATACGGTCGTGGCTTCCGGGTCTGTTGCTGAAGTTATCGAATACGATTGCGTTGCCTGCGGCGCCTGTATCACGGCATGTACCTACGATGCTATCGAGTTCATCGACACACCCAAGGGGGCGAAAGCCTGGGTGAATCCGATTCTCTGCAAGGGCGATGGGGTCTGCAACGCCAAATGCCCCACCAGCGCTATCGTGTTGAAGCATTTCACTGATGAAGAGATTTGCAGCCAGATCGATACGGCGGTTACGGATGCCGAAATCCTGGAGCAGATGGATGCGATAACGGAAGGTGGAAGGTAGAAGGTATAAGGAGGAAGGTAGAAGGGGTTTTACTTCAGCCTTCAGCCTAACAACCTAAAAGCTGATAAAGCTTTTACAGGAGGTCTCAATAGATGAGTCACGAATTCAAACCGAAAATATTGGGTTTTGTCTGCCACTGGTGAGCTTACGGGGCAGCTGACCTGGCTGGAGTTTCCAGACTACAATATTCGGACGATATGCGGCTTATCCGGGTCATGTGTTCCGGCCGAGTCTATTTGGAGTTTTTGCTCAGGGCCTTTTTAAAAGGGCAGGATGGTGTTTACATCGGAGGGTGCAAACTGGATGAGTGCAACTACGTCACACATGGTAACTATGACGCCCTGGCCAACACCTATTTGTGCAAACGGATACTGACCCACATCGGCCTGAACCCGGATCGGATGCGAACAGACTTCATGTCCGGTGCCGATGGCAACCTGCTGGCGGAATACACGGATGAATTCAGCAGCCAACTTAAGGAAATTGGCCCGCTGGGATCGAGCGAGGGCCTGTCAACGGATGAAGTCCGGTTTAGGTTGACTGCTGCTAAAAAATTAGTGCCCTACCTGCGCCTGGTGGAGCGGCAGCGGCTGCGGGCACCTGAGAAAACCAAGCAGGCCTATAAGGAGTACTACGATAGTGAAGAAGTGGGCGCACTCATTGATGGTATCCTGTCGGAAAAACTGGCCGTCAGCCAGATCCTGCTGCTGCTGGGGGAAAAGCCCCTTTCCACCAGCGATATCTCCGAGCGGCTGGGCTTGAATCCGTCGGATGTATCCCGGTACATGATCACATCCTCCCGCCATGGGATGGTAAAGTATGACACGGCTTCTAAATGCTATGCTTTGACATAGAATTAGATCAAGAATTGCAGCACTGTTAAACAATTTTACTGAAGAATGGATGTAAAAAGGGATTTGTTAGGAACGAGAATATGGATATCGAGAAGGTAGATCAGATTATCGACCGCCACAACGGGGAAGAAAGCGCCCTGCTGCAGATCATGCTGGACATCCAGAGTGAGAATAACTGGCTCCCCAAAGAGGCCTTGGGCAGGGTCAGCGAAAAGTTGGATGTGCCCATGACCCGGATTCAGCACATCGCAACCTTCTACAAGGCTTTCAGCCTGGTTCCCAAGGGCCGTCACAAAGTGCACATCTGCATGGGCACCGCCTGCCATGTGCGGGGGGCTTCGCGTATCCTGGATACGGTGGAAGAAAATACGGGGATCAAACCCGGTGAAACTGACCTGGAATTGAAATTCAGCCTGGAAACAGTCAACTGCCTGGGCTGCTGTGCCCTGGGGCCGGTTATGGAAGTCGACGGCAAGGTCCACGGGAAAATGTCTCCGGTCAAGACCAGTGAAGCATTAAATACATACGAGTAGGGGAGAACTATGGCGCGGTTAAAAACGCCTGAAGAACTGCAGAACTTCAGACAGGAAATTCTATCCAGAAAAGATCCGAACAATCCCTGTGTTTCCATCTGTGCCGGAGCCGGCTGCGTGGCCTCAGGTGCAGACGAGGTCATTACCGCATTTCGGGCAGAAATCGAAAAGGAAGGTCTGGCTGCGACTGTGGATACCAAAGGCACCGGCTGCCCTGGTTTTTGCGAACGCGGTCCGGTGGTCGTCATCTATCCCGAGGAGATCTGCTATCTGCAGGTAACGGCGGATGATGTGCCCGACATTGTAGCCCAGACCCTGAAGGAAAATAAGGTTGTTGATCGCCTCTTGTTCGAAGATCCGGTCACCGGCGAAAAAGCCGTCAAGGAATCCGACATATCCTTCTATGCGGCCCAGCAGCGGACGGTGCTGTGCAGCAATATCAAAATCGATTCCAAATCCATCGAGGACTACCTGGCCATTGGCGGCTATAGCGCCCTGTCCAAAGCGCTGAGCGAGATGAGCGATCTGGATGTCCTGGAGGAAGTCAAAAAGTCAAATATCCGGGGACGGGGCGGCGCCGGTTTCCCGGCCGGTATCAAGTGGGAGGGCTCCCGCAATGCAGCAGACCCCATAAAATACGTGATCGTGAATGCCGACGAAGGCGACCCCGGCGCTTTTATGGACCGGGCGCTCCTGGAAGGCAACCCCCACTCCATACTGGAAGGATTGATCATCGGCGGTTATGCGATTGGTGCGCAAGAAGGCTACTTTTATGTCCGCCAGGAATATCCCCTGGCTGTCGAGAATATCAACCTCGCCATCAAACAGGCCGAAGAGTATGGCCTGCTTGGAGAAAATATCCTCGGTTCGGGATTCGATTTCAAAGTGATTGTCCACCAGGGCGCCGGCGCCTTCGTCTGCGGCGAGTCCACGGCCCTGATGACCTCGCTGGAAGGCAAGGCCGGAGAGCCGCGACCGAAGTACGTCCGGTCAAATGTAAAGGGGCTCTGGAACCGGCCCAGCGTGTTGAACAACGTCGAGACCTGGGCCAATGTGCCGCTGATCGTCAACAACGGCGCCGACTGGTTTACTTCCGTTGGTACCGAATCGAGCAAGGGCACCAAGATTTTCTCCCTGGTCGGTAAGATCACCAACACCGGCTTGGTGGAAGTCCCCATGGGGATGACCCTGCACGACATCATCTACAAGATCGGCGGCGGCATCCCGGATGGCAAACAGTTCAAGGCCGTCCAGACCGGCGGGCCGTCCGGTGGCTGCATCCCGGCTGATAAACTGGATTTGCAGGTGGGCTTCGACGAACTCACCAAGGCGGGTTCCATGATGGGGTCGGGCGGCATGATCATCATGGATGAAGACACCTGCATGGTGGACGTGGCCCGCTACTTCATCGAATTTCTCACGGATGAATCCTGCGGCAAGTGCGTACCCTGTCGTGAAGGCCTGCGGCAGATGCACCGCATCCTGACGAATATCACCACCGGCAAGGGCCAGGAAGGCGACGTTGAACTGCTTGAGGAGCTGTCCGAATGCGCAGTGGATGCATCCCTGTGCGCCCTCGGCAAGAGTGCTCCAAACCCGTTTTTAAGCACCCTGCGGTATTTTAGAGATGAGTATGAAGCGCACATCAAGGAGAAAAAGTGCACGGCCCTGTACTGTAAGGAGTTGACCTCATACTATATCGATCCGGAGAAATGCCAGGCCTGCCTGATCTGTGCACGCAAGTGCCCGGTAGATGCCATCGAGGGCGGCAAGAAGAAAATCCACGTCATCGACCAGGAGGCATGCACCAGCTGCGGTACCTGTCTGGAGGTGTGTCCCTCAAGATTTGATGCCGTGGTCAAGTTGTCCGGCGAGCCGGTACCCCCGGCAATCGATGAGAAAGACAGGATTATAACAAAGAAGAAATCATAGAAAAGTTCGGCTGAGGATATTATAAAGCAGCGGGTTTTCATAATATTTGTTAAGTGCCTATAGTGACTAAAGTGCCTAAAGTTGAGGCGTCGCTGGGCTCCACTGATTTTATATAATCAACTGGATACCTTAACTTTAGTTCACTTGGAACTTTAGATCACTTTAGTCACACGGAAAAGTTAGCACGGCGGTGCTAAATTCTCCTGCCAGGTTCATTTGGCAGGGGTATTAAGAGGCGAAGAAACATGAGCGAATTCCAATTAGAAATTGATGGGCAGAATGTGACGGCAACGGAAGGGATGACGGTATTGGAGGCCGCCCAGAGTGCGGGGATATACATCCCGACCCTGTGCCACCATGAGAAGCTGGAACCCTTTGGCGGCTGCCGGATCTGCATTGTGGAAGTCGAAGTTAAAGGCTGGACCAAGCTCGTTGTTTCCTGTGTTTACCAGGCGGAGGAGGGCATCATTGTGCGTACCCGGTCGGAAAAGGTTGACCGCCTGCGTAAAGCCATCCTCGAACTGCTTCTGGCCCATGCCCCGGATGCAGAGCCATTG